>JADMIO011406770.1_pt1 | contig 51336 bp, 38 predicted proteins | sample 8958161 | NCBI WGS metagenome assembly JADMIO01 (sample SAMN16585339, study PRJNA669376) | soil metagenome | isolation source: Crop rotation soil | place: USA: Cullars Rotation, Alabama | collected 2011 | reverse complement strand
ACCGGGATACATGGTGCCGGCGGCGTACGTGAGGATGGAGAGGATGCCGGTGACGCCTAGTGGGAAGTTAAACCGTCACGCTTTACCCGCGCCCGATGCCGACGCTTATGGTGTGTCCAGATACCAGGAGCCGGAAGGAGAAACAGAAAGAACAATCGCCGCGATTTGGTCGGAAGTGCTGATTCTTGAACGCGTCGGCCGCCACGACAACTTTTTCGAACTTGGTGGGCATTCTTTGCTGATAATTCGCGTCTTGGACAAGATGAGCAGAAGCGGCCTCAGTATTGAACCCGCTATGCTGTTCAAGTACCCCACGCCGGCGTCGTTGGCCACTCGCTTTGACTTGCCTCCAGCCAAGTCGTTGGCTGACGAGGTCATTTGTGTCAAAAAGGGAAGTACGGCACTCTCGCTTTTCCTCACGCCGGCCGCAGGCGGCTATATTTACGCCGATCTTCTCGCTCCGCATATCGGGGACGATATCTCAGTCTACGCGCTGCCCTTCCAGCCGACGAGAGATCTCAGCCGCCGAATCACAATAGAAGGAATCGCAATGCGGATGGCCGCAATGATATGCGCCACGCAGCGCGAGGGACCATACTACATCGCGGGTTACTCCTTTGGTGGGATTCTGGCGTACGAAATCGCAGCACAACTGCTCGGGGCTGACCGGGAAGTGGCGTTTGTCGGCATGCTCGACGGCCCCTACTACTTCAGGGACGATCGGAAACCCCAGACTGGGCTTTACCCTGCTGAGATCCGAAGCCTGCTGAGCATGCTAAAGTGGCCAGATTCGGAAGAAGAAATACAGGCCGCCTTGGCTCTGATAAAACCAATCGCCGAAGCCGGGGACTTCATGATGCTTTTTCAGAAGTGCAAAGAGTTATCCCTGCTCCCGGAAGCCAGAATGGATCAAACTGCTGAGCAGATTCGACACCACTTGACCGTCATGTCTCAACGTACCGCTGCCGCCGCGGAATACTGCGCGCATCCACTTCCTCTGACCATTCATCTTTTTGCAAGCGAAAATAGTAGACCGGTCAAGACTCGTGAGGAAGAAGAAATATTGACCTCGGAGAGCCCGGACCATAAGCAACGATCGCAGTTTCTAGGCTGGGACACCGTGCTGACGGAAAGCCAAATCTCTCTGATACCAGTTTCCGGAACGCACGGAACGATGTTGCGGGATCCTAACATTCAAGTTCTTGGCGAGAGTCTCTCGCGGCTCGTACGCAACGGAGGCACGCGGCCTGAGAGTCTTGAGCGAAACTATTCGCCCGCGAAGATCCTGCAGACCGGCCGTCCTGGGCGAGTGCCCTTGTTCTGCGTACCTGGCGCCGGCGCGAATGTTACGACCTTTGTCGAACTCGCCAATCGTCTCGATCCAGGGTGGTGCGTCTATGGACTTGAGCCTCGGGGGGCGGATGGTTCGCTCGTTCCCCATTCCACCGTCGGAAGCGCCGCGGACTGCTATCTGAAGGCGATCGACGAGATCAGCCGGGACGGATTCGTACATCTCTTGGGTCATTCGTTTGGCGGATGGGTTGTTCTCGAGGTCGCTCACAAGCTATTGAAGCGGGGCCGTCCCATTGCTTCTCTTACGATTCTCGATAGTGAGGTCCCGGGCAATAATAATGCCAGCCCTCGCGAGTACAATATGGCGGACGTGACCGCGAAGTGGCTCGCAATGCTCGAGTTGGTGGTCGGCCGATCAATCGAAGTATCGCCTGGAGAACTAGTTTCGCTGAGTCACGCAGGACACCGAACGTTGCTGCACCGAATAATGGTACGTGAGGGACTGTTGCCAGCGAGATCAACGCCGGATGTGATCTCCGGCCCATTGCGCACATTTGCGGCGGCACTTCGCACAAGTTACACGCCCGATGCCGTTTACACAGGGCCGGCGCAACTGGTGCTTGCGGACGATCCCAGATTGGACACCGACCATAACCGGGTAGAGCAGCGGGACATCGTGAATGCTTGGAAACGGTGGATACCCGGACTGAATTATGTCCACGCGCCGGGCAATCATCTGACTGTTTTGAAGGCGCCGCATGTAGATTTTTTGGCACAGATGCTTTTGACGCGATCGGGCGCCAACGCCGAGTGAGCTGTCCGTTCTTACGGCGCGACTTAGTTGGAGACAAGAACTGTTGCAAGCAACGCCCGTGAGTAGTACATTCGCTCCGTTTATCCCGTAATAGGTGTGGTTATCGCGTCACTTGACGGTCACGTCTTGAGCTACTGAATGTCATAGGTGCTGTCGTGGAGCGCTTCCCCGGCGCGTTGGCAAGCGGTGGGGAACCGTGTAACGAAGAGATACTCAACTAGCTGAGCACAATAGGAGGACGGAAAACATGAGAAATCGCGTCATGCTGCAGTTCAACTCTGGAAGGACCACGTTGCTAAGCGTGGCGATCATTACAGTATTGACCGGTTCCATTGCCACGGGGGTAGGTTTTGTCGAGGAACGTCCATCACTCCCTCTAGTCCGACTGCAGGCTCCGCAGAACTCGCAACCAACATCCCAGAATAACGGAAATGCGCGGCTCGCTTTTGAAGTTACTTCGATCAAGCCGCGTTCCGACGCTAACGGCGGCGGGCGTGGGGGCGGAAATAACGTCGGAAGAGAGGGGTGTGCGGGAGTCAGACCCCAGGTTGACCCTAGACGATTCGCTGCCACCGACACGAATGTATGGCTTCTGATTACCTGGGCCTACAGTGGAAACTTCCAATACCTTGGCGCGTGCGAGGATGTGACGGCGTTGAATCTTATTTCGGGCGCACCAGCATGGGTCAAGACGGATAAGTGGGATATCGAAGGGCTTTTCCCAGAAGGCGCGATCCTTCCGGCCGACATACCCCGATTGTATTCCAGGGCTGACAAAGCGCCGAAACTTCAAAGAATCATACTAAGCTTATTGGAGGATCGCTTTAGGCTGGTTGTGAGACGCGAGACCAGGGAGGTGTCCGGTTACGCGTTGACGATGCCGGATAAGGCTGGACTAAAGGTTAACTACCCTCCAGGTTTCAATGACCCCAGATTCAAGGCGAATTATGATGCGCGGCCTTCAGGGGACACCAGAGCAGAGGGCGGCTATTTGTCGGGCAAGGATGCGCACATTGCCGACTTAATTCCGATGCTTGCTAGAGAAACAGGCAAGCCGGTGGTGGACAGAACGGGGTTTACTGGCCAATTTACCTTTTTCATCGACTCCAAGCCGCTGAACAACACGAACCCTGCATGGGAACATTACCCCAATATTTTTAAGGCGCTAGAGGATCAGGTCGGACTCAAACTGGAAGAGACAAAAACCACGGCGGAGTTCTGGGTTATCGAACGTCTGGAAAAGCCATCTGGAAATTAGCTAGCGGCCTGTAAAAGTTCTTTCCCGACGCAATTGCCGTTTCCAGTCGGCCTTACTGTTATCGCCGACGTGCGATCGCGCGATTCTGACGGAAAGCCGATTTTGCTGTGAGAATCGTGGGAAGTTTTGAAACAGCACAATGTCTGCCGCACGACGGGAGTACGATCCGGGTACGCTTTACGTCGATTGGCTTGGTTCAGGGACAACTGCTTCTAGTATCCGATAGCGTTGTCGTTCCGTGCCGGGTGACTTGCCGAAAATAGTGCCGTCTCCACGCGTGAGATAGTTTTTAACCGCTTCCGGGCTGTTCAATCCCATTGTCTTCCTCATTCGCAGCCCCATGCTGTTGAGAAACTGCTCTTCACCACCATCGGGCAGTCCGAAGATCCAGGGTTCATGACGAAACCGTTCGACAGCTTGGCTGATTTCAGGGGTAACGGGGAACTTGTCGAGGTTCGCTATCCATGCAATCGTACTCTCATACGTGTAATCGAACACGAGGGAGCTTCCAGGCGGCGAAAATGTAGCAACCCACCTTAACATGCCATGAACGACTCGTGGCGGGAGATACATTGTGATGCCCTCACAGATGACGAATGTTCTCTGAGCTTGCCGGTAGTTGGCATTCTTGAGCTTCTCGCTCAAATCGTCATGTCGGAGATCAGCAGGGACATAGGTCAGGTTTTCAGGAAGTTGTCCGAGTGCGTTTTGCACACGGAGCATTTTTAGTTTTTGGATATCGTGCAGGTCCACTTCGAACACTCGGGTGCCGGCGAGCAGCTCTGCAAGACGGTACGCGCGGCTGTCGAAGCCCGCGCCTAAAATGACGACCTGTGTGGCGCCGCTGTGTATGGCCGCTTCCAACCGAGAGTCGATAAAGCGTGTTCTGGAAATCAGCAATCGGGCGGCGTTAGCGACCTCTCTGTTCTGCACTGCTCTTTCGTAGGGTTGTTCCATCGCCTTAGCTAGTGGGTGATTTCCTAATACCGCGTATTCGTTCGGTCCAATCAGAAGCTCGGCCAGTGAATCCGGATTTCGTACACGAGAGTCCGGTTCTCGGGATCCCACCGCACGAGCCATGGCTGCCCAGATCGAAGTTCTTGACAGTATTGTCATTGTTGTCATACCTCAGGAAAGGCTGGAACATGGCAATCTAAGGGCCGCAAAAAGTGGCGTAAAAATCGGAAACTCTCTAGGGAGCCAATGATATTAAACGGGATGCCCATAGTGAATTTATCTCGTCTAGCAGTGGTTTTACGCTGCCGTTCTCGGGGTTCGCCTGCCTGACCACGAAGAGAAGTGAGCTAGCGCGCTCAAGATCGACCAGTGCTCGGAAGAGCGGAATGGAAACGGGGGAGGAGATTCTTCTGTCCGAGACATTGACAATTTCAGCCGTTGTCTGCCATCCCTGATGAACAAACTGCTTCGTCTGCTCCAGCTTGACGTAGGGAGGCAGAAACACTCGTAGCCGTTGCCAGTCTTCCAAAGTAGGGACGCACTTCTTCACGATGAAATCTCCAACCACCAGGTAGTCCAGACCTGTGGTTAGGAAGCAAACAATCGCATCTGCAGTGGAATCGACTATCGGTTCGACATTATTGTTGAAAGAAGTGTTCAGAAGCATGGGTACGCCGGTGAGCTTATTGAATTCGGTTATCAGTGCCCAGTACCGGTCATTGTCATGACGCGAGACGGTCTGAACGCGTGCGGTGCCATCTACATGTGTAACGGCACCCAATAGTTTGCGCTTCTCTTCACGCACCCGTGTAACGAAAGTCATGAACGGAAGCGACTTCACGGTCGATGGCACGTCGAAGAAGTCCTTGAGTTGCTCTTCCAGCACAGACGGAGCGAACGGGCGGAAACTTTCACGTTTCTTAACCATCGCATTGATGCGTTCCTTGTTGTCCGCGGGTCTGGGATCCGCCAGAATACTTCGATTCCCCAAGGCGCGCGGTCCGAACTCCGACCTGCCCTGAACCCATCCGACGACAGCTCCTTCTTCGATCATTTTTGCAGTTCGCTCAGCGACACAAGAGGTCTTCTCAAACGTCAAAAAGCCACTCCAAGCCTTGAGCGCCGTTTCGATCTGGCTCTCAGCGCCGATATCGGATCCCCAATAGACGTGTTGCAACCGTTTGCCGACTTGACGCGGCAGACTGCCAGTTGCAGTCAAGGCGGCTCCCAAGGCGCAACCGGCATCGCTCGCCGCCGGCTGGACAAAGATATCGTGGAAGAGGCCTGAGTACAGCAACCGGCCTGTCATGCTGCAGTTGTGTGCGACTCCACCTGCCATGCACAGATTCTTTGATCCGGTCGATTCACGATAGTGGCGCACGACATGAAATAGGATGTTTTCAAGGGCCTCCTGCAACGATGCGGCGAAGTCTTTGTGTTGCTGCGTCAATGGTTGGCCGGACTTTCTTCTTGGTAGTTCCTCAAGTTTCGGGATGAGCTGCAGGTCCAACTGAAACTGGCCGTTCGGAAGCAGAGCATAGAGACGAGACAGCACGTCACGATAAGCGGCAGGGTCACCGTAGGGGGCAAGGCCCATGACTTTATATTCGTCGAAAATCCGATAGCCGATCCCGCTGATCAGATTGAGGTAAAACTGGCCGAGGGAATTCTTCGAGCTTAAGGTTTCGATTTCCTGGATAGCGCCATTGACGCCCCGGGCGATCAAGCCGGAGCTCCAGTCTCCCATCGCGTCAACGGCGAGAACCAAGCTTTCGGAAAATCCGGACATTCCGAACGCGCTAACCGCGTGTGCCATATGATGGCCCACAAAGACTATTCGATCCGGTGCCGGGCCGACCTTAAACTCAGACTCAATCAAGGCGGCTATGAAAGCTTTCGCATCCCGGAATTTCTGCTCCGGATAGAGCCATTGAAGAGTACGAATCCAGAATTGTTCTGTATTGTAAAGGGCAAAACGACCAATATCTGGGATGCCGACGCCGTGACTTTCAAGGCAGAAGCGGAGCGCGCTAATCGGAAATTTGTTCGAATGCTTGATCCGATTGAGCCGCTCTTCTTCAATAGCCGCTATGACGACTCCATTGTCCATAAGAACGGCGGCGCCGTCGTGAAAATGGCTGTTATGTTTTGTTTTGTTGTCGGTAATGAGATCTGGCCCGCCACTAATTCCAATCGCTAACATCTTTTTTAGTCCCCGGCCATGAGCAAGACTAGTCTTGAAAATTGGCAGCCCGCTCGCGTTGGCGATGACTGCTGTAGTGTCTTATTTACGGATACACTAAGTAAATTTCTTTATGACACTAGTCGTAGTACATCGCAATAGAATTGACAAACAGGTTGACACTATTTTACTGTCAAGTACTTCAAAATGTCACTAAACATAGTAGGTGTGGCGGCTCATTATCACGATTCCTCCTGTTGCCTCTTGCGCGACGGTATTCTGATCGCCGCGGCGGAGGAAGAGCGTTTTACCAGAGTCAAGCATGACCGCTCTATTCCGAGGATGGCATTTCGTTATTGTTTGGCCGAGGGTGGGATCACCATAGCCGACGTGGACTGCGTGGCTTACTACGAGAATCCGCAGAAGAAACTGTCACGCCTGGTTTGGATGGCGATGAACCCCTCCATTTCTGGGCAACGACGATCACGGCTGCTGAGCGGCCTGAATGTAAATCGTGCCGTCGACGAGATTCGAACTGTGCTTGGGTTTGACGGCAAGGTCGAGTTCGTTGACCACCATCTTTCGCATGCCGCGAGCAGCTACTATTACTCCGGTTTCTCCGAGGCGGCGGTGCTCACGGTTGATGGAGTCGGCGAATGGGCAACGACAACGTACGGTCGATGTGAAGGCAGTGACATCGAATTGTTCGAGGAAGTGCAATTTCCGAACTCGCTGGGCCTGCTTTACAGCATGATAACCGCGTACTTGGGTTTCGAAGTCAACGAAGGCGAGTACAAAGTGATGGGCTTGGCGCCATACGGCCGGCCGAAGTACGTCGATCAAATCGAACGCCTGTTGGATATCGGTCAGAACGGACAATACCGTTTGGACATGAAATATTTCGATTTCTTGAATGAGGATCGAATGTTTTCAGACACCTTCGTGGAGCTCATCGGACAGCCTCCGCGACTTCCCGGCACCGAATTACTTCAATTCCATCGAGATGTCGCGCGGAGTCTCCAGAGCGTCCTTGAGGAGGTACTTTTGGGAAAAGTCCGGTACTTGAAGGGCAAAGTGACAAGCGACAACCTATGCATGGCGGGTGGTGTAGCGCTTAACTGTGTTGCCAATAGCCGGATTCTTAGAGATGGTCCCTTCAAGAGAGTGTTTGTGCAACCGGCGGCCAGCGACGCGGGCGGCGCGTTAGGAGCAGCGGCAATTGCACACCGGCGGTTGAGCGGACAGGCGTTCGCAAGCGGCGGGATGTTGAAGGATGTCTATCTGGGGCCGGCATACCAATCTGAAGACATTGTTTCCTTGCTTGCTGCGTCATCGGCCAAATTCGACGACTTTCGAGGTAGAGAGAAAGATCTTGTCCACGCTGTTGCGGAGAGACTTAAGGCCGGCAAGATCGTGGGTTGGTTTCAGGGGCGAATGGAATTCGGGCCGCGATCTCTCGGGGCGCGCTCCATTCTCGCGGATCCGAGAGACCCTGCAATGCGGGACAAAATAAATTCTCTTGTCAAGAACCGTGAGAGCTTTCGGCCGTTTGCGCCTGTCGTACTCGAGGAGAAGGCCAGCGAGCACTTTGAACTGGATCATGCTTCTCCTTTCATGCTCGAGACCTGGCAAGTAAAATCACCTCTCAGTCTTCCGGCGATCACCCACATCGACGGCTCCGCCCGTGTTCAAACGGTGGCGCGCGATTCGAATCAGAGACTGGCGGCGCTCCTGGATGAGTTTGAGGGGCTTACCGGTTGCCCAATCTTGCTGAATACTTCGTTTAACGTACGTGGAGAGCCGATCGTCTGTACCCCTTCGGACGCTCTTCTGTGTTTCGTTCGTTCGAAACTTGACACCCTGGTCCTTGAAGACTGTCTTGTCGATTCCCTGGGAATTTCACCGCACTGGTCGATCTTCAGTATGAAAGTGAACCCGATCAAACCTTCTAACGTAGGCCATGAGGTCTACACGTTCCTGTGAGGGGGAGATGGCTTGCTGAAACCATGGTCTGAGGAGTCAAGAACCATTTCAGACGGGATCGCGGTAGCACTGAGCCGCCATTCAGGGGTAATGGCCACGCAGCTTATGGCGCTGATGGGGGACCTCGTGTCCGGGCAAATGGGTGCTCGGCAGTTTTCTCAAAGCAGAAGCAAAGCCCCGCGGGTGGGTATCTGGGAAGCGACCAAGACCACCGGCTCTCACCCACGATTTGTGCGTACGGGAGAAAGCGCGACGCAGTGGGCTCTGTGGGCGGATGTGCCCCGCATTGAGGCTAAGGGAACTCGGAAGCGTGTAGTTCTCCTCGGAGAGTCGGTCGCAAGAGGTATGTTTTACGACCCCGTAATGAATGTGGCCAAGGCGCTGGAACTCATTCTCAATCAATCGGGAGTGTTGGATTTCGGGGTGGAAGTTGTTGACCTGGCACGAATTAACCTGACTCTTACAGAGTTGTATTCCCTCGCCAACGAAGCTGTCGTCTTGGAGCCCGATGCGGTTGTCGTTTTTGCCGGAAATAACTGGGGCTCCAACTCTCCAGGGCCGAGGACGAGATTGGACAACTGGCACAAAGCCGCCCTCGTACGTCATCAGGGCATTGGGGCATTGAAGAGCGCTTGCGAAGTCGAACTTGCCCGGCAGGTATCTACGATCTATGCGGACATTGTCTCAATGTATCGTGAAAAGAAAGTTCCCGTCATGGTCGTGATTCCAGAGTACAACCTTGTCGACTTCCGTGATGTTGACACGGGTCCTCCGCTACTTCGAAGCGAGCGAAATTTTCAGTGGCATAGTTTTCGAGGCGACGCCATTCAAGCGTTCCAGGCCGGTCGATTCGAGATCGCGGAAAACCTGGCCAAACAGATCGTCGATCTTGATGAAGGAACGTCGCCGGTTGGTTTGTCATTGGTAGCGGACTGTTTGCGGAAGACCGGCCGCGAAATGGAAGCGCGGCGTTTTCTAGAGCGTGCCAGAGACGCGTCGATTTGGGACCCGACTCCTCGTACCCCGAGAACCTACACCGTTGTACAGGAGACACTCCGCACCGAGGGCAAGAAGAATGAAGTAGCAATCGTGGACTTGCCGAAAATTTTTGAGGCCTGCTGCTCCAGCCGCTTGCCCGGCCGGCAATGGTTTATCGACTATTGTCATTTGTCTTTGACAGGGATTCGCGTCGCAGCAATCGAGGCTGCTCGTCGCCTGCTGCCCCTACTTGGAGTCAGCCGGAATGTCGAGGGACGTCTTGAGAAGGTTCCCTTGGCCATTCCGCCCGCAATCGAAAGCGAAACGCACTTTGCAGCGGCCATTCATAACGCACACTGGGGGCAGGGCGAGGAAATCGTTTCCTATCATTGTCAGAAGGCAATTGACTTGTGTCCTCAGATTTCGGCTGCGATGAGACGCTACATTGAGCTCTCTATAGTCCCGGCTCCCATCTGGATGAGCCGGGCCACCGAGGAATTGGCGGAATGGGGCAGCGTGGGATTGGTGCGGTATGTACTCAGCAAGACCACACTTCAGCCCAAGCTTCTCGATGAAATTCTTGTGAGAAGTATCGCAAAAGCAGTTGACCACGAAATCCTCGATTGGGCCGGAGAGCTTCGTATCTCAGCTCGCTCCCGGTCGCGACCTATTGACCTGTTGACGCCATATCATGCGTTGGACTCGGTCATTCAACGAGAGGCTTATTCGCTTGTGCACGCCACGACTGTGAATTGGCCCAACTTTTACAGAGCCTACGAACGAGTATCGCGGTTTACGATTGTTGAGACCGGACCGGCGAATCTGCATTTGCGTCTCACATGTCGGGTTCCGGCGATCGGGCGAGAGCCAGTGTCGTTATCAGTTCGGGTAAACAGAGATTTTTGTGTGGCCATCAAAGCGACGTCCGATTGGAAGAATTATGAGTTTGTCATACCCGCAAACCTAACGCGTCGGGGCGTCAATGAGATCTCCATCGAGTGGCCGGGAGTGCCCCAAGTTTGCGACAATTCATTGAATAAGGTCGCCGACGACCTGGAAGCGGGTAAGCAGCCTGAGTACTACTTCGTGTTCGGAGAGATCCATTCGTTTTCTATTCTTGATCAAACCGAGCGTGGACAAATGTTGCCGACCCTGCGGTCGGTTTCCGTTCAGTGATGTATTTCCGTTGAAGGTCTTTTTCATGAAGATCGTTGGAATAGGACTCAACAAAACTGGAACCAAGACTCTAGGCGCGTGTTTGCGTCACTGGAAAATGAGGCATGTCTCGTTTTCAGCGAAGTCCTTCGAGCTATGGCGCGCCAACAGCACAGCCGCCTTACTGGAGCAAGTTGCGAAGTTTGACAGTTTCGAAGATTGGCCTTGGCCTCTGCTCTACAGAGAAATCGATGCCGCCTTCTCCGGGTCGAAATTCCTTCTGACGAGGCGCCGGGATCCGGACACCTGGTTTACCAGTCTGTGCAAACACGCCGAAAGAACAGGTCCGACGATCTACCGAAAAGCCATCTATGGCTATGAAATGCCCCAACAGAACAGGGATGCACATATTCGTTACTACGAGAATCACCTTATTTCCGTCCGCGAATTCTTTCGCGACCGACCGAACGCACTATTGGAACTCTGCTGGGAAGAAGGACACGGTTGGCGAGAGCTTGCAAGTTTTATCGGTCTGAAAGAACCTGCTATTCCGTTCCCCCACGAAAACCGATCGCCCTAGTAGCGGAAATAAGGCACGTCCGTGTGCCAGAGCTTTTCCAGGCCCCTTTTCCCGAAGGCGATTCATTCCCAACGGATCGGCGTTGATGACAGTCAGGGGCTATGTCTACAACTCTTCAGGGAGTGATTCTTACAAGGGCTTGCCAGAAAGCTACCTTCTGGCCGGTTGGATCGAGAACCGTAATCTGGCAAATATACTCTCCGTTTGAGAGCGTGCCGAGAGGAATTGTTAGCTTGAGCGGGATGCCTTTCGACTTGGGATCCATTCCTTCGGCAATCGTAAGGGGCTTGGTTTCGAACGCTCTTTCCGTTCCTTTGTAGAAGGTGACGATAGCAACAAGAGGTTGCATAGTTACGGCGTCGCGTTCGTAAGCCTGCATGTACACGTACAAATCCCGACCTTTGCTGAATACGCGAGTAATACTGGGTAACAGCTTGAGGCCGTTTTCGATCAGCGGATTTGCAATCTGGGCTTTGTCTTCCTTCTTCCGGCCCGCATTAAAGAGTGCATCCGTCATGGCCACGCGCTGGTTGCTGAGCACGACAGAACTGGTGGGCAGTCGCGACAATTCCTTGTTGAGGTTAGGAATGACGAAATCTCGCTGGTAGGTGCCGATGCGCCCCGTCTCGGCGTTTCGCGCAAGAAACTTGATCACATAGTTCCCAGGAAGCAGAGTGTATCCGGAATCATATTGAATGGGACTATTCGCGAGAGCGCTAGCCGCTTCGCCCTTTACCGTGATATCGACCTTGTCCCGGATGTTGGCGATGACTGTTCCGTACTCGTTACGGATCTCGCCGATGAAGTCGATCACAGTGTGTTCAGCGCCAGCCTTTTGGGCAAGCGCGAGTTCATTCCCGGGTATCTTCACGGCCAAAGGAACGAAGTATTCCGCCGAGTTCAACTGAAAGTAGTTCAGCTCCATGGCGATAGTAAGCTCAGTGATTGGATTGTCGAGCATGAGCGCTTCTTCGAGCTGGCGTTCCTTGTCGGACGCAGTGAACTTTGCAAACTCCTTGTCGGCGTAGTAGGCGTCGCGGTAGGAGAGCTTTTCCTCTCTGTTCTTCAGTGAGATCTTCACGCGTCTGATCTTGCCATCTTTTGCAGTGTTCGCCGGGTAGTAGCCCAGGATGTAATAGCTGTTCGTGGCGCGTTGCGCGGCGACAATTCCCAACGACAGATCGTTGAAGTCGAGCAAAGCCTTACCTCCGGTGTCGGCGGCGAGCGTATAGAGTGCGTCCTGCGACCGTTGAAAGCTTCGCATGGAAGCCATCGCCGTCGCGCCGGTGTACATTCCGAGTCCGCCAGGCGATCGCTGGCTGGCATCACCCATTGGAGGAGGGGCCACCAGGCCGCGTGCGTCGACGGGGTAAAATTCCACGTTGGACCTTCGGGCCGCGTTTAACGTGGCCCGAAGTTGCGCCTGGTTGTCCACACCGTGGAGATTCATGCCGCCAGTGAAATCGATCAGGGATTTCTTCTCCTTGATGACGCTGAGCATCTGAACGGCACTTTGAAGCGCGGCAAGCTGGCGATCCGTATTGAAGAGATTGAACTCGCCGGAGTCCTGACCGAACTGGTAACTGAAGTCGAGATCATCGCCCTCGGCCAGGCGCGCGAGAACTTCCTGCAATTCGCTCCGATCGTCGGTGAAATCGTGATTGACTCGAACCAAGCCCTCGGAATAGGTGAAGATCGCAACCAAGTCGGCCGCGGTCATTTGCTTATTCAGAAACGATTGAGCCGAAGCGAGCGCGCGGAAGCGCTCCGCATCGCCCATCGAAGTCATGTCAAAGTAGAGGGCCAGCAATCTTCGATCCTGGTAGCGAGTGTCGCCGGGAGGCAGCGGTCTGATCCCCGTCTCAATCGGTGAACGTGCCGGCTCACCAACCACTGCCGCCGCAGGAGCAGGGGTCGGAGTGCTGGGCGGAAGCACAGCATCGTCGAACTTCTCAAATTCGAAAACACTTATGTTTTGAGGAACGTTGTCTTCTGTGAGGATGAAGTCGCCTTTGGTGAGGCCTTCTACAGGTTTGCCGTCCTTGTTGGTGACGGTAACGGTTTGAATGACGAGACGGGTGCCGACTGTAATCGCGAAAGGAGTTGGCTGATCCTGGCCAAGGAGGGAAAAGGCCGAAAGCAGAAGCACCATGGCAGAGAGCGGCTTGAACCACCGCGCTAACTGCGCGCCCAACGAGCCTGCGCATATGAAAGGTCGTTGCGAAGGAAGGCGGACGGCACAGTGTTTGTTCATCAGAACCTCATCCTTATCGAAGGCTGGAGTGTCCGCATTCCATTCGCTTGCGTCGGCAATCCGAACTGCGAGCTGTTCACCGTGGTATTCCAACGCGGGAATGTTACGTGGTTCAGCACATTGGTGGCGTCGATGCGCAGATCCAAACCGATTCGCTCCGTAAACCTGAAGCTTCGTGTCAAGGATGCATTCAGCGAAAACTGTCGGGGCCCTGTGATCGAATTTCGTGGAGCGTTTCCCCATTCACCCGGCGCTGGCGCAACAAACGCAGTCCGATTCAGGAAAGCGCCGTTCGATTCCAGGTAGATTGGCGCGCCCGTAAGGTCGGGCCTCAAACTTCCGGAAACGCCCGTCCCTTTCACCGGCGCAAGGATCACTGGTGTTAACGGCGTCCCGCTTCCGATCGTCAACTGAGAGGATAGCGTCCATTGTTTGAGAAGCGCGCCTCGCCATCCATCCCAGAAACCTCCGAGCGATGCAATCATTCCCGAAGTATATTGCCCCTGCACGCTCAGTTGATGACGCTGGTCGAAGTTCGATCTCCCTCGTTCAGCCCGGAGATTTAACCAATTCTGCGCGATATAACCGGTACCGCCGAGGCCAGCATCATCAATTGCCTTTGCGAAGGTATATAGCGCACTGGCTTCGAACCCGTTGCGCTGCCGCCTCCGCAATTCGATCGATCCCGAGTGACGGCTCGTATTGCCGTTGGACGCGAGGTAGGTAAAGCCCACTGGGCAAGTTGCGCACAGGTTCGCACTACCGGCGGGAAAGGTGTTGGGCAGCGTGCGTTGCGGCACGTGCGTACCCTTGATGCCCAGATACGTTAGCGTCATCTGCATTGACAGCGGGAGGTCCTGTTGGACTGAAAGGTTCCAGTTCTGCGCGTCGCCGGGCCGAAAATTCGGGTCGATGGCAAAGGTTGTCGCCGTCACGGAGGGCGAACCGCGGAATCCGTCCGCAAGCGTCAACGGATTCGACGGCGTGTTTTGTACACTTAGGCTCCTCGACAGTGGGGACTGCTGGGACATCTGATCGGCAATCGCTCGATAGACCGTGGTGTCGCGGTAGATCCCATAACCCATGCGTACCACGAACGGAGAGGTAGCCCATGGTCGAAAGGCGACTCCAATGCGTGGCTGAAATCCACTCTTGTCCGTGTGGACCAAGGAATTCTTCGAGGAACCTGCAATCACCGGGGTCACAGACGCGAAGCCCGGCGCAATATCGAGATTCACCAGCCGGCCATAGAGTTCCGTAATCGGCGACTCGTATTCCCAGCGGATTCCGACATTCACTGTGAATTTGGCGAAGACCTTGAAATCGTCCGTCAGATAAGCGTTGTTGAACGACTGCCGAAAATACTTGTCGGCATTTCCAAATGCCAAGGAACTCGCCGTTGGAAGTCCAAGCAGAAAATCAGCAAAGTCGTTGCCGGTAGCTGCGCCGGTAAACGTAAAGTTCCCGCGCGCTTCCCGCTGCGAGAGCAGATTGAACTGCTGCTTCTTGTAGTCTATACCGTAGCCGAATGTGTGGCGGCCTCTGATCCAGGTACTGTAGTAAGCGACATTGTGCGCCAGACTGCGATCGAACGCATGCGAGCCGGTTGAAAGATGCGCTATGCCGCCCGCGAAACTCAACCCAGGAGGGCCCCAGTTTCTCGGATCCCGATCGGCGCCCGTGACGCCGGCAAGACCGGAAACATCCACTTTATTTCCAAAGTATGGCAGCGTCTGCGAGATGCTTCGAACAAAGGAATAACGGACATTCGCCGATACCCTGGGCGTGAATCGATGAACCAGCGCGACGTTGGCACTTACGGACGATGACCTTGACGCATCGGTAAAGCCAAACTCGTCGGGACTATCGGACCGAGAGCTGGAAAACCCTCCCATCCCCGACAACTGATCCTTGCGTCCAAGGCGTATGGCATTGATGCTTCCCTGAAAGTTGTCACCGTGAGTCACCCCGACCACAGGCACCTGATAGTTGTATTTGGAAACACCAGCGAAATTCGGCAATGGATAAAGACTGACCAGAGCTCGAGCCTGAGGGCTGATTTGATCCTGCGGGATGATATTCCCAGCAAAAGGCAACCCAGACACTGGATCCACTATCGCTGCCGAACTTGCCGAGAAGTCTCCAGCGCGTTCGAGCGGCGTCGGCATCTGTGCTGTCTGTATGCTCGCATTTCGGTTTTGCGTTCGGCTATAGCTCACACTAAATGTCCCCATTCTGAAGATATGGGGAATCTGCAACGGACCATTGACGCTGAGCGAGCTACCAATGCGGCTGTAGTTGGGCTTAGCCGTGTCTTGGCCGGTCAGAGAAAACGGCCGCGCATCGAGCAGCGCATTATTACCGTTGAGGGAGAAATTGAAGCGGTACGGCGAACGCGGCGCGCGCACATTGCCGAATGACCGCTGCAGTGCGAAGGGTGTCGAGGCGCCGTTGCTGACGCTTCCATTTATCAACAATCGGTTACGGGACTCCGCTTCCTGCGTAAAGTTCTGAAGTATCGGTGTGCCAGGAGTTGCCGTTTTCGGGAAACCCGTTACTGACTCTCCCCTGAGGTTCGCAAACGAGAGCATCTTCAGATTCCATTGCTCGAGGGCGCCCTCTTTCGATACCACGAGCTCTCGCTTCTCGCTCTCGAAACCAGGCAGGTCGATCCGGATCGTCCAAGTGCCGTCGCTCAGATCCGGAATAGTATAATGGCCACTGTCGTCCGTAACGGCTCGAACCGTCTTTTCGCCTTGACTTGCCTCAACGGACGCGCCGGGAGCGGGTACTTCCCCAACTCGAACCACTCCTTGGTGATCAGAGGCCGCCAGCACCGGAGCCGCAAGCAGGCTCACCACACACCACCTAATAAACTTTTTTCGTACTTGTTTCATGGAAACGTGCTGCCCTTTTGCCTTCGTCAATAAGACAGTGGGAGGTCTTGTTTGTTAACACCAGTTCGTGCGAGGGAAACATAGGAGAGTCCGCCCAGACCCACGTCACAGCGTTTACCCCGGATCCTTGTCCGCAGGATCCAGGATCGTGCCCCGGATTCCGATACCGTTAAATACAAACCGCCACCGTCGCAGTGCATACCCGTTGGTAGCTTGCTCAGAGTGCCGGGTGTCAGTGCTTTATCGCGGCGACGGCGCATGCCTATACTTGGCTCCTGGAAAATGATGGGATAAATAGTGGACGGAAGATGGGCGAGTTTCCATACTGGCATTGAAGTACAGCGCGTCTTGCTGGATTTCGTTGGACGCTATTGGACGGGAAAAAATGCCCAGGGACGGAATTGTTCTTGACCGGGTTCTTGATAACAAAGAACTTGTTGGTTCTCCCCGGCCTCGCAACCCGCGGAACACCCGGCACACGCACCAATTTGGTACAGGTTTTTTGAACGGAAAGCCTTCGTCTGGGCCGAGCATGACTTCCCATGGAAGGCCACGGATCTGAGTGGAGAGAGGAATCACCGGAATGTCATTGGAAGACCGCAGAATCGACTCTTGTCCGAGGACTAAGACGGGGCGACGCTTATCCGGCGAACCGAAACGGTATCACCGAATATCCCCGAGCTTCAGCGCGCTTCGTCCGCTCTTGTTCTTCAGATCTAAGTGTTTGCTCAAGCGCAAGCGGCTCCAGAATCACTCGTACGCGCTGGCCCTCAAGCGGCGAAGGAACTGGGCCATCGAGGGTGATGGTGTTGCCGCGTGCCGTTCCAGTGATCTCGTCATTCATCTCGGCCAGTATGGCGACGGCGCTATCGTGGGGAGCAAGCCGGCAGAATTCAGCGCCGACGTTTGGCCCAAAACCGAAACGGATTCGCAGAAGCTAAGTGCTATGCAGACCTTGCGGAATCCTCAGTTTCCGGGATCGGTCATGAAGAATCGAAGTGCCATGACTTCCTTCCCGCTTCCCACTTGCCAGATTAGGAAGTCCTCTATGTAATCAGCCAGAGCGGCTACCGAGGAGCGTGTAAAGCACGAAACACAAGATTTGTTCGTCAAGCGTACGAATAGCCGCTCAATCCCGCGCCCATATTTCCGATCTTAAAGGTGTCGCGGATTCTCCGCTGAGGAACCGCCGCAAAATTCGGAAGCATCGCCTGGACACCCGACGGTGCGTTGACCGAATAGCCGGGGGTGGTTCCGACCCACGGCCACATGAGATCGTCCTTCCGATGCCCTACGGGAGGAACCTGGCCGTTGAAGGGGGAAACTTCGGTCGGGGCCGGATAGTGCGTTAACACCGTCGAACCGGGCTGCCCTGCTATCCGATTGCTCTGCCATCGCGACCAAACTCGATCGATATAGGCGTGATGCAACCAGAACAACGGATCATTCGGTGAAAACACAGGATTCGCCATGTAGCCGCCGACGATATTGTGTCCGGTATTATGGGCTCGCGGGCCGGCCTCTAGTTCCCGCCAGAATGCCCAATACACGTTGACGCCCGGTTGTTGGACGTTCATGTTTTCGATTCCGTCGACCGCCACCTGGGTGGGCGGCCACGTATCCACAGCGCTGCCCCGGCGAAGAACGGGAGAGCTTCCAACCTGCAACGGAGTCTGTATTCGCCACTGGAACCCTGACGGCCACCAGGACGGAGGCGTTGACGGCCCGGCTGGGGCAAACAGTCCGCCGAGATTTTGTACGACGTTACTCGAAAAGAAAATCGGATGGATCCGCGCGTTGGAGAACAACACCGAAGGCTCCGGGACCATGGGCCACGGCCAGTACGGCAGGGTTACGCCGGGCACCATAGACTGCAATGCGAGTTCAAAACGGCGAAGGTACTCTCGATGCCATGGAAGGAAACCGATATTCTGGTGCCCCATGTTGATGAACGATGCTGAACCCGGTGACCGGACGCCCATGATACAGCCGTGCACTGCTACCCACTGATCGTAGAGACTAAACGTTTGTCCAGGCACCAACGTGCTTTTCAAGAGAACACACGCCTTCAGGAAGTTCTCGAATTCCGCCGCAGGCATCGTGGCGGCGTTCTTTCTGACATCAGCCATTGCTTCTCTCCTTAATGATGGTGTTCGTGGTGATGACTGTCATCATCCGAGGGTGAAGGCCCGGTCACGCCAGATTCAAAAATGGAAGCGTCGTGTTCCATATGACCTTCGGCAGCCTCGGGAATCATCAAGACAGAGAATGCCGTCTTGGAATAGTTGAAGGATTCGTCGATTAGTTTCTTCATGGTCTGGCCCTTCTTACGCGGCCGCAAGACAACAAGAGACTGGTACATCGACATCGGCCCGGTCGAGAACTTCAGTCCCGTTCCGATTCGGCTGGGATCGACCGTCACGCTAAGTTTGGTAACGCCGTTTCTCCCGCAATACGAAGTGCAAGAGAGTCCATTCGCCAGTCTCGTCCAGGCCTGAAACGTAGCGCCGTCCGCCATATCGAGCGACGTCAGGATGCGCACTTGGTCATAGAGCATGGCCGGCCCATTGACGATGAGATGAATTTCTTCCTTGTCTATACGGGCATTGAGCAGTCGGGAAGTCCCTTTGCCGAGAACATACTCGATCCGGCTTGGTGCTGCTTTTGGCTTTCGTGCAGCCATGCGTCCCTCCTCCGTCAGTTTTCCTGACTATTCGTTGAATGGTTAAGAGGGTGTGATTCTATGAACAGGGACGCAGAATGTAAATAACGTAAGGGAGTTTGTTGGCTTCATTGGAACAACTAATACGGCGTTGAGCACATTCTCAAGTTCCGGGCACAAAAGGATCGTCGATGCAGAACCACCCAAGGCGGTACAGACACTCGTGTAGTGCATCGCCAGGGTTGTGCCCGTTTGATTCCAAAGACGAAGGTGTCAACGCCCATGCTGGACTTTGCGAGATCCGCGGGAATTTGAGATGTATTCTGGTGTGCAAGCCAAAGCGGCCAACGTCCTTTCGTTGCTTGGTCGAGAATCCCGTGGAATGCCGCACCGGCAAAGATTACACCTGACAAATTTGCGGTTCTGAGTGTCGAGCTGACGAGCGAGCTTTTACCGGGTCTGTCGCCCCTTGGCATCCAGATTATCCCCGAAAAGACGATAGGAACTCCTGGCATTCTGGTTGAGATAATAGAGGCGGTGTTAAACAGTGCTACTTGACTTTGGTTGCCTGTCTACGGACTTGTGAAAGTCCGATTAGAATTTCTTGCCAGGAAGCGACCCATGGAGCACGCGCGTTTGAGTTTGTCGTCAGTTGGCGAGTAGTCGGCCACTTAAAGAATTGCGCTGAAAGAGGAGTCCATGAGGGATTATTCTTCCCGAAAGTCGCCAAGTGTTTACCGATCGGTATCAGTGACTGGTAAATCGTTAGCTCCTCGTAGCCAGATTCTCGTACGTCGGCTCTGCAAGAAATGGCTCCTTCAAAACGCGTCTCTTGCGGCTATTGCTGATTTTGAGAATGAAGCGAATTATGCCCAGGGACGGAATTGAACCGCCGACGCCAGCCTTTTCAGGGCTGCGCTCTACCGACTGAGCTACCTGGGCTCAGCAAAACCTTTCAAAGATAGCGAAAAGCAGGCGGCTGCGTAAAGAGCGTATTTCTTAGCAGGCTTTCGAGACGATTGTTTTCGGAAGTGCACTATATCATTATGGTCGGCCGTGGCTCTCTTGGCTGGAACCCCCAACACACCGATCTGCTCGCTCTGCGCGGCAACGCACACAACATTGTTGTTCCAGAAGGATGCGCACCAGATCTTCCGTTGTGATTCCTGCAGGGCCGAGTTTCTTCACCCGCAACCTACGGACGAGGTTCTCGCTTCAATCTATGGCCCCGACTACTTTTTCGGGATCGTAGACGCTGAAGGAAACGAAAGGATCGCGCGAATGAAAGCCGCAACCGCACGGCGCTACCTGGGTTCGATAACGCGCCGCTTGCAAAGTGAGCACCATCATTTGCTCGAGATCGGCTGCGGCAGCGGAGATTTGCTGGTGGAGGCCCAGGCACGCGGGTTTCAGGTCCGAGGTGTAGAGTTCTCACCTTCCTCTGCCGCGAAGGCGAATGCCCGACTAGGATCCACGCTGGTAGAAACGGGTTCCCTGGAAACGGCCGACGTCCCCCGTCATCATTTTGATGTCATCGTTGGATGTGACGTCCTCGAACACGTGCGAAGCCCACGGACGTTTCTCGGGACCGTTTATGAATGTCTGAGGCCTGGCGGCATTGTGTTTCTCGTCACGCCGTCCCCGGATAGTTTGTCGCGCAAGCTTCTCGGGCGGCACTGGATGGAATACAAAACCGAGCACCTCTTTTATTTCAGCAAGCGGTCTCTCGTGCGACTTCTGGAGAGCGCGGGGTTCCAGAACGTCGTGTTGGCTCCAAACCGAAAGGTGTTGTCCCTGGACTATCTCAATGAGCACTTTCAAAGGTATCCGGTTCCGGTGTGCTCCTGGGTACTCGGTGCGGCGCGAAAGCTGATTCCGGACAATCTTGCCTTCAAGGCTTTTGCAATCCCTGCCAGCAGCGTCATGATCATAGCGGGCAAGCCCGGCGGTGCCGCGAAAGGAGAGGCTGCCTAGTGTCTCCGGTGCAACCTGCGAAATCCATGAGAAGGCCTCGACGGGAGAAACATCCCAACGCGTTGACGGATTGTCCGGTCTGTTCTTCGGCAGACCTCGAGTACGCCTTCGTCGTCGAGAAATATCCAATCTGTCAGTGCCTGAGTTGCTCGCTGCTGTTTCTCAATCCGCAACCACCTGCGGCGGGACCCGAGATACCGGTCAGCCGGGCACTTGCCGAAAATGCGCGCATGGAAGCTCGAGAGGCTTTCGATCGTCTTTCGAGTTGCGCAAAGGATCCTGTTCGGAGCGTTTTGATTCTTCACGCGAATGCGCCCTTGCTCGAAAGCGAAGCTGCCTCGCGCGGGATGGCGCCGGTCGTCCTTCCATCAGGTACGCCATTCTCGTCCATCAAAGCCTATGGAGAAGGTGCTTTCGATGCCTGCGTGGTCTGGGGCGCCCTGGAGCAGGTGCCACGGCCGCAGGAGATTTTGGATGCCGTGCGATTCGTCCTTAAGCCCGACGCCCCTTTACTGGTCAACACGGCCTCAATAGATGGCATTCCCACTCGCCGGATGAATGATCGATGGAGTGGCTTCTCGATCCGCAACTACTTCTACTTCGGAGTAAACACGTTGCAGAATTTGCTCCTGAAGGCGGGTTTCGGCGAGCCGCTGGTTTTTGCCGATCGTCGCAGCCGCATAACGATTCTGATGCGGCCGGCTTCCATTGCGCACACGCCAAAGCTTTCCGTGATTGTTCCTGCGTACAACGAAAGGGCCACGTTCTCGCAACTCATCGATCTGGTTTTGAATAAGCAGATCGACAATGTGGACATCGAAATCATCATTGTCGAAAGCAACTCGACCGATGGCACGCGCGAGGAGGTCTTGAAATGCCGGGAACATCCCCGAGTGAAGATCATCCTGGAGGACCGGCCGCAGGGGAAAGGACACGCTGTGCGGAACGGACTCCAGCACGCGACCGGGGACGTCATTCTGATTCAGGATGCCGACCTTGAATACGATATCAATGACTACGAAACCCTGATCGCGCCGATCCTGGCGTTCGAACAGAACTTCATCATCGGGTCGCGCCACAAAGGCCTTGGGGGTACCTGGAAGATCCGCAAGTTCACAGATTCTGCCGGTCTGTCTCATTTGTTTAACTTCGGGCATGTGCTTTTTCTGACGCTGTTCAACCGGATCTACGGTCAGGAACTCGCAGACCCGTTCAGCATGTTCAAAGTGTTTCGTAGGGATTGCCTCTACGGCCTCGAGTTCGAATGCAATCGCTTCGACTTCGACTACGAGATTGCGATCAAGCTGATTCGCAAGGGCTACAAACCGGTGGAGATTCCAATCAACTACCAGTCGAGGTCGATCGCAGATGGCAAGAAGGTGACGATATTCCGAGACCCGCTCACCTGGATTCGCGCGCTGCTGAAGTTTCGAAAGTCGCCCCTGTACGCGGGGCCCTCACCCGGCCTTCGGCCACCCTCTCCCGGAGGGAGAGGGCCCTCATCCGTCGGTTAACGTCACATTGGGTGCCCTCTCCCCCCGGGAGAGGGTGGCCGAAGGCCGGGCGAGGGCCCTTCGGTCCTCCCCTTTCCTGTCCACCGCCACACATATCCTGAAACAGTTATGGACGTCCGCGCCTTGCTTCGGGAGCGATTCGGGTTTGACGATTTCAGACCCGCGCAAGCTCATATCGTCGACCTGCTTCTCAAGGGCCGAAGTGTTCTCGCTGTCATGCCGACGGGGAGCGGCAAGTCTCTCTGCTTTCAGCTTCCTGCGCTCGCCCTTCCGGGGTTGACTCTCGTCGTATCGCCCTTGATCGCACTCATGAAGGACCAGGTCGATCACCTCCATCAAACCGGTATTCCCGCCGAATTGATCAACAGCACGGTCCCACGCGACGTGCAGCGAGCCCGCCTGGATCAGGCGGCTCGCGGCGAGACGAAGCTGCTTTACGTGGCGCCCGAGCGATTTCAGAACGAGGAGTTCCGCGCGGCAATGAAACGGTTGCACGTCAGCCTTTTCGCCGTGGACGAGGCGCACTGCGTATCCATGTGGGGCCATGATTTTCGGCCGGACTACCTCCGGTTGCGCCGCGTTATCGAGGAGCTCGGGCGCCCGCCGGTAGCCGCTTTTACTGCAACGGCTACGCCTGCGGTTCGCGCAGACATCGTGAAGGAACTGGACATTCTTAACGCGGAGCAAATCATCAGCGGATTCGATCGCCCGAACCTTTATCTCGAAGTTCGGGAAGTGTCGACCGTCTCCGAAAAAGTCCGGGCTATAGCCGATCTTTGTGTCTGGGGAAAAACGGGCATCATCTACGCCGGAACTCGCAAGAATGTCGAGGATATCCATCGCTCGCTCAAGCGAAACAGCGTGGACGCCGTGGCCTATCACGCCGGGCTTTCAGCCAACGAGCGAAAGTCCGTCCAGGAAAGTTTCATGTCCGGGAAGGCCGGGGTCATCGTCGCGACCAACGCCTTCGGCATGGGAATCGATCGTTCGGATGTTCGATTTGTTGTCCATGCGGATATTCCGGATTCTCTCGAAGCCTACTACCAGGAAATCGGACGCGCTGGCCGCGACGGCCAGCCGGCTCGCGGCCTGCTTCTGTTCAGCTACGCCGACAAATGGATTCCGGAGCTCTTTATCGATGCGAGCCATCCCTCGCCGGAGTTCCTAAAGCAAGTTTATGGAAAGCTGCTGGCGGCGGGGCAGCCCGTAGTCACTGGAGACGCGTGGCGCAAAGTGACGTCACGTATGGATCAGAAGTTTCATTCTGCAGTGACGATTCTCCATCGCGCCGGCTATGTGCAGCGACTCCATACCGCCGCGGGTTCGGGAGTTCGTATTCTGCGCCCTAAGGATTCGAACCTTAACGAATTCAACTTCGACGAACTCGACAAGCGGCGTGCATTCGAGCATCGGAAGCTGGCAATGATGCTGCAGTACGCCAGTCGCTTCAAGAAGCACTGCTATCGGTCGTTTGTCCTGCGTTACTTCGGGGAATGGAACAATGTCCGGGACTGCCAGAACTGTAGCCGCTGCGCTCCGGAAAAGCGACTCGAGCCGACAACCCCAAGAGAAATCACAGTTGCTTCTGTTGTTGCTGCGCCAATGCCGAAAGCCAAAGCCGTTGCTGCAACGGCGCATGCCGCAGGAGATTCCACGATTGTCGCTCTGAAGATTCTGTCGTGCATTCTGCGGGCGAGCGAACAACTCGGGCGAGAGAAAATTGCGAAGATCCTGGCGGGGTCAAACGAAACATCAGTCCAGGGATTTCGCAGCCTGACCACCTATGGGATTCTTTCCGAGTATCCGATTCGCTCCATCGTGGGTCTTATCGACTTTCTGATTGGTGAGGGCTACATCGACGGCGGCGAAGGCTTTCGCCCCATCATCCGCGTGACCTCGAAGGGACGCCAGTTCCTGAAAGACCGCACGCCGATCATCATTCCGGGCGCCTGAGGTATCCTGACGCGATGAAAGCCGTCATTCTCGCCGGAGGACTTGCCACGCGGCTCGGTCAACTCACGAAAGCCACGCCGAAGTCGCTCATCGAAGTGGCGGGCAAGCCGTTCCTTTGGCATCAGCTTCAACTTCTCAAGAGAAACGGGATCGAATCGGCACTACTCCTGGTGGGATACCTGGGCGAACAGATTCAGGATCAGTTCGGCGATGGCACGGACGTGGGGATAGCTCTGGAGTATTCCTATGATGGCCCTGTCCTTCTGGGGACAGGCGGCGCGATACGCCGAGCGCTGCCGCAGCTTCCGGAACGATTCTTTGTTCTCTACGGCGATTCCTACCTTCCCTGCGACTATCGAGCCGTCGAGCGAGCTTTTTTGCAAAGCGGATGTGAAGGCCTGATGACCGTTTATCGGAACGAAGGTCTTTTCGATACCAGCAACATCGAGTTTGATGGCACGCGCATCATCCGATACGACAAGAAAGACCGAACGCCGGCCATGCATCACATTGACTACGGGCTCGAAGTCTTCCACCGCGATGTGTTTTCCAGGCTTCCCGAAGGCCAGGCTGTCGATCTCTCCGCGATCTGCCAGGATCTGCTGCGCCGTGACAAACTCGCCGCGTTCGAAGTGCACGAACGCTTCTACGAAATAGGTTCGCACCAGGGAATAGCGGACACCGCCACATTTATACTCGCGAGGTCGTGAAGCCACGCCTTGTACTCATTTCCGTTTGGATTGCTTTCCTTGTGCGGTGGCGATGGCCTATCACATGTTCGTGACCTTATGAGTCAAGGCATACCCTCAAGTACCGGCCATTACCTTTACGCTGTGGTCGCGTGCGAAGTCGTGATCTTGTATGCCGGTGTCGCTCAATGGATCGGTCGGGCATCACTCAAGGAATAGCCAGTTTCAGCTAAGATGTTCGGCGATGCGCCGACTCCATCACGCTTTACGCCAAGTGCCGGTTGTTCTGCTGGTTTCCGTCTGCATCGTGAATGCGGGTTTCGCCCTCTTCCGCTCGTACCACACGAACTTCTGGGAGGGTTCTTTGCCGGAATTGGCAAGATCGGTCGAAGGCGTCCGTTTGTCGCTCATGGCTTCGCGCGTCGGGGAAATCGGCTACGCATCGGACCTTGGCTCTTCGGATGGCCCATATTTCCAGCTGCAGAGCGTCATGGCGCCGATAGTGCTCCGCCGCCATACGCCGGACCCTACGCTCCTTCTGATGAATTTTGAATCGACTCATCAGGCGGGTACGGTGCCGGGATTTACGGTGATGAACGATCTCGGGAACGGCCTCGTTCTCTTCAGGAAGAACTGAGTGCCACCGATTGTTGGAGTTGTGCTGTCCCTGGCGGGACCGTGCCTGCTCGGATGGCTTCTCGTGCGAACGCTATGGGCGAACGCACCCAGAAGCCTCAATTTCGGCCTTGGCGCGGGTTTAGGAATGGGGGCCACGGGCACCATCTATTTCCTGGTGCTCGCTGTCAGTGATTCCGCTCGCATCAGTCTGGTCACTACAGAAGCCGCAATAGCAGCACTGATCGCGATTCTCCTGGTGTCCCGCAAGTCGCTGCCCGTACGGTCCAAAGACCTCGAACTTAGCGATGCTTCATCCGGTCTGCTTCTGTCGACCATCTTCGTCATCCTTTGCATTGTCGGAGGAGTGACGCTTTTCATGTACATGGACTGGGAATCGGACGGCGGCTGGGACGCCATGGCGATTTGGAATCTGAAAGCGCGATTCATTTTTTTCAGCGAATCTGCACCGCTGGTTAAGATTCAGAATCGCGCATTGACGGGAACCTGGCCGGACTATCCGCTACTGCTTCCGTCTCTTGTCGCCAGAGGATGGCAGTACGCTGGGACTTCGACGTCCGTAGTTTCGAAAAGCATCGCAGCACTGTTCGGGGTCTCGACTTTCCTTGCCCTTATTGGCGGCGTTCGCGTGTTGTGCGGACGGCGGCAAGCCCTTATCGCAGGCTGCCTTTTGATCGGGACACCCTTCTTCGTCGGTCATGGCGTTTCCCAGTACGCCGACATTCTGATCGCCTTCTTCATGGTTTCCTCCGTCACCCTGTTTTCAATCTACGACGCATTCCCTCAATTCGGTTCACGCCTGATCTTCCTAGCGGCGCTGCCGGCAGGCTTCGCAGCGGCCACCAAGAACGAAGGTCTTATGTTTGTCGCGGTGCTCGCCGTTGCGCGAGTTCTTTTGGGCTGTTCCAGAGGTAGATTCAAGGCGCTGGTCCCCGAACTGGCGGCACTCATCACCGGCGTATCTGGCGGGCTTGTGGCGGTCGCGGCCTACCAATCCCTCTATGTAACCGAAGCCAACCCGCTGACGGTAGCCTTTACACTGGCCAATTTCGCAACCCATCTGCTGAACTTCGGCGAACACGCGACGATTCTTGGCGCATACGGCAGGGGATTCGCTACGTTCGGAGCATGGGTCTTATGTCCGTTGCCGTTTGCGCTGGCTCATTTGTTCGCTGAACGGAAAGGGGTCTCCCTCGCAGGTGGGACCGCACTTTGGCTGACGGCCGGATTGGTCTTCCTGGGAGTTTCGTCAGCAAATTATGCAGTCTATCTGGTTACGCCATTCGGACTGGAAGCGCACTTGAACAGTTCGCTCGACCGACTTCTTTTTCAAATATGGCCAGTCGTCCTTTTGCTGTATTCCATGTGGGTTTCACAGCGCGTTGTATGGGAGGATCGCCCCTGGGCGCCCCGGGCCGTACTTACATATGCCGCGGTTCCGATGGTCTTGATCATCGCTCTAGTCGGGGCCCGGGCCGCAAACCGCCCTCCCACACCGGCACGTCCGACTTTGACACTGGATCGCGCTGAAACCAGCCGGCAGAGCTCGTACCGGCTAAGCGTGCCGGCATTCGCCGGAAAGCATATCTTCATCCGGTATTCGATAGATGGCGGTCCGGAGGAAACATTTGAAGCTATGCTGGATTCGTCGGGCAGCGTTCGATTTGACCTCTCTACTAGTACGCCAAAAGGCCTCTATCGGTTTCTACATTTCCGGAGCGAGGATGAATCGACCTGGAATCCCTCAAATGCGGCACTCCGCGTTAAAGAATAGCGGGCTGCTGACGATGAGCTCGTCAGCGGCCCGCAGAAACGGTTACTTCACGACAATCCGGGTGTCAGAAGGAATCCATTTGGAGTCTGCAATTTTGCGGAAGGCCGTAAAACGATAAGTGCCCCGCGGCGTGGATCCGCTGACGGGGAACGTGATGGCACCGTGCGAATCCAGACGGGCGTTAAAAGTGTTCGCGGGGCCGCTATCGAGCGTATATCGGATGACGACGAGTTCCTCGGCAAAGGCTGTGACTGTCAGCGTATAGGAATCCTTTCCGGCTACAACCTCACGCCGATCAAGGACAATCTGAGGTGGCTTGGGACGGTTCACATAGACCCCCGCCTCGTATACGCCAACGCTAAACACGATCAGCACCACCAGCGCCGCCACCAGAATCCTTGTGCTTCGAGGAAATTCGCGGCGGTCCATCGGTCGCGATCATAGCAGGTCAGTCACGGTTGGCAAGAATGACCTTTCGCGACATCTTCGTAACTGTGCGTTAAACTCAACCCCGTGTCAGGGACTGCCCAAATGGCCCGTCGCGCGGTGTTTCTGGATCGCGACGGGGTACTTAACGAATCTGTAGTGAGGGACGGTAAACCGTATCCTCCCGATAATCCTGCGGATCTCCGGATCATTCCAGGCACACGGGAAGCGCTGGACCGACTCAAGAAGAGCGGATTCCTTCTGATCGTTGTTACCAATCAGCCCGACGTTGGGCGCGGCACTCAAAGCCAGGCCGCCGTCGATGAAATGCATGCTTACCTCCGCCGCGAACTGCCCATCGACGACGTCTTTGTTTGCACGCACGACGATGCCGATCAATGCGACTGCCGTAAGCCCAAGCCCGGAATGTTCCTTCGCGCTGCGAAAGAGTACGGCATCGATCTGCGCCAAAGCTACATGATCGGTGACCGCTGGCGCGATATCGACGCTGGCGCCAACGCCGGGTGTAAAACGCTGTGGATCGACCGCGGCTATGCGGAGCGTTCATCATCGGCTCCACCGGATGTGCGCGTGTCTTCCCTCGGCGAAGCTGCGGATTGGATCACGAAGGGGCTAGCTGCCTCCAGTTCTGTGCACAAGATCGCCTGGAGTTTGTTTTTTGCTCTGTTCGGAATCTATTTGTTCATGTCCCCGGGAGGTATCGCCGGATCAGGGTATACAGGTGAGGAAATCGATTCCGGATTGCGGATGATGTCCATCGTCACGGCTGTGTCGAAAGGACGGCCGATCCCTCCAATGCTCTGGTCGCGACATGGGCCAACGCCGGTGATGTTCGATTTGCCGTTTCTAAAACTAGGAAAGGTCTTCGCATCGCCGGACTTCGCTTTGTCATTCGAGCCTGTGTTGGTGACAGCCGCGATCATGACGCTGGTTTTCGTGTGGCTGCGCAAGATTTGCTCTCCGGCACTCGCCCTTTCTCTGACTTTGGCTGGCGCTTTTGGCACCATGATGTGGCCGTACGCGTATATCGGCCTCGAAACCAAGCAGTCGTTCTTTCTCCTGCTTGCCGGATACCTCGGATTGGCGCGCGGCAAGATTCAAAGCTGGCCTCGCCTTGTCGGGTTTGCGTTAGTCTGCGGCTTTGCACTGACCCTGAAGTCCACCGGTGTCATCCTGTGGCCGGCAATCGCCTACCTTTTTTACGTTCAGTACCGTGACGATTGGAGGCAGCGTTGGGGGCAGTTGCTGACCCTGAGTGCTCTCGTCATTGTGATGTGCTGGCTAAACGTCGTCTTGAGGAATTTCTACTGGGGGCCTCTCGGCGGTAGCAGCGCGTTGCTTAATGGTTGGTTGGTTCAATCCAGTTTTCAGATTTTCACGAACCTGATTGGCCTTTTTGGTTCTCCTTCGAAAGGGCTGTTCGTGTTCGCCCCGATGCTGCTTGCGATTCTCTGGGCAATCCCGCGGGCGTTCCGGGCGAATCGCGATCTTGTCATTTTTGCCACTTTGATCCTGGTTTGCACGATTGGCTTTCTCTCGATCTTGAACTACACCACCGACGAGACCTGGGGCACTCGCTATCTGCATGTGACTGTCGCGCCCTTGATGTTGTGCATTGGCGCAGCCTGGCCCAAGCTGACTTGGCGCGCCCATCTTCCGTTGGGAGTTCTGGCTATCGTCGGAGTAGCGATTTCGTTTCTCGGAGCATTTTTTTATTACGGAACGCGAGTGAGAGCGAGCGACATTGCGCGTCAGAACACGATGGAGTGGTTGACGTCGGACCCCGCGTGGAGTGAAGTCACGTTCTCTGCGCGGCTTTTCAGGGTGTGGTGGAGGGGCGAGGACGATCCAGTACCGTGGACTCCGGCTCACCTCTGGGTCTGGGATCCACCAAAGGATGTTCCTGCATGGCGAACCATTGATCTCCAGAAAATCGCCGATTCACAGTCTTTCGTTTTCTACTACTGGCGAAGGCCTGTTGACTATTCCCAGGAAAGACTGATCCGGTTTTACCTGGTTTCATTGGCTATTGGGCTCGGAATGCTTGTAAGAACGATCTGGCTATCATTAAGAGTCCCAAAGCCGGACCAGCCCTCAAGGCTTCGAATCCCGAAGTGGAAAATTGCATCCGGCCTGGCGGGTATTGCGATCGTCGCCCTGGCCGGAGTGTGGGTTGCAACGCCCAGGAAGTTTGAGCCGAAGCTGACACTGGATAAGACAGAGGTTGCTGCAGGAGCGGGGAATTACAGACTCAACGTACGGGAAATGCCGAACGAAACAATCGTGGTCCGGTATTCTCTGGATGGCGCGGCTCCTGCTGAAATGACCGCGCTACTCAACTCCCATGGTGGCGTCTATTTCGATGTCGGGGCAGAGACACCGAAGGGTGTCTATCGCATGCTCGCGTTCCGCCGTAAGGGAGACCTCTTCTGGTTCGATACAAACGCCTCGATCCGGATTAAATAGTGGAACTGGAAGATTTTCTTGGTTTTCTTAACTGGGTAATCCTGTGTAGCGCGGTAAGCTTCGGTTTTCGCCGGCCTATCTGCGAGCTAGACTCAACAGAAAATCTCCAATGGCGCAACTGATAATTGAGCGCGCTACGCGACCAACGTGGCAGCGTCACGGGAAAAGGATAGGTCGCGAAATAAAAGTCAGAAGCCACATGGTTGCCGGGGGACAAGGGTGCTTTGAAATTGCAGAATACAATTTCAAAGCACCCTTTCCCCTACCGACTCTTTTACGCCCTGACCGCCTTGGCTGTCAGCATGTCTTCACTCTTCAGAAGGCGCTCGATGACGTCGTTACCGACCGCATGATCCACAAGCAGCAACGCTAGAGCAACGTCGGCGACGAGGTCCAGCAGTTCCTCGCGGCAATCTTATCGCGGACTGTGGGCGGAGTTTGAAAAGTAATCCGCCCGATACAAATCAACGCGACGAACCTAGGGACGATAGTCTTCGACTTTCGAGAGACTATCTCGCCCTCGATTCGCCGTGTTCGGCATAGACTCCTCGACCCAGGGTCAGCAGTAGAAGCCGAAGTCCTGGCTGTAGGTCCAGTACAATCCATCGCAGTCCGTGGAGTATTGAACGTTATACGCCGGCCCCGTTTGGCCTGCAGCTGTTTGCCAGATCAGACCCCAGCCCTCACCGCCGCGCAGTGTGTAGTACCCGGCAGCGGGAGCGCCTGCATCCGTGGAGCGGGGCCAACTTGAAATGTTGACATCGGCAGTATACGTAGAGCATGAACTGCTTAGAACAAGAGTCGCGCTGATGTCCGTGCTACCGTAAGCAGGGTTGTCACTACTGTGGCAATAACTGAGTGTTCGTGTGGTAAAGTTAAAAGGTTGTGTCCGACTGGTGGCGTCGAGTACGCCGCACGGGTAGTCATTCGGGTTATAGCTATAGTAGCTCGGAGGATAGCCCGCCCACCATTGGTCGGTGTAATCCCAGTAGCCGCCGGCTCCATTTCTGCGGTAGCATTCAACTTCATTCGCTCTTGCCGGCCCGCTGTACTGCAGAGGGGCCGCAGCGACTGGAACAGGGGCCGCATACAGCACGGTCACAGCGGCTACTGCGAAGAGTGTGATGGCAAGGATTATTGCGTTTTTCGTGTTCATTTTCTTCCTCCTATCGAAATTGGCAGTGCATGTGGGGTTTCAAGTATCCTGATCAGAGTCTTCGTATCAGCGTTTTTCCCGACTCCGCGAAGATGCCGAATCAACTCCATCACGGGACCGTTCAAGAGAGGCTTGGTGGCCATTTTCATAGCCACAATGCTCTCGAGAGATTCTCCAGCGACCAAACGGTCATGGAAGTTTTTTGCTTCGGCTTGGCGCCCCCTCAGCCTATCGACCGTGCGAAGCGTATCTGGCCCAATCGTGCTCCCATCCTCAAACATGATCAAGTCAGTGCTGAACTGAAGTGAAGGTGCACGACCCAGGTCGTCCAAGAGCTGTTGCGACACTGTGTAAGCCGCTACGTTACCTTCGTTTGCGGTTTTGAGAAACATGAGCATCGAAGGAGAAAGCAACATCTGTGCGTCCGGGGGGATGACGCTATACCTCAGAAGGTAGGAGTCACGGGTGATAACTGCCCCTCTTTCTTTTAAGTCTCCAGGCTCTGTGTATGTCCATTTGAACGTCAACGCGGTGATGTTCTTGTTCCACTTGTTCGTGAATACCTTCATGAACTTCTGCTGCCTCATGATAGCCGGATCTTTCGACAGCGCTGGACCCAGCGGTCCATGAAGTTGTGGGCGGTAGGGAACAACAGAATCACTGAACTTTGAGGCATCCAACGTTAAGGCAAGCGGAACTCGTTTCGCCGGAGTTTCCGCATTCGTCTTTTGGGCGCACACTACCCCGAGTAGTCCTAAAGCGACTATAGAGAGTGTTGTCCAAATGCTTCTGGAATTACTCATTTCTGTCTCCTTCCGAATTGTCGATACATTTGCAAACTCCTTGTGCGGCATGGTCGGCTGATGCTGGAACCGACGCCCAAACTGAGGGGCATTCCTTGCCGGACTCGTTACGCGGCTAAACATGGATGGGGTGCTTCGCTGCTACGTAACGGGGGGCCCCTCGCGATACTAGAGATACGCAATCTATTCAGAGCCAAATCTAACTACCTCACGGAAGGGATTCAGAGGCTTATTTGAGTAAGCGGAATCGTAGTGATCTGGCTTTCTCGGTTTCTCGTCGATCCTCGCGTGAATTCTTTTGGCTGCGCGAAATGTAACGAGAACCTGAGGGAAATATAAGACGTGGAAATATCGTAGAAAGGTGTGAAAACTACGTAGTCAATCCCATGCGTAACGCGTAACGGGCAACATCTGCTACACAACGGGCGCCGATCTTTTTCATGGCCAGTTCGCGGTGTTTTTCGGCGGTCCGGACAGCGATTTCGAGGTAGTCCGCAGCTTGCTTCGTAGAGTGTCCGAGAGCGATTAGCCGGACGATTTCTATTTGCCTTGCGGTTAACGTGTCTGCAGCCTCGGCTCTCGAGTGTGCAGCGAAACGGTCCCACACGATCGAGATGGTCCGGCTACCGAGGTAGTGCCGCCCGGATCCGACTTCGTCAATCGATTTGATTATCTCCGAAGGGTCATAGGGTTTTGTGATAACGGCATCCGCGCCCGACCCGATGATCGCGTCCAGCAATTCGGGTGACGTAGCCCCTGTGAGCACTATGAATTTCGTTTCCGGAAGTTTGCGGCGCGTTTTTGCGATGACATCCGTTCCAGAAGCTCCGGGGAGCTTGAGATCGACGAATGCAAATGCTGGTTTCATTTGCAACAGAACACGAATGGCGTCTATCCCGTCGTGTGCCTCGGCCACGACTTCCACGCCGGCCATTTTCAGGCAGCTTTCCAGAAGTATCCGCTGTTCGCGGTCGTCTTCGACGATCACACAGTCCAGTCTTCGGACCGCAGTTCCTGTTTTGTTTGGTTTCACTGAAAGCCTCCCGGAGTCTTCAGTATCTGCGGCGCGCGGATGCATCCGGTCTAAACTACTAGAGCAAAAAACGCCTCACAAAATACCTACGGTTTGAGACGTGTCGTAACTGCTTATGTTACGAAGTATTGAAGGCTGAACCTTGTGGCGCTAGTTTCTGTGAGATATGTGAACGGCGATGTTGCCTTTGGAATAGTCGAAGTTGTTCTTGTAAGTAGGCTACCCACACAGCCCTTCCCCCGCGATTGTGCCGTGGCGACACCGGACAATGACGTCTCGCCCCAAATGGGCCTATTGCACTAAGGGACGTCGATCAAAACATCACACCCGCTCTTTTTTGTCTTTTCGGAGAAAGCTTGCGCGCGTGGTGAAGCCTCAGTAGAGTAGTCCATGGAGTCCTAACCTTAAGAATTAGTACCGATGGAGCTGTGCCTGGGAAGAGATTACAAGACCTGCCTTTCTATGAAACCGCACAAGCCTGCTCGCAACACGAGAAACGTTTGGTTGAAATTAACCAAGGATTGGTAACCCTCCTGGCATAAGCAAACGTGTTGCGGTTGCTGCTGTCCTCAAAGGCTTTTTTAAGCTTTTTGAGGGGGCCCTTTTCTTTTTATCGATTTACTTGAACGACTCCAGCCAGCTTCCCTTCAACTATCGTGGAGATGCTCACCAATCCAATTCACCCGCAGTCAACGCTGATTGCGCAGACACTCAATTAGATGGGTAAACTTCAACAATGGAAGACGCAATCACTCAAAACAACCTTGGTGTGTCGCTGCAGCGCTCCGGCGCCTATCAGGAAGCGGATACCGCCTACAAGGAGTCGCTCGCCATTCTTGAATCGCTGTATGGACAGCGGCATCCCGCGGTGGCGCAGAGTTTAAGTAACCGCGCATCTCTATATCGCGACATGCAAATGTTTCCGGAAGCGGAGCGCGTCTTCCAGATGGCTGCGAAGATTTGGAATCAAACGGGTTGGCCGACCGAGGGAAGCGGCGACATGGAGTGGTCGGAGTTCCCGCAACGCGACCGCTTAAAGGTCTATGGTCAGCGCGTCAGAGCGCTCCGGGAGCAGGTGCTGGAAGAAGAAAAATCCGGCAAGCCCGGAACCGCGACAGCCGAGCTGCAGTCGATTCTGGGCAAGCTGGGGCCGTGGTTTCACAACGTGCCCTTAACGAAGTCCATCGGTACGCGGCCCGAAATGCCGGAACATCCCGCCAATCGCTGGAGTGTCATTGACAGCTTCGTACCGAAAGATCTTTCCGGGAAGACAGTACTCGACATTGGTGTGAATGCGGGATTCTTTTCGCTGGAAATGAAGCGGCGCGGCGCCGCGCGCGTAGTCGGAATCGATATCATGCCGCACATTCTGGCCCAGGCCCGATTCACGTCGCATTGGTTCGATCTTCCGCTCGAACTGCTCGAGTGGGATGTCTATAACGTCGACGCGCTGGGCTCGTTCGATGTCGTCGTATTCCTCGGCGTCCTCTATCACCTTAAGCATCCCCTCTATGCGCTGGAAAAGATCGAGGCTGCGTGCAAATCCACGCTGTACTTTCAGTCCGTTGTGCGCGGATCGGGAAAAGACTTCGAGCCTGCGGATGACTATCCGATGTCCGAAACCGCGGTTTTCGATCGCCCGGAGTATCCCAAACTCTACTTCGTCGAAAAGTCGCTCAACGGGGATGTCAGCAACTGGTGGATGGCCACGAGAAGCTGCCTAAAGGCCATGCTGCGCGTCTCGGGCTTCAAGAATATTCAGGACACCGGAAACATCGAGGTCTTGGTCTGTAAGAAATGATAAATGTTGAAGGCGAGGGTGTCCCCTCCTAACTTAGGAGGGGACACCCTCGATCACGAAGTAGGTTAAATTATTCAAGATGTTCACTAAGGTTGAGTCGAAGCCTGTATTCCCCGAACTCGAAAAAACGGTCCTGAAACGCTGGCAAGCGGAAGGAACATTCGAGCGTTCGCTCGAACGCACGAAGGATCTGCCTGAGTTTGTCTTTTATGACGGTCCGCCCTTTCCGACAGGGAGCCCCCACTACGGAACGATTTTCATCAGCATCCTGAAAGACGTCATCCCTCGTTACAAAACCATGCGTGGTTTCTATGTGCCGCGTGCGTGGGGCTGGGACTGCCACGGTCTGCCGGTGGAAACGCAGGCGGAGAAGAATCTTGAGATCAAGGACAAGCGCGAGATCGAGCAGAAGATCGGCGTTAAAGCGTTCAACGATGAATGCCGCAAGATCGTCTCGACGTTCAATGCCGCCTGGAAGATCTACGTCGATCGCGTCGGACGATGGGTGGATTTTGACCATCCCTACCAGACTCTCGATGCTTCATTCATGGAGTCCGTGCTCTGGGCCTTCTCCGATATCTATAAGAAGGATCTGATCTACAAAGATTTTCGCGTCAGTCCCTACTGCTATCGCTGCCAGACGGCTTTGTCCGTTTCAGACACCCGCCTGGATGACGCGACGCGAATGAAGCAGGATCGGGCGATCACGGTGAAGTTTCGTGTCGTGGGAAAGCCCAATACTTTCTTTTTGGCATGGACGACAACGCCGTGGACGCTACCTTCGAACCTGTCCCTGGCAGTCGGCCCGGATGTCACCTACGTGTACGGGCAAAGAGGCGATGAAACCTACATCTTCGGGAAGAGTGCTCTCGCGCGCTACAAGAAGGAACTCGAAGGCACCACGATTATTCGGGAGCTCAAAGGCAGCGAGCTTTTTGCCGAGAAGCTGCGCTATCAACCCCTGTTTCCGTACTTCGAAGGGAAGTCGGCGAACTACTTTCAAGTCTTGTCGGCGGACTTTGTCGGCACCGATGACGGAACCGGGATCGTCCATCTCGCACCCGCGTTTGGTGAAGACGACTACTGGGCGTGCCGGCGCGCTGAGATCACTCCGGTTTGCCCGGTGGACGAACAGGGAGCCTTCACGGCGGAAGTCACCGATTTTGCCGGACGCAACGTTCACGAAGCCAACGCGGACGTCATTCGGCATCTCAAGGGTTTGGGCCTTGTTATCAAGGACGAAACCATCGAGCACAACTATCCGCACTGCTGGCGATGCCGGACCGCCCTGATCTACAAGGCTCTCGATGCGTGGTATCTGAACGTTGAGAAGCTGAAGGATCGGCTGATCGAGGCCAATCGGGAGATCGAGTGGTATCCGGAAACGATTAAGGAAGGCCGCTTCGGCAAGTGGCTGGAGAATGCACGCGACTGGAATATTTCACGCAATCGCTACTGGGCGACGCCCATTCCGGTCTGGGAGTGTGGCGCTTGCAAGCAGCGCGAGGTCCTGGGTTCCATCAAGGAAATCGAAGAGCGCGCGAAACATCCCGTCAACGATCTGCATAAGGAGTACCTGGACGCAATTACCTACGCCTGCGCCTGCGGCGGTGTGATGAAGCGGACCCCGGAAGTTCTCGATGGTTGGTTTGAGTCGGGATCGATGCCGTACGGCCAGTTTCACTATCCGTTTGAACGCGCCGAGCACTTCCGCTCGCACTTTCCGGCGGACTTCATCGTCGAGTACACCGGGCAGATTCGCGGCTGGTTCTATGTCCTGCACGTGCTGTCCACGGCACTTTTCGGACGTCCGGCGTTTCGGCATTGCCTCGTTCACGGGACTCTTCTGGCAGCGGACGGCAAGAAGATGTCGAAGTCGCTCAAGAACTACACGGATCCGCTGATCCTGATGGATCGACACGGAGCGGATTCGTTGCGGATGTACCTGCTCTCGTCGGCAGCAGTGCAGACAGACGACTTAATTTTCAGGGACGAAGGAGTGGAGGCGATCACGAGATCTATCCTCCTGCCGATGTGGAACGCCTTGTCCTTCTTCGCGTCTTACGCCGCAATCGACAACGTGTCGTCTGCCGACCTCGCCTGGAGCGACTCGTTTGCATTTGATGAGCTCGACCGCTTCATTCTCTCGGAGACGGAACTCGTCGTTCAGCATGTCACGGAACGAATGGATCGCTACTCGGTTCATGAGGCGGCCCAGGTGTTTTCGCCTTTCCTGGACACGTTAAACAACTGGTACATCCGGCGAAGCCGGGCTCGGGTCTGGAGCGCCGATCCACGCGAGCCGAGCAAGATGGCGTTTTATGCCACGCTCTATCGTGTGCTTTCCCGCGTCACGACGCTGCTGGCTCCGTTCTGTCCGTTTGTGACAGATAGCGTCTGGGAGCGGCTCGGGCACAAGGAGAGCGTTCATCTTGAAAACTGGCCGGTGACGGAAGAGAAGTACATTGACGAGCCGCTGTCCCAGCAGGTGGCAGTGGCTCGGACGATCATCACTGCGGGCCTCGCGATTCGTGCCCGTGAAAAGATTCGAGTTCGGCAACCATTGCCACGCGCGCGTGTTGCGTTATCGACATCGATCGATATTTCGAAACAGGTCGGCGCTGTCGCGCAGGAACTCAATGTCAAGGCGATCGAGATTGTGGCGAATGCGTCGGAGATTGCCGATCGCGTCGCTAAAGCTCAGGCCAAGAAGCTTGGTCCCAAGTATGGTGGTGCGGTACAGGGGATTATCAAAGATCTCAAGGAAGGCCGGTTCACGCAGAACGCTGATGGAACGGTGTCTGTCGGTCAGTATGTGTTGCTTGCCGATGAAGTCGAAATCTCGTTCGTGGGAAAGCAGGGCCTTTCGGTGGAATCGGAAGCGGGCATCGTCGTCGCGCTCTCCACGGAGATCACGCCCGAGCTCGAGCTTGAAGGTGATGCGCGCGATCTGGTGCGGGCCATCCAGGATCTGCGCAAGGATGCAGACTTCGAGTTCTCGGACCGCATCGTCCTGGGAATCCGCGGCGCCGACGACATCATGGCGGCACACAAGGACTATATCTCCGCTGAGACGCTGACGACGTCTGTGGTTGCGGAGATCACTGAGGCTCGTGCTTCCAAGACGGTGGAGATCGGGAAGCGCTCGGTGCAGATTTCTGTCGCGAAGAACGGGGATGTCTCAGCTTGAAAACGTCGCAGGCGAGCCATCGGCCCTCCTGGCCAGGAGGGCCGACCGAGCGAAGCGAGGCGGGTGGTGGGTCAAGCTCCAAAACAGATTCTTTATTTTGTAACTGACCTACCACCCAGTCTGCTCCGCTAAGGTTGCTTCGCGATATTTCTTTGGTCGCAGCCAGCCCTCCTGGCCAGGAGGGCCGATCGCCTGGCTGTGACGTTTTCAAAAACTGAGGCACCGCCATTAACGATATACTCAACCACTTACCCTTAAGGAGAGATCCATATGCGGAAGATGGCAGTTCCCTTGGTATTTGCGGCGACGGCCGCGCTCATCGTTATGGTTGTAATGTCGTTTTCGCCCGGTTACGCGCAGACGCGTCCGGTTAGCAGCTATGGCGAGGATCGAGCCGAGATCGAGGACCTGCAGGCGCGATATCTCTTCGCGCTCGACTTCCATGATCCCGACCTCTACGTCTCGACGTTCACCGAAGATGGCATTCTCGACGTTGGCAGCGGCGAGATCAAAGGCCGTCAGGCGATCAAGGAAACTATTGCGAGGATGCCGCAGCCCAAGCCCGTTGCCGGAAAGCGCGACGGAGCCGCTCGTCACAATATCTCGAACATCGTGATTAAGGTTGAGGGAAACAAGGCTAAAAGCGTCTCCGCCTGGTTCCACTATTCCAATGACAATCCGGATCGCCGTGGAGTCTTTGATGGATTCGGACACTACGAAGACGATCTGGTTAAGGTCAATGGCAAGTGGTTGTTCACCAAGCGCAGGATCTACAACGAGGGACGTGACGAGTGGGCTTACAAGGGCGGCAAGAACCCCGCTTGGTAGCTCGCAGCGCGTTTCTGGCATTGCTGGTGTTGCTAATCGCGCCACTGGCGATAGCGCAAACTGCGCAGCCTTTCGATGCGCATGACCTGTCGGGAGTGTGGCAGTTTGCGTCAGGTGGCGGCGGTCAGGGGCCGGGCGACAGCTTTCCTCCGCTGACAGCGTGGGGAAAGGCAAAGTACGACGCCAACAAACCCGGCTATGGGCCGAAAGCGGCGCCCGGTGGGAACGATCCTATCTTGAAGTGCGATCCCACAGGTTTTCCAAGGATCCTCTTCCAGATCTGGCCCTTCGAGATCATTCACATTCCCGGGCGAATTCTGATGTTCTTTGAAGGACAGCATACGATTCGCCCCATCTGGATGGACGGTCGCAAACTGCCGGCCGATCCCGATCCGACGTGGTATGGCTTCTCGGTAGGTCGGTGGGAGGGTGACACGCTGGTCGTCGAAAGCGTTGGCTTTAACGAGAAGACGTGGCTGGGCGCTCAAGGGCAGCCGCACAGTGATCAGATGCGCACCATCGAGCGCTATCGTCGCGTGGATCGGAACACGATCCAGTTTAACCTCACAATCGAGGATCCGAAGACCTATACGAAGACGTGGGAAGCCGATCCGCGTGTAATCAAACTAAGGCCCGGAGTCGAGATTCCAGAGTCGTTCTGCGTGGCATCCGAAGAAGAGGAGTTCAACCGCAGAATTCGCGAACCGGCCGCACGGCCGACCGCGAAGCCATGATCAAGGAGAGAACATGCACCGAAACAAGATGCTTTTCGCCGGAATACTTCTTCTCCTTTCCCTCTCCGCCCTTGCACACCACGGTAACTCGGCATACGACGAAACCGTCCGAGTGCCCATCAAAGGCACTGTCACCGAATTCATCTGGACCAATCCGCATTCTCAAATCTACTTGGACGTCAAGGACAAGAGCGGCAAAACCGTGAACTGGGGTGTTGAAACCAACAGCCCCGCGATCCTCGGCCGTGCCGGGTGGACGAAGACTTCAATCAAGCCCGGTGACGAAGTAACGATTATTCTTTGCCCTGCCAAGAACGGTGCTCCTGTCGCCTACATCGGTACCGGAGATCCAGGCACCAAGGTGATTTTTGCCGACGGGCGGGAACTCGATTTCAAAGACAAGACCGCGCAGTAGGAAGCATGACTAAACGCAGGACCCATCGACAACCTCGATTTTTCACGGTGGCCGCAATCGCCGGCATTGCATGGGCGATGGGGTACGCGAGTGCTCAGGACCGCATCAGTGCCATGCCGGGCTACGAGCGATACAACAAGATGCAACCGTTGATCGGCAACGCATTTGTATCGGGCGCCGCACGGGGGTTTCAATGGGCGGGGGACGGCAAGTCCGTCGGCTATACCGTTGCAGGCAAGAATTACCAATTCGATTTCGGCAGCGGATCCTCAAAAGAAATGACGCCTCCCGCCAACGGAGGCGGCGGTCGTGGCGGCAGGGGTGGTGCATTTCCTCCTGGCGTCGGTGGCGGTGGAGACCGAGGTGGTTTGGAACAGGAACAGTCTGAAATGCCTGTGGCCCCGATGGCCGGGTGCCCTCCGCTCCAGAGTCAGACGGCACGGGGACGTCAGGCCTACTGCATCGTATCGCCGGACGGCCGGCTGAAGGCCTTTTATCGGGCGCGCAACTTGTGGGTCGCTGCTATCGATGGAACCTTGGAGCGTCAGGTCACGCGAGACGGCAGCGTGGCGTCACGCATCAAGTACGCAACCGGAAGCTGGGTCTACGGCGAAGAACTCGGACAGGAAACCTCGATCTGGTGGTCTCCGGACAGCAGGAAAGTAGGCTACTACCGATTCGATGAAAGCCCGGTGAAGGACTTCTACGTCCAGATGCAGCAGACTTCCGTACAGGATGCCGTCGATATCGAAGCATATCCAAAAGCCGGCGCTGCCAATCCAGTTGTCGATGTCTTTGTCTTCGATGTCGGCAGTAGCTCCATCACGCATATCGACGCGCGCGACGGGAAACCCTTCGACAATAATGTTGTCGGCCACTACGTGTACGGCATCCAGTGGTCACAGGACGGCAGTGAATTGTTTCTCGAGCGCGCAAATCGCCGGCAGCAGATTGTCGAATTCATGTCCTGTTCGCCGACTTCAGGCGCTTGCCGTGTCATCGTCCATGAAGAGTGGACGACGGGTTGGCTCAATGCCGGAATTGACGCGCGAATTAGCCCCTACCTCGCGCCGCGCTGGCTTAAGGACGGCAAGCGGTTCATCTGGGAATCCGAGCGTAACGGATGGATGAACTACTACCTCTACGACACGACGGGAAAACTCCTGAACGCAATTACGCGAAACGCGGATTTTGAAGTGGACTCGATCGTGAAAATCGACGAGCCCAACAATGTCTTGTTCTATACCGCGCGCGACGGCGACAACTACATGAAGTTGCAGCTTCATCGCGTGGGGCTTGATGGCTCGAACGATGTCCGTTTGACGTCGCCCGCTTTTACGCACGACGTTGGTGCCGCCGCTATCTCTCCCGACAATGCCTATTTCATCGATGTGTATCAGACGCATGACACGCCACCGGCAACCCAGATCGTGAGCGCCAGGGACGGAGCGGTCGTGGCTCAACTTGCTGCCAGCGACATGACGCAGTACAAGAAGGCCGGATTCCGGAAAACCGAGCAGTATTCCTATCTCGCGGCAGACGGCAAGACGACGCTGTATGGTCAGATCAGCTTCCCGTCAAACTTTGATAAGTCGAAGAAGTACCCGACCTTGGTGTCCGTTTATGGAGGGCCTGTTCTGGCGAACTCCATTCCGACAGAAAACTTCGTGCCGCCGAGCGCAAGAGCCGAATACGGGTTTCTCATGGTGCTGGTGGGCTATCGGGGAGTTCCGGGAACGGGAAAACGCGCTGCAGACTCGATGTACATGAAGTTTGGCATCGCCGATATCGATGACATGGCCCTGGGCATCAAGGCGCTGTGGAAGCGTCCCTATTTCGACAAGACGCGGGTCGGTATGTATGGCACGTCGTACGGCGGTTATACGGCAGCGACGGCGATCCTGCGTTATCCCGACGTTGTCACGGTTGCTTCGTCGTCATCTCCGGTGACCGACTGGCGTCACTACGATTCGATCTATACCGAACGGTATATGTGGATTCCTCAGGAGAATGCCAAAGGATATGACGAAGGGAGCGCGGTGAAGCTTGCAGGCAATTTGCGCGGCCGCTTGCTGATCTACTACGGTACCGCGGATAACAATGTGCACCAGAACAACTCCATGCAGTTGATCCAGGCGCTGCAGCGCGCCGGCAAGAGCTTCGAGGTTCAGGTAGGACCGGACCAGCCGCACACCGGCGTCAACGGCCAACGCATGATGGAGTTCTTTATAGAAAACCTGATCATGCACCCGGAGAGAATTCTCGCTCCGGTGAAATAGGAGGGGAATTAGCTTCCCATTCGGAGGGTCTGTGAACCGTATTATCGGCGTTCTGTTGTTCGTGTTCGCACTGCCGTTACACGCCTTTGCCACCTGGTCTATCGTGGCGGCTGATCGCAATACCGGACGCATTGTCATCGCGTCTGCGACATGCCTCGCACTTGAGGAGCCGCGAAGTCTGAAGGGCGTCCAGGCCGTGATTGTGCCCGGAATCGGCGTCGCAGCATGCCAGGCCGCGATCGATAACACGGGGAAAAACCAAACATTTGTCTTCGAGGAACTGAAGAAGGGAACAGATCCGAAAGAGATCATTAGGCAACTGCACTCAGACAGCATTGTTGAATCACGCCAATACGGCATCGTCGACCTCACCGGGCGTGCTGCGGGATTCTCCGGAGCGAATAATCTCAAGTCGTCTCTCGATCGTCAGGGTGAAGTTCCCGGTACAGGGATCTTCTATTCCATTCAAGGCAATATCCTGAGAGGCGACAACGTGGTCCTGGAAGCCGTGAAGGCTTTTGTCGAAACCATGGGCGCGCTCACGGACCGGGTTATGGCGGCACTGGAAGCCGGCGATCGCCTGGGTGGTGACAGCCGCTGCAGTTGTGAAACCGCGCCAAGGGCCAGTGCATCGTGTAATGGAAAGACGTCGCATGTGGCATACATTCTGATGGCCGAGAAGATGGACACTATCGGCACCTCTTATAACGACGGCAAGTACGCCATGTATCTTACGGTGACGCAGGGAACGATCCGGCCGGAAGAAGACGCGAACCCGGTAAAGACCCTGCGCTTGCGCTATGACGTATGGCGCAAGGCGCAGCCAGCTTCATTTCGATAGAATCTCGATCTGACCTATACTCCTCAAATGCCACAATACGATGCCGCATTCCAGGGAAGCCGAGGCGCGTTCAGTGAGATTGCGTCCTGGGAGATGTTGGGCCGCACGGCCACGTTGTTACCGTGTCCTCGTATGGAAGAGGTATTTTCCGCCGTTCATAGCGGAACAGCGCGTTATGGAGTCGTGCCGGTCGAGAATACTCTTGCCGGCTCGGTCATGCTTCACATCGATCTGCTGATCCAGCACGACTTGTTTGTCATCGGAGAGACCGTCTGCCGAATTGAACATGCTGTGATCGGTGCTCCCGGCGTTCAGTTAAAGGATGTCCGCCAGGTGATGTCGCATCCGGTGGCCCTGGAGCAGTGCGAGGGTTTTTTCCGAAACCATCCTGAGATTCACGCGGTGCCGGAATATGACACTGCGGGTGCCGTCGATAAGGTGATCAAGGAAAACCGGCGGGACTCGGCGGCCATCGCCGGACGTCGCACCGCCGAACTCTTCGGAGGCGTCATTCTGGCCGACAACATCCAGGACCATTCCGAAAACTTCACGCGCTTTCTCCTGGTGTCTCCGGAAGTGCGCGGAGCGGACGATTCGGTGCGTAATAAGACGACGATCGTATTGAAGCTTGCCAACACACCAGGCTCGCTTTTTCACTCCTTGCGGCCATTCGCAGAGCGGGGAATCGACCTGACGAAGATCGAAAGCCGCCCCATCAAAGGGTCTCCCTTCGAATACCTTTTCTATATTGATCTGGTTTCGGAACCTGGAAAGGTAGCGGTCGTGCTTGAAGCCGTCAGAGAATTGCGGAACATCAGCGCGTCGCTACGCGTTCTCGGAACCTATCCGAAGTCAGACGCTCGCTCTTAATCGTCAGCGGAGCAGCCGGGCACCGTGAAGGGAGCAGAAGAAAGCCAAGGTCGAGCAGTTGCAGAGGCCGTCTTGGTTTTTCTGATAGCGGCCGGTCTCTATCTTCCTCTTTTATCACGCCACTTGGACCTGAACGGGATAGCTGAAGCTGTGGCTGTCGATGCAGGCGACCTTTTCATGCCGAACCATCTTCTGTATCGCCCACTCGGTTCGTTAATGGGCACGATCACGGGGTTCGCGGGATTCAGCGGTAGATCGATTGTCATTCTGCAGGTGCTGTCTGCATTGGGTGGCGCCGCAAGCATCGGACTGTTCTACCTGTTCTGTCGACGCCTGTCCTGCAGTCGATTCGTTGCTGCTGCTGTTGCGTTCTGGTTGGCGACAACCTGGGCGTTTTGGGCTTTCAGCACGGATGCCATGTACATCCCTATCGCGGCCTTCTTTGTGACCGGGGCGGCTGTGGCGCTACTTCGCGAGGGGAGGCTCAGTGCGGTCGTGTGTGGCGCTCTGATGGGTCTTGCGGTCACAACCTGGGAGGCGGACGTCCTTCTAGTTCCCGTTTTCATGTTGGGTGTATTCCTGTTCAGGGAAGGGACGCGAACGGCAAGGATTCGACTCGCTGCACATTTTGGATGGGCCTGTCTGCTTCCGATCATAGGTCTCTACGCGTTCGCCGTTGTGGCCGTGCACCTTCGAACGCCCCGCGACCTGCTGTCATGGCTTACCTCGCATGGCGGCGGCGTCACGCTGCCCATGTGGGGCGCGTTTGACTGGAGTCGCGTGGGAATTGCCGCACGAACTCTAGTCAACAGCATCATCTTTGTCCCGCTCGCGACAGGTGCGTGGCAAGTTGGATTCGCCCTCGCCTTCCCAGTGCTCTTACTCGCAGGGACACTTATTACCAGGCCACGTTTCCAGTGGCGAACTGTCACCTGGCTAACGGCAGCCTACACGGTTTTCATTCCTTTTGTCGTATGGTGGGATCCCTGGGAGCCAAAGTGGTTCTTTGTAGCGAATGTTTTTCTGGCAGCGGTATTCGGCCAGTTGCTGAGCGGGCTTCTTGTTGTATGGGCACGGCGTGAAACAGCCGTCAAGGCCGGAGTGATGCTGTTATTGCTTATGGCGGGTGGAAGCAATTTCCCGGCAATCCACGATCGGCGTTATAAGCGGAACACGAACCTCGAGATCAGTCGTTGCGTTGCGTCACACATGCAGCCAAACGACATCTTCATCACGACCGACTGGAGCTGGGGCGGATATCTCGGATATTACTTCAATCGAAGAGGTGTCAGTGTCATCGACCTGGCTGCCCTCGGTGGCGAGCCAACGTCGACTCTCGGTATGTTGGAATCCCAGGTCGCGGAGGTTCAAACGTTCCATGGAAACGCATACATGGTGGACATGGCGTCGTATCCCCAAAAGCACCTGACGTGGTTGGCATCGCAAACACGTTTGGAGAATGAAGATTTCATCCCGTATCAGGGCGAGGTGGCGTTTCAATGCGAGGGAATCAATATCCGGCGGATACCTTTCATCGACGATAGCTTCGAGTTGTCGGCCTCCTCGAGATTCCGGCTATCGGTTTCTGTTCCGGAGGTTTCCGTCGGTGAAAAATACAAGCTGACGATCAGCAATGCATCGTCGAAGCGTGTGGTCGTGCGCTATCGCCTTAATGGCGGGCCTGCCAAACAATTTATTGCGGATCTCGGGCCGGAAGGCAGTGTGGAGTACGACATCAGTCCGACAACAGAGAAGGGACTCTATGAGTTTGTGAGCTTCCAGATACCTGGCCGTCTGGTGTGGGCTGCGGCGGATGCGAGTATTCGTGTGAAGTAAGGAAGGGGATAATTCGGGGACGCACCCCAAATTCGCGACACACGTTCCTCAGAATTTGGGAACTGCTCGCGCGAATTTGGGGTGCGTCCCCGAATTATCCCCTTCCTTACTTCTTCTTGCCGTGTCCGTTATCGGAGCCGGCGGCTGCGGCGATAGCGGGTGCCGGAACTGTCGGAATCGCGAGTCCCATGATTTCCCGGACAGCGAGTTCAACGCGGCCGCGGTAATCGTGGTGTTCCTTCAGGAAGGCGCGGGCATTTTCACGGCCCTGTCCGAGGCGTTCGCCCTGGAACGAGAACCACGCCCCACTCTTGTCGACGACGTTCTTTTCGACCGCGACATCGAGCAGGTCGCCTTCCCGGGAGATGCCTTCACCGTACAGGATGTCGAATTCCGCTTCGCGGAAGGGCGGCGCGATCTTGTTTTTCACGATCTTGGCCTTCGTGCGGTTTCCGACCACAGCGTCACCGTCCTTGATGGACGCGATGCGCCGGACGTCCACACGCACTGAGGAGTAGAACTTCAGCGCGCGGCCGCCGGTAGTCGTTTCAGGGCTGCCGAACATTACGCCGATCTTTTCGCGGATCTGGTTGATGAAGATCAGGGTGGTTTTTGACTTCGAAACGATGCCGGTAAGCTTGCGCAGAGCCTGGGACATCAGCCTGGCCTGCAATCCCATCTGTGCTTCACCCATTTCACCTTCGAGTTCTGCTCGCGGGACAAGGGCCGCAACAGAGTCCACCACGACGATGTCGATAGCGCCGCTGCGGATCAGGACTTCCGTGATCTCGAGTGCTTGTTCGCCGCTGTCGGGCTGGGAGACCAGAAGATTGTCGATGTCGACGCCCAGCTTGCGGGCATAAATCGCATCGAGCGCGTGTTCGGCGTCCACGAAGGCCGCGGTGCCGCCGTTCTTTTGGGCTTCAGCAATGGCATGAAGCGAAAGCGTGGTTTTACCGCTGGATTCCGGTCCGAAGATTTCGATGACGCGTCCGCGGGGGTAGCCCCCGATGCCGAGCGCGGCGTCCAGGGAAATAGACCCTGAGGAAATGGCTTCCATGCCAGTTGTCAGATCCCAGGCGCCCAGGCGCATGATGGATCCCTTGCCGAATTGTTTTTCGATTTGTCCAAGAGCCAGATCAATGGCCCGTGATTTTTCTGTTCTTTCGTCTGGCATTTTTCTTCCTTCTTTTTCTATCTATGACTACTTGCGCTTTGGTTGTTCGCTTGTCGTTCCGTACTGCACGAGTCGCAGTTCTTCACGGATAAGCCGGTTGAGTTGGTCCGGGCCGGTGGATTCCCCGGAAAAGATGCGCACCCGTTTGCGGTAGCGCTTCTCGCGCGGGTTCAAAGACTGGGCCGTCTTGAAACACTCCTGGGCCTTCCGAGCCCATTTCATTTCGAGGCAGAGCAATCCGAGCTGGTAGAAAGCTTCGCCATACTGCGGATCAAGCTCGATGGCCTGCTTGAGGTGCTGGATGGCGCGTTTGCTTTCTCCGACGCTGTAATACACAGCGCTGAGCAGAAAATGGACTGACGCGCTGGGCTTGAGCTTCAACGCGGTCGAAAGATGCTTTAGAGCCTGCTTCTTATTGCCGACATTGGCGAAGAGCGAACCTAGTGTGGCATGCGCCGCCGACGAATCTTTTTTCAGGCCAATGGCGCGCTCGAGGCGCTTTTGAGCGTCGAGCAGAGCGCCCTTTTTCTGCTGAATCAACCCGGCCAGGAAGGTTGCTTCGAAGTTATCGGGCCGCTTGTCGATCACGCGGTTGAGATACTTCATTGCGCGTTCGTAATCTTTTTCCTGAAAGTGAACTTCGGCCAGCAGCAGTCCAAGTTCGAAATTCGTCGGATCGTGCTCGAAGGCCATCCTCAGGAAGTAGAGGCTTTCCTTCGCCTTTTCGTCGAGCAGAAGGTCGTGGGCTTTCTCGATCCATAGGCCGAAGTGCGTGCGCTGGGAGCCGTGATAGCTTTCGATGATTCGTTTGACACGCAGTTCGAGACGATCGACGTCTTCGGTTTCCTGGATTTTGGAGTCGATCCGGCGGCGCCACTCGTCCTCGAGATTTCGCAGGTCGATGCCGGCAGTTTCGAGCTCGTCGGTCAGCGTTTCAATCATCGTATGGTCGATGAAATTGCTTGCGGCGACACGCTCGATGGTATCCATCAGGGAGTCGAGGCGCTTGTTCACCATGTTCAGCGAATACTCGATCGCGCTGATCCGTTCCAGGACATGCTCTTCCATGAGCGGGATCCCGACTTCTGATGCCGCAGGGCCCGAAGCCACGAGCAGCTTCGCGCCGCATTTCCAGCAGAACTCACGATTCAGTGGATTCTTTATCGTGCAGTTTTGGCAAAGGATCATATGGGTAATAGCTTCCTACTTTGACGGTCAGGAAAGGTCCAAATCAGTATTTGTAAAATCCCTGCCCGGATTTGCGGCCCAGCTGTCCCGCGTCCACCATGCGGCGCAGGAGCGGGCAGGGCCTGTATTTAGGGTCTCCCAGACCCGATTGAAGTACTTCCAGAATGCTCAGACACACATCCAATCCAATCAGATCCGCCAGAGCCAGCGGGCCGATCGGGTGGTTCATCCCCAGCTTCATGATCGAATCTACGGCCTCCGGAGAGCCTACGCCTTCCATGACACAATAGACCGCCTCGTTGATCATCGGCATCAACACCCGGTTAGACACAAATCCCGGATAGTCGTTGACCTCCACCGGGGTCTTCTGCAGAGATTTGACCAACTCGATCGTCTTTTGACAAGTCTCGTCGGAAGTCGCCAGACCTCGCACAACCTCGACCAGTGTCATTACCGGAACTGGATTCATGAAGTGCATGCCAATCACCCGGTCGGGCCTTTGCGTTCCGGATGCCATTCGCGTGATGGAGATGGAGGAGGTATTCGAGGCGAGGATGACATGAGGAGAGGTGATGGCATCAAGTTCCTTTAGAATTTTAAGCTTAGCGTCGAAATTCTCAATAATTGCTTCAATAATGAAGTCGGCGTTTTTGGTGGATTTAATGTCTGCGGAGGGAGAAATCCGGGAGAAAGCCGCCGATTTGTCGGACGCAGATATCTTGTTTTTCGCGACTTCTCGTTCCAGGTTCGTGGAGATCATGGCGAGACCCTTATCGAGCGCGGTCTGACTGCTGTCGACCAGGATTACGCGATAGCCCGCCCGGGCGAAGACATGGGCAATGCCGTTGCCCATGGTCCCGCTGCCTATTACGCCGATTGAGGTCATGGGAGTCTCATCTCTCCACTGCCATTGCCACCGCATTCCCGCCACCCAGGCACAACGTCGCAATCCCGCGCTTCGCATTTCGACGCCCCATTTCATGGAGCAACGTCACCAGGACTCTTGCGCCGCTCGCCCCGATCGGATGCCCAATCGCGACCGCGCCGCCATTCACGTTCACCTTTGCCGGATCGAGTTCCAGTTGCTCCATCACCGCGATGGCCTGCACGGAAAACGCCTCGTTCAGTTCGATAAGGTCAACGCTGCTCAGACTCCAGCCGACCTTGGTTAGCAGCTTTTGAACGGCTTTCACCGGCGCCATCAACAGCATCGCCGGCTCTATCCCGCTCACGGATTGCCCAACGATGCGGGCCAGGGGCTTACGCCCGAGCTGTGCGGCCCGTTCTGACGAGGTCACAACCACAGCCGCCGCGCCGTCGTTTACGCCCGGCGCATTGCCCGCCGTAACAGTTCCGTCCTTTTTGAACGCCGGTTTCAGCGCTCGCAGCGCCTCCAGTGTGGAATCCCCTCGGGGCGACTCGTCCGTGTCAAACAGCACGGGGTCACCCTTCCGTTGGGGCACAGGCACCGCAACGATTTCGTCCTTGAACCGGCCGGCGCGAATGGCGTCAACCGCTTTGCGGTGGCTGGACAGAGCGAACTCATCCTGACGTTCGCGCGAAACGCGATACTTTTCGGCCACCAATTCGGCGGTGTTTCCCATGTGGTACTGCTCGTAAGCCTCCCACAACCCGTCATGAATCATGGAATCGACGAGTGTGCCGTTGCCCAGTCGATAACCCTCGCGAGCATTCAGCAGCAGATAAGGCGCGTTACTCATGCTCTCCATACCGCCGGCAACGACGATTTCCGAATCACCGGTGATAACGCCCTGGGCGGCCAGGCCCACAGCTTTCAATCCGGATCCGCATACCTTGTTAATGGTGAGTGCTGCGACATCTGTAGTTAAACCGCCGCCGAGAGCGGCCTGACGCGCTGGATTCTGACCAAGTCCGGCGGAGACGACATTCCCCATAATGACTTCGTCAACTTGCCGGACGGAGAGTCCGGCGCGTTCCACAGCAGCGCGGACGGCGATACTCCCCAGTTGAGTGGCAGGAAGAGACTTCAGAGAGCCTTGGAATTTGCCCACAGGAGTGCGAACGGCACTGATGATGACGGGTTCGCTCATGAGATTCTCATTCTCCAAATAAAAAAGGCCGCCGAGATTCCCGGCGGCCTCTGGTTTCTATGAGACGTTAGCGGAGGCTGAAGTTCACCGAGACGCTCACCAGTGTCGCTACCGGGCTGCCGTCTTTCTTACCCGGAAGAAACTTCCACTTTCTTACGGCTTCAATCGCCTTTTGATCCAGGCCGTAGCCCAGACTCTTTCGAACATTCTGGAAATCGACGGTGCCGTCTGCCTTGACCACGATCAGTAACTCAACTGTGCCCTGAATGCGGCCCTTACGTCCGTCGTCGGAGTATTCCGGGGTTGGCATGAATGTCGGTTGGGGTTCCGAGACGCCGCCGCCGACGCTGAAAACACCGCCACCGATGCCGCCGCCGGATCCTGGTCCGGCACCGGGCCCTGTGCCAGAGCCGACGCCGGTTCCTTTGCCGGTACCGATGCCGCCGCCTGAGCCGGGTCCTGCGGAGGGTGGGCCGACGACCCCGTTCGGGTCTCCGAACTGCATGACCGGCAATTGAACCTGTGCCAGTTGCGGGGCAACAATCGTGGGTTCGACGACGAGTTCCGGTGCGAGGTTCTTGATTTCAACTGTCTTTCCAGCACAGTGGGATCCGAAGCTTGGAATTCACGTGACTTGAAGTCGCGGC
>JADMIO011126957.1_pt1 | contig 51345 bp, 44 predicted proteins | sample 8958161 | NCBI WGS metagenome assembly JADMIO01 (sample SAMN16585339, study PRJNA669376) | soil metagenome | isolation source: Crop rotation soil | place: USA: Cullars Rotation, Alabama | collected 2011 | reverse complement strand
TGAAATACGTGAACCCAAACAGCGACGGGTGGCGCAGAAGCGAAAACTCACCCTGCGAGGCGCGGCGGAACACAACCTCAAGTCGATCGACATTGAGTTTCCGCTCGACATGCTGGTCTGCGTGACCGGCGTCAGCGGTTCTGGCAAGTCTACGTTAATTCACGACTGTATTTACGCCGGACTTAAGAAACAAAGAGGCGACTGGCAGGGACACGTCGGCGCGTTCTCCCGACTCGAAGGTGCCGAGCTGATCGATGATGTAATTCTCGTCGATCAATCGCCGATTGGCCGCACGCCGCGTTCAAATCCGGTCACTTACATCAAGGTTTACGACGGCATTCGCGAAGTGTTCGCGGCGACGCGAGAAGCGCAGGCCCACGGTTTCGATCCGTCACACTTCTCTTTCAATCTTCCCGGTGGTCGCTGTGATGTTTGCCAGGGTGATGGCACGGTCACCGTCGAAATGCAGTTTCTGGCCGACGTCGAATTGGTTTGCGAAGAATGCAAGGGCACGCGCTTCAAGCAACAAATACTCGACGTTCGTTATCGCGGCAAGAACGTTCACGAAGTCTTGAACATGACCGTACGCGAAGCAATTGGTTTCTTTCGCGAGGTTCCGAAAGTAACGAACCGGCTGCGCGTGCTCGATGAAGTTGGCCTTGGCTACCTGCGACTGGGCCAGTCGGCCACTACGCTGTCAGGTGGCGAAGCGCAACGCATCAAGCTTGCGGCCCAACTATCCAAGCGAACGGGCGCCAAGACGCTTTACATCTTCGACGAACCAACCACCGGCCTTCATTTCGACGACATCAACAAACTGCTGGCGGCGTTTCGCGCCCTGCTTGATAACGGCGGTTCGCTGCTCGTGATCGAACACAATCTCGACGTGATCAAGACTGCGGACTACATCATTGATCTGGGGCCCGAGGGTGGCGAAGCCGGCGGCTACGTAGTTGCGACCGGAACCCCCGAACAGATCATGTCGTCGAAATCGTCACACACCGGACAACATCTGCGTGCGCATCTCGCGCGCTCCAACGGCCATTCGGCAAACGGCAATGGCAAGAACAACGCAACTAAGAATGGCAACGGCCGCACCTGATCGTCGATTCCTGGGCTCTGCCCTCTGATGTGCGGAAGGTCTCTGACCTTCCGATTAAGTATCATAAAATCAGGAAGGGGCTGTGCCCTGCACTCGGGGCGTAGCCCCATAAGATTTCAACAGCAAGCTTCGGAAGGTCACAGACCTTCCGCACATCAGAGGGCAGAGCCCTTGAACGCCAGCACAGCCGTCAAACCCAAACTCACAATCAAACGCCGACTTGCCTACGTCGCCGTTGTCTACTTCTTTTTTGTTTTGATCCTCGTTGCAATCGAAGTGATTGCGCGGCTGACGATGCCGCACATCTCGAGTCTCGATCTATTCGTTACCACCACGCAACAAAAGGCGCAGGTTGCCGATCCGAAACAGTCTGCTATCTTCGAGGGCGATCCGTTGCTGCTCTGGCGACTCAAACCAAATCTTGATCAAGTGTATTGGGACTTCACCGTAGTCACCACTAATGCTGCCCATCTACGCTCGCTTAAAACAACGGATTCGATCACACGAAAGCGGCCCGGCGCGCTTCGCATTGTTTGTCTCGGCGATTCGGTGACCTTCGGCTATCGCGTGCCGCCGGTTTGGCCCGAACAGCCCACCGTTTACGACAAAACGTGGTTGCCATACCCGATGCTGCTCCAAGACGCGTTGCGTTCTGCAAACCCTGAACGGCAACTCGATGTGATTACGATGGCTGTCCCGGGTTACACAAGCCATCAAGGCTTGACGTGGTTACGACGCGACATCGATTGGTTAGAACCTGATTTGTTAATCGTAAGCTTTGGCTGGAACGACACGAGCGTTAGCGACGTGCCGGATCGCGAAGCCATCAAGACTAACCGGCTAGCGGTCGTCGTCCGTTGGTTGATCGATCACAGCCAGGCTTTCGCGCATGCGACGCACTGGCTGCGTATAAGAGAAGCGCGAAAACAGACTAATCAACTACCAGCTCCACGTCGTCCCGGCGCTCGCGTGTCGAAAGAAGAATATCTAAACAACATGGTTGCGATTGAAGAACTCGCAAAGCAGCATGGGGCGCACGTAATCATGATCGGCGCGCCTTTCCGCGATACTTCGCCGGGCACACCGGAAGGCGATAGTATGCTTCAATACCGGCGCGCATTGTCGGAGACGATGAACGGCAGGAATGTTCCGTATTTAGAAATTCGCGAGTTGACTGAAGCCGCTTATCCGGCTAACGAAGGTTGGTTTGGCGAACGCATTCACCCGAACCACATGGGCCATCGACTCATGGCTTCTGAACTGCTGAAACAAATTACTGCGAAACGATTGTTGAATGATCTAAAAATTCCAGACCTGGTGCCTTAATAAAGACGAGCTTTGTACTTTGAACTTTGTACTTGGTGGGTTGAATCTGCCAACGTGGAGCAGAAGAATTCAAAGAACAAAGTACAAAGATCAAAATCATTCACGCGATAGATTAAAGTTTTCTGGAGTAATCATATGAGTCTGAAGCAACAAATTATTTCTGACTTGACCGCATCGATGAAAGCGCAGGACACCGCCCGGACTTCCACATTGCGTATGGTGAAAGCCGCCGTAATGAATCGTGAAATTGAAAAGGGCGGCGAGCTTGATGATGAAGAGATGGGGAAGTTGCTGCGATCGCTCGTCAAGCAACGTCGCGACTCGATCGAACAGTACGAAAAGGCTGGCCGGCAGGAACTCGTCGATAAAGAGCAGAGCGAAGTTACGGTAATCGAAGGCTATCTGCCGCAGGCAGCTTCACGTGAAGAAATTGAAGCTGCCGTCGCCGAAGCAATCTCAGAAACGGGCGGCAACTCCATGAAAGACATGGGTAAGGTCATGAAAGCCACGCAAGCAAAGTTAAGTGGCAAGAACGCTGACGGTCGCACCGTCAGTGAGATTGTCAAAGCGAAACTCGGCGGCTAATTGATGGCCACGAACAGAATCAGCCGCGGATTTTCGCGGATAAACGCGAATCAGCAAAGAAGAGTTCATAACGCATTCCTTTTCTGATTTGTGTTAATCCGCGTTCATCCGCGGCTGAATTTTGCCAAAGGTCCTTCCGACCTCTGACCCCTGACCTCTGGTCCTTCAGTTGTCTTGCGGCGTCGGATCGCGGTAAGTGATGATCACGGCCGGCTTACCGTCGTGAAAGTTATCCTTCTTGGTGAATGTCCCCAGTATCTCGCCGCTGCTGTTCACCACCACGATCTTCACAATCTTGCCACCCTTCTTATGTTTGGGCTTGTTCTGATTGTCGTTTCCACCAAAGCAATCCTTGCCGTGGTTCTTGCCACAATCAACTTCCAAAGAACCGCCTTTGATGATGATGTCATCGTCTCCGGGAATTAACGCAGGACGAGTGACCAGGGCGAGTGCGGCGAGGGCCAGCACACAGATTATTGCCAGCGCAACAATCACCAAACGCAAATGACGCATGATGCTTCTCCTTGAAGGGGGGTGGAAGAACTGATTAGCCGGATAAGGCACTGTCTCGACTACGAACCAACTAATTGGGCGAGTTGTTTTCTTCGAACCTGAATATCCGGGCGGTTCAAATAGGAATTGAAATTATCGCTGCCCCAACGTTGTTCCAATGTGGCCAGGATGTCTCGTGCGCGCACAGCATACTCTGTCGCTCGCGTTTTGTCGCCTGAGTTTTGACTTGACTGGGCCAACACCACGAGTGCCTGCCATCGCAGAGAAGCCTGATCCAAACGGCCAAATACTTCTTCGGCCTGTTGTGCAAAACCCATGGCTGCGCTCGTGTCCCCCGCGTCCAAAGCGGTGATGGCGGAAACTAATTCAGCCACTGCGATCTGCGCGGGGTCATTAAGTTGCCTGGCGAGCTCGAGTCCATCGACAGAGCTTTGTTTCGCCGCGGCCTTGGAACCACTGTGCGCCTCGGCGATTGCGGCGCACAATTTTGCGCCGAACTGTACTGCCTTGAACTCGTTACCCGCAGATTCGAGTGCTTTAGCAGCGTTGGCCTTCGCCTCCGCATAGTTGTTTTGCAGCAACGCGTGCCAGGCGAGTGCCAGTTGACTCTCGGCCGCCAGGCGTTTCAATTCACCACCGGGTTTATTGGCAATTACGATTGCCTGGTCCAACAAACTTTTCGAATCTGCAAACTTGCCGAGTCGCATCAGTATGTCCGCCCGGCTTCCAAGGTTGTAGCCCATGCTGCGCTGAATTCCCTGGGCACTGTAAATCGCATAAGCCTGGTTCAGGTGGTCTAGCGCTTCACCGTACTTCTCCTGGCGTGCCAGCAGCGAACCGCGCTCGGCGTGGGCCAGGGCGATTAGTGATTGGTCGTTAAGATCCTGCGCGAGCTTCAGTAATTCCTCCTGGCTATTCGTCGCCGCCGCGTAATCGCCTTTTTGGATGTTCGCGCGCGCAAGCAGAGCAAGACAGGAAAACGTTTCCGACCGGTACCCGCCTTGTTGATAAAACGTCAGCGCCGGTTCGAGATACTTCACTGCTTCGTCGGAACGGTTTTGTTGCTGGCGCAAGTTCGCGAGCGATACGCGCGCGCGGGCAGCAGTACGACGAGCTTTCGCCCGGTCGGCCGCCGCGAGCGCTTGCTGGAAATAGTTTTCTGCTTCCGCCTGGTTCCCGCGAACCAAAAACGAGTTCCCGAGATCGACCAATCCGCGCGTGCTGAGTGTCTCCATCCCGTTTTGTTGGGCCAGCGAGATCGCCTGCTGCGCGTAATCAGTCGACTTCTCGACTTCGCCTTGATCGAACGCAACACTACACAGCTGCAGCAGAGTTTTGATCGTTTGCGACTTGTTGTCGTTTGCTTTGGCAAGCGTCAAAGCCTGTTCCAGTTGCTCTTTCGCTTCTGGAAGTTTGTTGCGCTTGTTGAAAAGACTGCCGCGTTGAAAGATTACTTCCGCGCGTCCCTCAAGATTGCCAAGCGCCTGATAAAGCGATTCCGCTTCCTGAAAGGCCTGCAGCGCCGACGGCAGATCGCCCTGTTGTCCGTAAAGAATTCCCAGACGTAGATAAGCCGTCGGGTATTGTGTGTTTCGTGTACTCGCCTCCTTGTAACTAGTCACCGCATTCTTCATGTCGTTGTTGTTCTCGTAGGCGCGACCGAGGTCCAACAACGCGTAGGGCTTGTCCTTCTCCGGAATTTTGCTGATGATCTCTTTGTAGCGCTCGATCGCAGCGGGAAAATCCTGCCGGGCACTAGCCGTGATGGCATCGATATACAAGCTATCCAGCGGCGGAATCTTTGCTTTGTCAGCACTGTTCACACGCAGCAGTTCGTCTTTGGCCTGGTCGATGTAGTCGAGCTCCACCATCGCTTCAGCCAAACGCGCATGGGCCAACATGTAGTTATTGTCTGCAGAAACCGCACGCTGCAACGCCTGCGTCGCTTGATAGAACGCGCCATCACGGACTGCGTTTGTTCCCAGGTCGAACCAGCGTTGTGCTTCGGCAGTGGGCGTGTGTACCCGCGGCCGGAGTAACAAGACGAGCGCAACCGCCACCAAAGCGAGCGCGGCGACACCAATCAAAATGTAAGAGAGAGGGATTCGCGGTCGTTGCAGCGCCTGCGAAAAGTTGCTAAGCGTCCCGCTATGAGCCCGGATGGCAGAACCAGTTTGACGAATTAGAGTTTGACCAGAGGCAGCCTCCAAACTTTCCTTCACCGAGGTCAGATCACCAATAAACTCTTTAGCAGTTTGGTAACGATCCTTCGGTCGCTTGGCGAGCGCCTTCAACGCGATGAAGTCGAGTTCGCGCGGCACCGCCGCATTGAATTTCGACGGCGGTGGTGGCTGCACATGCAGAACGTTAGCGGCAATCTCAATGAAACTCTTTCCAGCAAACGGTGAACGGCCGGTGATCGCTTCGTACAACACTGTTCCCAGTGCAAACAAATCACTGCGCTCGTCGACATCACCGCTGGTCGCTTGCTCGGGAGATAAATAGGCAGGCGTGCCAACCACCACGCCGCTGCGTGTGCCGGTCGAAAGTAAGGTTTGTGCTTCTGGTTCCGAAGTTTGCCAGGAATCTTTATTGAGTTGTTTCGCCAGACCAAAATCCAGCACTTTGACGTTGCTGTTCTCGTCGATCATGACGTTCGACGGCTTAATGTCACGATGGACCACTCCACGTGCGTGCGCTTCGCTAAGCGCCGTCGCGACGTCGATTACAATGTTCACCGCGCGCTCGAGATTGAGTTCGCCATCCTGCATCACGTCGCTCATCGGGCGACCCTTCGCTAACTCCATCACCAGAAACGGCCGGCCGGTTGCGGTTTCACCATAATCAAAAAGTGTAGCGATGCCGGGATGGTTTAGTTCGGAAACTGAACGCGCTTCGCGCAGAAACCGCGCCCGGTGTTCATGGGTATCCGATTTTAGCGAGGGGAATTTAATGGCGACCCGGCGGCCGAGGTGTGTGTCTTCCGCAAGGTACACAGTCCCCATGCCACCTTCACCAAGTGGCTCGAGGATTCGGTAATGTGAAACCGTCTGCCCGATCATGTCGGTAGCGGCAACAGATCTTGCTGAATTGCCGCCGTCAAATGGCGGGAAATCGCTAACAGGAAGTTAAGACCGAAGACTTTGCAGCAACGGGCGCATACTACTTCAGTACAAGAGTCTTTTCAACGGTTTAGGTGGTCAGCCTAAACACGGCGCCAGAGTGCAAACCCTTTGTGTCTTGGCACGAAAGTTCTGTCCTTCGCGCTAAACATCAATTCCAAGCGCAGGATTGTCGCGACCACGTGGAGAGGTTCAGTGCCAACGTGCAAAACCTCCATTCCCACAAGCAAAATGCCCATTCCCAACTGCAAAACCTCCATTCCCAAAAGCAAAAGGCCCGTTCCCAAGTGCAAAACCTCCATTCCCAAAAGCAAAATGCTCGTTCCCAAGTGCAAAACGTCCATTCCCAAGTGCAAACGTCCATTCCCAACTGCAAAATGCCCATTCCCGAGTACAAAATGCCCATTCCCAAGCGCAAAACGTCCGTTCCCAACTGCAAAATGCCAAACTAGAAATACCACCAACGGAAGTTGGTGGATTGTTCAGGTCCGGCCTAAATAACAGCCACCCTTGTGAAAAGTAATCGTACCAACGGAAGTTGGTAGATATTTCAAGTCCTGCCTATACAAGTGGCAGGAAAGTAGAGGAGTTAGGTTGGACTTGAACAATCCACCAACTGCCGTTGGTGGGATTTCGGCAGTTGCGGGCGCGGACGCCCGCGCTCCCACTGGTTAAGTTGTCGCCAAACGCCCTTCCTGACATTGACGTTCCATTCCAAAAGGCCCGTTTCGCATCTGACCGGTCACTATCGTTCCCGGTTCCGTATTTGTCGAACCACGTCGCAGATCAAAAGGGCTCCAAATCCACCCCCAAGACCTTTGCTTTAGCGCGTTTGCTTACCTCCGAGGCTTTCCGTATAATTCACGGCTTGCTCGAAGCGCGGAGTATCGTCCGGTGGGTTCGCGCCCACTTTTTCTTTTGGGCAAGTGATTTTTTGGGGGTGGCAGATGGGCTCGAGTTCAGTCGACGAACGCGTAACCGGAATCGCTGAACGAGTGGCCACCGACCACGCGCTGGAATTAGTTCACACCGAAGTGGCCGGCCCCGAGAATAAACCGATTGTTCGTATTTTCATTGATAAACCGGGTGGCGTAACCCACGAAGATTGTGCCGAGGTTAGTTTGCATGTGGGCACAATCCTCGACGTCGAAGATTTCATTCACGCGTCTTACACGTTGGAAGTATCTTCGCCGGGCCTGGAACGAGGTCTTTACAAACGACCCGATTACGAACGGTTTGCGGGTCACCAGGCAAAGTTGAAAACCCGGTTGCCGATTAACGGTCAACGCAACTTTCGCGGTCGTTTGCTCGGTCTTGAAGCCGACGACGTGCTTTTTGAGGATCGTACAAACGGAAACGTCAGAATCCCGTTTGACACGATCAAGCAGGCTAACCTTGAGGTCGACGTCGCGCAGGAATTGCGGCGCTCTCCATAACGCAAACTACGGTTTGCCACAACAACTGAATAGGCTCAGCGACGCCACGGTAGCGTCGAGCCAACGAAAGAAAAGTTCATGAGTTCATCAATCGCACAAAACATCGAAGCGCTTTGCCAGGAACAGGGCATCGAACGAGACCTCGTCATCGAAGCCATGAAGGAAGCGGTGCGGGCCGCGGCCAAGAAACAGTTCCGTTCCGGTGAAGACATCCAGGTCGATTGGAATCCTGAGACCGGGATCGAGCTTTCCGCGACCAAGGTAGTCGTTGATGAAGTCGCCAATGCTGCGACGGAATTGTCGATTGACGAAGCCCGTGAGTTGGCTGGCGAAGATGTTGAGCTGGGCGATGCTTTGCTGTTGCCCCTGCCGATGGAAGAACTCGGCCGCATTGCCGCCCAAACTGCCAAACAAATTCTCTTTCAAAAAGTCCGCGACGCCGTCCGCAGTAACGTCTACGAGCAGTACATCGACAAGATCGGTGATCTCGTTAACGGTTACGTCAAACGTTTTGAACGCGGCAACATCATCGTTGACCTCGGCAACCTTGAAGCCATCCTGCCCCGCTCACAACAGTCGCGCGGCGAACAGTGGAACCAGGGCGAACGCATTCGCGTGGTCATCAATAACGTTTCAAAAGAGTCGAAGGGACCACAGGTCGAAGTTTCGCGAACGTCTCCTGAGCTCTTGTTGCGTTTGTTTGAAATGGAAGTGCCCGAGATCTACGACGGCACCGTTGTCATTAAGTCTGCCGTAAGAGAGCCGGGCGAGCGTGCGAAGATTGCGGTGACTTCAAATGAACGTGACGTGGATCCAGTAGGTGCCTGCGTCGGCATGAAGGGTTCGCGCGTGCAGGCAATCATCCGCGAATTGCGCGGCGAAAAGATTGACATCATCGAGTGGTCTGACGAGCCTTCCGTTTTTGCAGCCAATGCGCTGTCGCCTGCCAAAGTTAATAAAGTTCGCATTACTGATATCGACAACCGGCAGATGGAAGTCATCGTCAACGAAGATCAGTTGTCACTGGCGATTGGCAAGCGCGGCCAGAACGTTCGGCTGGCGACCAAACTGGTCGGCTGGAACATCGACATTCGTAGTGAAGAAGAAATCAAACGCGAAGTTACTGAGCAGATGGGTGCACTGATCGCGTCCGGCGCTGCCGTCCCGCTTTCAGTTATCGAAGGCGTGACCCCGCAACAGGCTGATGCACTTGCGGAACATGGCATCAACGACATCGATGCGCTGACTGAAACGTCAATCGACGACCTGGTTGAATTCCTCGATCTGAGTCTCGACGAAGCCGAAGTTATCTTGAAGCTTGCGAAAGATGTAGTTGCAGTCCGCGACAAGACACTTCAAGGCGGCGAAGAAGGCGAAGTTGAAGGCGGCGAAGAAGAAGTTGCGGAAACTGCCGCTGAGGCCGATGAACTTGACACTGAAGTAGAGACTGCTACTGAAACTGATGACACTGCCGAAGGCTACGACGAGGCAGTCGAAGCTGGTGTGCCGTTCAGTGCCGAACATGACATTCGCGCGCAGGAATCTGCTGACCCAGTTGCGTTAACCGAAGCTGATCCCTTCACAGAAGATGAAATGGTTTTGCAGGAGGCTGGTCGCGATTTGCGGCCCGACACGATCGTTCCTGCGCCAGACATCACCTCTGCTGAAGTAGCAGCGATTGAAAACCTGGAAAGTTTGGAAGAATTTGTCGCGGCCGAAGAGTCCGGGCCAGACGAAGATCAAACAACAGCTCCCGCTGAAGTCGCATCGGGCGAGAGCGAAGATGAGAAGCCGGATGCTTCCGATGCGACAAATTAGTTTCACGTCAAACGCCGGTGGGACCGGCTGTTTGTGTTGCTCGCTCCCTACCACTCGTAAGGTTATGCGTTCCTGAACGCATGCTTCCAAGTGGTAAAGAGCGAGAGTTCTTTAAACCACTTGCAGCATGCAGACGCAGTAATGAGCGTCTCAAAAGGAGCGCATGACCGTTTCCTCCAAGATCCGAATATACGATCTCGCCAAAGAACTTAAGCTCGACACCAAGCGACTTATTGAAGAAGTACGCCGCGAAGGAGTGGATGTGAGCGTCCCCTCCAACTCCGTTTCGAAAGAATTGGCGGAGAAGATTCGCAACAAGTATTTCCCCAAGAAGGAAACTGCGGTTAAGCGCGGTGTACGCGTAGTAAAGCGCGCCGACCGCGCCGTTGAGGAACCACCCGCGGAAGTTGCGGAAGTCGCCGCTGAAGCGCCGGTTGAGGCCGAGCCGGTGGCTGCTCCAGAACCAATTGAGGTTGCACCTCCCGAGCCCGCTCCCGAAGCTAAGCCCGCCACTAAGGCGCGGGTGATGCGCAAGCTAACGCCCGCTGTGCGCGCGGAACAGCCTGCTGCTGCGCCCGTCGCGGCAGAACCTGAGGTCGAGGTCGAAGCTGCGATTGAGGAAGAGGTATCGGAGGTCGAGCCTGCGACTATTGCTGCGGGTCCCGTAGAATCTCCGGCACCGCCATCCAGACAGGTCAGGGTTTTACGTCCAACTATTGCGGCATTGAACGCGGGCATTAAACCCGGTGAACGTGCGCCGACACCAGTAGTTCCGGTCGCTCCGGCAGCCCCGCGCGATCGCGCTGACCGGACCAATCGCGTGCGTGAGCGAACACAACTGTCACGCGCCGAACGTTTGGGAACGCCGGGTGAAACGGCGACCCCGCAAACCACCTACATTCCGCCACCAGATTCCAATCGTCGCCGCTCGCGTCGTACCCCCGCTCGTGGTGGTCGTCGCGTCGAGGGCAAGGCCGGCAAGTTTGATAAGGGCGATTTCATACCGCCGCCGAGGGCATTGTCACTCGAAGATCGTATCGCCGGCCGGCTCGAACTTCCCGCAGAACCTGGTGAAATTAAATCCGTCCGCATCGTCGAAGGCTCGACGGTGAAGGAATTCGCTGAGAAGCTCGGGATTAAACCGAAAGACATCGTGAGCCTGCTGTTGCAACGTGGTGTGTTCGCGACCATTAACCAGCCGCTTAATGACGAGGTAGGTGTCGAACTCGGCAAGCGTTTTGGTTACGACGTCACCTTCGTTCCGTTCGAAGAGATGGTTGCGGAGGAAGAGTTTGAAGAACTCATCGCCGCTGACGCTGACGATGTGGAACTGCCGCGCGCGCCTGTAGTCACTGTCATGGGCCACGTAGATCACGGTAAGACTTCATTGCTCGACGCTATTCGCGCCACTGAAGTAGCAGCCGGTGAGGCGGGCGGCATTACGCAACACATCGGCGCGTACAGCGTCCAGGTTCCAACTCCCGATAATTCGGGTGAAACACGACGAGTTGTTTTCCTCGACACTCCCGGTCACGAAGCATTCACGCTTATGCGTGCTCGCGGGGCCAAGGCAACTGACGTTGTCGTCCTCGTAGTTGCTGCCGATGATGGCGTCATGCCACAAACAATCGAGGCAATTGAGCACTCTCGTGCAGCGGGCGTGCCCATCGTGGTGGCCATAAACAAGATCGATAAGCCGGACGCTAATCCTGATCGCGTCAGGCAAGAACTCGCTGTTCAGGGACTCAATCCGGTCGAGTGGGGTGGCGAAACAGAAATGGTCCAGGTCTCGGCGAAGAAGCGCCAGAACCTCGAGACTTTGCTCGAAACCATTCTGCTCACGTCAGACATTTTGAACTTGCGCGCGAGTCCGACACGCCTCGCGTCAGGCGTGGTGCTGGAAGCAAAACTCGATCGCGGCCGCGGTGCAGTCGCCACTGTGCTGGTGCAACAGGGCACGTTGCACATTCATGAACCATTCATTGTTGGGCAGATCTTCGGACGCGTTCGCGCGATGTTCAACGATAAGGGTGAGGCAATCACTGAAGCGGCGCCGGCAACTCCGGTTGAAGTGCTCGGCATGCAGGGTGTGCCGCAGGCTGGTGAGTTTTTCCAGGTTGTTGCTGACATTGCACGCGCACAACAGATTTCCGGTCACCGGCAGATGTTGAGCCGCCAGGCAGCGCTGCTGCAAACCACCAAGCGCGGTATTGAGGCGTTGGGCGAGAGCGAAGTGAAAGAACTGCTCGTCGTCATTAAGGCTGACGTGCAGGGTTCGGTGGAAGTGCTGAAGTCGACATTGCAAAAACTTTCGACCGAGCGCGTAAAGGTGAAGGTGATCCGCTCCGGTGTGGGCGCGATTACAGAATCAGACGTGTTGTTGGCTTCGGCGACCCAGGCCGGTTCCGCTGCTTCGGCTGTCGTAGTGATTGGTTTCAACGTGCGCCCGGGAGCACGCGCTGCTGATCTCGCGAAACAAGAGAGTGTCGACATTCGTCTGCACTCGATCATTTACAAGGTCGAGGAAGAAATTCGTGCGGCGATGATCGGCATGCTCGAGGCGGTCGAGAAGGAACGCATTATCGGCAAGGCTGACGTACGCGAAGTCTTCCGCGTGCCGAAGGCTGGCGTAGTTGGTGGTTCAATGGTCATCGACGGCAACATCCGGCGTAACGCGCGCGCGCGCTTAATTCGCGATGGCGTGGTGAGCTGGGAAGGCAACATCGCGTCGCTGCGTCGCTTCAAGGACGACGTCTCTGAAGTACGCGAAGGTTTTGAGTGCGGCATCGGCCTCGAGAACTTCAACGACCTGAAGGTCGGTGATCAGATCGAGGCGTATGTGGTTGAGAAAGTAGCAGCCACTGAACTGTAAACAGTGCGCAGTGATCAGTGGCCAGTGGGCAGAAACAGCCTTTTGCTGGCCACCGACCACTGCCAACTGCCCACTGAGTTATGCATCGGCCGGAACGAGTTGCGGAAGAGATACGCGAGGAGATATCCCAGATTGTGGGTTATGAACTCGAAGACCCACGGCTGACCTCAGTCACTGTGACCGACGTGAGGCTCTCTAGTGACCGGCGCGATGCCCAGGTTTACGTAATAATTGCAGGCGATGAAAAAGAACATCGCGAAACTTTAGATGCCTTACGCCATGCCGCTCCATATGTTCGGAAGCAGTTAAGTCTTTCATTAAACCTGCCGCGCACGCCCGAAATCCACTTTGTAAGAGACAAGGTTGAGGAACAAGGCGAGCGCGTGGATCAGTTGTTGCAGGAAATTGAAGCGGAATGGGAAAGAGACAGAAAGGATGAGGGATGAAGGATGAAGGATGAGACTGAATAGAAACCTGCAAGCCAGGCGATCCTATTCATCCTTCATCCTTCCGCCTTCATCCCTGGATTGAATGCTTAGTCAAGTAGTTGAACTGATTGAAAACAAGGGGAACTTTGCCATCACTTCTCACCTTCGTCCTGATGGCGACAGTCTCGGCTCTTCGCTCGGCCTTTACTGGCTGCTGCGCTCCTTAAACAAAGACGTCGAAGTAATCATGCGCGACCCGGTGCCGCATGCCTACCAGAAACTACCCGGCGCGCGCGATGTGAGGGTCACTCCAGCTGCTGACAAAAACTACGATGCGGCCTTTGTGATTGAGTGTTCCGACATTGCTCGTCCCGGACTGAACGAACTCGAAAATCAGTTCGTCGTTAACATCGACCACCACGCGACCACTGCCCTGTTCGGCAAGATCAACTGGATCGATTCGACGGCCTCAGCATGCGGCGAGATGATTTACAACCTCGCCAAGGCGCTCGGTGTTCGTGTTACCAAAGAAATTGCGGAGTGTTGCTACACCGCGCTCATTACTGACACTGGTTCATTCCACTACTCAAACACGACTGAGCGCACTTTCAAAGTCGCTTCAGAATTGCTGCGCACGGGTGTGAAACCGGCCAAGACTGCGGAGGCGGTGTTTGCGAGTTATCCCTGGAGTCGCATCCAGTTGATGGGTGCAGTACTTTCAACCGCCCGAAGAGATGTCTCCGGCCGCGTCGCGATACTGCGTCACAGCTTGGAAATGCAACACAGCGCGGAGGCCTCCGACGAAGATGCGGATGGATTCGTTAACTACCCGCTGACCGTCGGCGAAGTTGAAGCTGTAGCCATGTTGAAGGAAAGTGAGCCCGGCGTTTACCGCACCAGCTTGCGTTCGAAGGGCGAAGTCAATGTGGCAAAGGTAGCGGAGAGGTTTGGTGGTGGCGGGCACCGCAACGCGGCAGGGTGCACCCTGCGCGGTACCTGGGAAGAAGCGGAAGAAAACATCATCGGCTTATTGCAGGATGCGGTTCGACGTGCGAATGGGGCCGCCGAAATTACCGAAGACGCGTTGCAGGATTAGAAGTCGCTGAGGAAAAAGAGACGGGATTTTCCATAGATCATTTTCCATTTTTCATTTGGCCATTAGCGATTTCCTACATGGCAAAAAGCGGCATCGCTAATAACCTCTTGGTCCGACAATCGCTACTGACCGGTTGAAAAATGGAAAATGATCTATGGAAAATCCCGTCTCTTCACTTCCACCATTGGTCGAGTTTTTTCCTTTAGACGCAACCAGCAATGACCACACCTGAACGCAAGTACAAATGGCGCCGCGCTGATTACCAGGAAAAGACGCGCGGTTTGTTCATGGTCCACACCGGAAACGGCAAGGGCAAGACTACCTGCGCACTCGGTCTAATGATGCGCGCAGCGGGACGAGGCCTGAACTGTTGCATGATTCAGTTCATGAAGTCGCGCAACGATCGTTACGGCGAACATGAATCCGCAGAGAAACTCGGTATTGAAGTCCACACCATGGGTGACGGCTTCACCTGGGACACGAAGAACCCCGAACAGGATCGCGCCACCGCACGCGAAACGTGGAATCTCTGCGTTGATAAACTTCGCAGCGGCGATTACGACATGCTGGTCTTTGATGAACTGGTTTACGTGTTGAGTTACGGTTTCCTGCCAACAGAAGAAGTCCTGGAAGAGATCCGCAGCATTCGCGCCTCGCAACCCGCGCTGCACATCGTCGTCACCGGCCGAGATGCACCGCCCGAATTGATTGAGGCGGCTGACCTGGTCACGGAAATGACCGAGATCAAACACCCTTTTCAATCAGGCATCCGCGCCCAACAGGGGATCGAGTTCTGAACTATTGATGGACCTTTAACTTCGTTACGGCGAACATGAATCAACGGAAAAATCGTTCTTGGCCAACTTCCGGCGTAATTAACCACGAAAAAGAACCCTTCGCTGCCGTTTTGTCCTCTTCGAGCTACTCAGTAGTTTTACTAGCTTTACGCATGTGCTAACCTTTTGCGCATTCCGAAACAACCCGGCAAGTAAATAGATAACGTTTTCCTATGCCCTGGTTCAGCAAGAAAAACAAACAAATCGAAGCGGTGCCGCCCGAAGAGCGCGTCGTCAAAACGGAGAACGTTTTCGTCAAGTGTGAAGACTGCGAAGCGCACCTTTACACGCGCGAGCTCGAAGAATCGCATCAGGTTTGTCCTAAGTGTGGCTACCATTTTCGTATCGGGGCGCGGGAACGGCTCGAGCTGCTTTTCGACGACGGCAAGTTTGAGGAGTTAGACACTGAAGTGATTTCGATCGACCCGCTTGAGTTCGTCGACACCAAACCTTATACCGACCGCATCAAACAAGCCCGTGCATCTTCCGGCCTGCCCGAAGCAATCATCAACGCGCGCGGCAAAGTCGGCGAGCATCCCGTGCTTGCCGCGGCCATGGACATGTCGTTCATCGGTGGCTCGATGGGTTCGGCGGTCGGTGAAAAGGTCACGCGACTCATCGAACGTGGTCTTCGCGAACACGCGGCAGTAGTTATTTTTTCGGCTTCCGGTGGTGCGCGCATGCAGGAAGGCGCGCTTTCACTAATGCAGATGGCGAAGATTTCTGCCGCGCTCGCAGAACTCGACCAAGCGCGGTTGCCTTTCATTTCGATCCTGACTGATCCAACCACGGGCGGTGTCACTGCAAGTTTCGCGATGCTGGGTGACGTAATCCTGGCCGAGCCAAAAGCCCTGATAGGTTTTGCTGGACCACGCGTAATCGAACAGACCATTCGTCAAAAACTTCCGAAAGACTTTCAACGATCTGAGTTCCTGCTTGAGCATGGCATGATTGATGTTATCGTCGATCGACGCGAACTGCGCGAACACGTCATCAAGCTCCTCAACTTCATGCTCAACCCCGATATTTCCAGCACGTCAGAAATGGAACGCCTGCGCACCCGCGCCACGTCTAACTAGCTATCGTCCCGTAGGGACGAAATGCTTATAGCCTTCTGCCGAATCTTCTCCAAGCTCCGTAGGAGCGTAATAATGCGAGCAAAATATTCCGCTCCTCCGGAGCTTAGTCATCCGGTTGCTCGTTGAGCTATAAACATTTGGCCGCTCTGCGGCCCGGTATCAGACGCAACCAGCCCCTTTGCGATCGTTTAGTTCGGCCTGTAAATTTGATCTATGAATTTTGCTGAGGCAACCAAGTATCTCTTAGGTCTTGGGCACGAAACACTCGCGATGAAGCTGGGGCTGCGCAACACCGAGCTGTTGCTCGAGAGCCTGGGCAACCCGCACCATTCATTCGCGTCAGTTCAGATTGCCGGCACCAACGGTAAGGGTTCAACCGCAGTCATGCTCGACAGCATTTGTCGCGCAGCGGGTACCGCGACAGGCCTTTACACTTCGCCTCATCTCGTCTCGGTTTGTGAACGGATCTCGATAAACGGCAGCCAGATCACTGAATCAAAATTTGCTGAACTCGCCACCGCGGTGCGCAGCGCGGCTGAGAAACTGCGAGACGAAAAAGTTATTGAAGCCCTGCCCACGTTCTTCGAACACCTGACGGCGATCGCGCTGCTGGCGTTTCGGGAAGCATCTGTCTCTCTTGCAATTCTTGAAACTGGACTCGGGGGACGCCTGGACTCGACTACTGTCGCCGATGCAAAAACAGTTGCCATTACTCCCATTTCGTTCGACCATCAGGAGCATCTGGGCGTAACGCTTGCAGAGATTGCTACGGAAAAAGCAGCAATCATCCATCCCGGTGTCACCGCGGTTGTTGCACCGCAACCAGTGGAAGCGCTTGATGTGATTCTGAAACGCTGTGCGGAAGTTGGTGTTGAGCCCATTGTCCATGGTTGCGCGGCCTCGGAAATAATCGCGGCCACTGATGGATCGCTTACCGCGACGTTTCAAACAGGCATTGATAGGTATGAAGGCGTAAGACTCGGGTTGCGCGGCCGTCACCAAACGACGAATGCCGCAGTCGCAATTCAACTGGCCGAGGCCTTGCGCAATGTCGGCTTCGTTATTGCACACGACGCGATTGTCGCTGGAGTGGAAAGCGCAAGACACGAAGGACGTTTGAGCAACTTGTTTGACAACAATTTGCTGCTGGATGGCGCGCATAATCCAAGCGCTGCAAAGGCACTGCGCGATTACCTCGAGGAGTTTGTCCCTCAACCAATCACACTGATGTTTGGCGCGATGCGAGACAAAGCGCTAGGAGAAATGGCCGCGATCCTTTTTCCCTGCGCTGCCAACCTGGTGCTAACTCAACCCGACAACCCGCGCGCAGCTTCAGTTGATTCATTGCTCGAACTGGCAACAGATTTCGTAGCTACTGAAAACACTTATGCCTTGCCAAACGTGAGTGAAGCGTTGTTGAAAGCACGCTCGCTCGCAGGCAACGAAGGATTGATCTGCGTTACGGGTTCGCTTTACCTGCTTGGTGAGGTGAGTGCCGCAGCAGAACAACATAAACAGGCGGTGCCTTGAAAGGAAGTTATGACTGCTACCGATTGTCCTCAGATTTTAGCGAGCCGGGATATTTTTCGCGGGCGTGTTTTCGATGTGACGGTGGATGAGATTCGCGAGGGTGACAAGATTTACCACCGCGAAGTGGTCCATCACCCCGGCAGCGCCGTGATCCTGCCGGTCTTTTCGGATAATACGATTGCCCTGGTACGCCAGTATCGGCATCCGGCTGTTCGCTACCTACTCGAAGCGCCGGCTGGCACCCTGCGACGAGACGAGCGGCCGGAAGATGGCGCGGCCCGCGAACTCGAGGAAGAACTTGGTGTGACTGCCGGACGAATGGAGAAGTTGTCGGAGTTTTTTGTCTCGCCCGGCTTCTGCGAAGAAAAAATGTGGCTGTATCTCGCCACCGACTTAACAGAAACCAAACAGCAACTTGAAGACGATGAAATTCTGGAAGTGGTCCGGCTTTCCTTCTCCCAGGCGCTCAGCATGATCGCCAGCGGTGAAATTGAAGACGCTAAGACGATCATCGGGTTGATGTTGGCGGCGCCTCGCGTAGGCCCTTCGATGTTTGAGGCAGGCTATCCCGCAGTCTAATCGTTCTATTTTGAATTGACCCGCTTAACGCCAGCCCATAAACTCGTGGTGTGTCGACATCAAACGGGGCTTTCTCAACTCTAACTCCACAACCAGATACAGCGAGCGGTGTGGTGACGCCGCAAACGGCGCCAGTCGATCCTGATAACCCCATTTGGGGAATCGGCGCGGCACTGCTTATGTGGGTGGTGAGTATCCTGCTGCAGATCGTCGTGCCGCTCTTTTTTCTCATCCCTTACCTGATGCAGAAAGGCTTGAGTCCCAGTTCACCGGAGTTTGGGGCAGCCGTAATCGCACTGGCAAAGGACCGAACTGCCATCCTGCTGCAAGTCCTTGCCGTTTTCCCGACCCACTTCTTAACACTATTATTCGTCTGGGCGGTCGTAACTCGGTTCGGGCGCCGGCCTTTCCTGGCAAGCTTTGGCTGGAGCTGGTCGAAACGATGGGGGCCTCTCGAGGGGGTCGGATTTTTTGGCCTGGGAGTTCTGCTCTTTGTGGTCGGTGGAGTGATGGCAAAACTACTCGGCGCCGACAAACCAACGGAACTGGAGCAGTTAATCAACAGCTCACACGCCGCGCGGTACGCGATTGCTGTGCTCGCAGTCTTTACCGCGCCTTTCGTTGAAGAATTTGTTTATCGCGGCATGCTGTATTCGGCGTTGCAGCGCGTGATTGGGATACCAGCGGCGGTCGTCGGCGTGCTCGGCCTGTTTACCCTGATTCACGTGCCGCAGTACTGGCCTAACATTGGCGTAATCGCGGCGGTTGCGTTGTTAAGTATCGTTCTTACCGCAGTCAGGGCCTACACGGGCCGCCTGCTTCCCTGCGTAATTCTTCATATGGCCTTCAATGCGGTGCAAGCGGTGATTCTTGTCGTCGAGCCATGGTTCCATCACGCCGTGCCTACCACTGAACCTGCGGTTCCCACTGCTTCACTGATCATTCCTCTAATACAGATGCTCTTCTAAGCGATGGACTGCGAAGTCGTAGTTGTCGGCGGAGGCATTGGCGGCTTGACGGTCGCCGCGCTGCTGGCCCAACGCGGTTTGGATGTTTGCCTGTTCGAGAAAGAGTCGACCGTGGGCGGCTGCGCGGCAAACTTCGAGAAGTTTGGTTACCAGTTTGAGCGCGGCTACGGCCTCTTTACGGGCTGGGGCAACGATGAAATCCACCAACGTGTGTTCGCCGAACTGCCTGTGAACCCACCTACAGTTTCCGCTCTGCAAAGTTACAGCGTTCGACTACCTGACGGTGGGGAAGTAACGCTCTCGAGTGATCCGTCCAAATTCGAAAGTGATCTACGGCGCGTCTTTCCAGAATGTGCGGAACGCGCTGTGAACTTTTATCGCAAACTCGTTCCGTTGGCGGAAGCGTGGCGTAACGCAATCAAGAAAGATCCTGATTTACTTTCCGCGTCGCGTGCTAGACGTTTTTTGAAGTTGCTGGGTGCGCGAGAAGTTCTAAATGCCACAGAACACTCCGCGGCAATAGAACTGGTTGACGTTTCGCCTCGCTTTCGCAGTTTCGTTGATCTGCAACTACAGACATTCACGCAAACCACCAGCGAAGATATTTCTTATCTAGCTGCTGCAATTGTCTTAGGCAATCCCTTGCTTGGCATGTTTGGCATGAGCGGTGGCGCTAATTCGCTGGCCCAATGCCTGGCAGAATCAATTACGAAGAGTGGGGGACGCATCCGCCTCAATGCGCCGGTCTTGCGGTTAGCCTACGATGCACAAGGCACCCCTGTTGGCATCGATCTTTTAAATGGCGAGCAAGTAAAAGCGTCGAAAGCAATAATCAGCAATCTCACCGTCTGGGACACGTACGGCAAGCTCGTCGGACTGAATCGCACTGCCACGGAAATTCGAAAACAAATAAATGCATTGAAGAGTTGGGGTATCTATCAAATCTATGTCGTGGTTCCCGAAGAACAGGCATTGGCCCCTAACCGAGTGATGGTCCTGGATAGTTGGAACGAAGGGCAACCGTACGATCCAGCATTTCAGTTCTTTCTGACGGCCTCTGAATTATCGCCAGACGGGAAGCGTGCGCTCACCATGCATAACTTGACCAACGTCGACGATTGGTTCACCTTCCATCAAGACCAGAATGAGTTGGAACAAACGGACCAAAAGATGCTGGAACGCTGTTGGGAGCGACTGCATCGCGCGTTCCCCCTACTTGTTGAGGGTGCCGAGTTGATCGAGACCGCGTCCCCGCAAACTTTCTACGAACTGACCCGCCGCAAACTGGGCATGGTAGGCGGCCTTCCGTGGGGCTCAAGCTTTTGGCTTGACGGAGCCAGCTACGAGACTGCGTTTCCGAATTTGTTCATCGTAGGCGACACTACTTGTTCTTTCGCCATTGAGGGCATCACGCGCTCCGCCTGGATACTTGCTAACCACCTAACGACCTAACGTCCTAAGAACTTTTTCTCGACAACCGTTTATTGTCTGGTGTATACAATCAACAGACAATATGTATATCACTATTGATGAACGCGATTCGCGGCCGCTTTATCAGCAGGTTGTTGACGAAATTAAGGGTTTGATTGCGGCTGGAGAGCTTCCTGAAGGCACAACCCTGCCTCCGGTCAGGCAAGTGGCTGCGGATCTCGGCGTTAACCTCAACACGATTGCCTACGCCTATCGCCAACTTCAGAAACAGGGTTTGGTACGGATTCGCCACGGGTCGGGGGCAGTGGTGGCCTCGAAGGTCTTGAAAGAGACAACAGAAGACCAGCTACGCAGCCAGTTGGGAACTGCTCTTACCCATCTGGCGTTAGCTGGTCTGAAACTATCTGAAATTAGGCTCTTGGTGGAAACCGAGCTTGGCCGGCTGTTCAAAGAGTCCGAGCCCTGATTCCCTTCGTTATTGCTGATTGGGTGAACGCATTGCCGGACCGCCGGGATTAATATCCGGCTTGCTTCCGTGCGTCATCGGCGCGTCTGCGATACGACCCGCTGAAGAAGGTGGATTGTAACCTGGTGACCCCGTGCTGCCGCCTGGGCCGCGCGAGCCTGGAGAACCACCGGGATTTCCCACTGGTCCCGTGTATACGGGAGCACGGTAGATCCCCCGTCCCCAGAACGGCCCGTGGTCATAGCCATATCCGCCATAGAAAGCGCGACCGTACCAACCACCGTAGGGCGATCCGAAGGAGTTATAAAAAGGGATGAACGTGTAACAGCCAACGCCCGAAGTGTAAAGCCAAATGCCCGAACCTCCCCAAAGGCCGCTAAATCCCCAATCATTCCGGAAACTGCTGGCAAAAGTGTCCAGCGTTCGGCGCGAAACCCGGCTGTTTTCTTTGGCCAGCAAATTAGCCCGCTCACGACTCCACTGGTCGAGCGCATCCTTGTCTTTCTTGTCGACGTCGCCCACCTTGGCCACTGAAAACGATGTGCTATTAAAAACGACCTTGTCGCCACCCTTTACTTTGGTGTGCGATCCTTCAAGCATCACCCGTCCTTTTCTGACGATCAATTCCGTATTGTCACCCGGCACAACACTGACGCGGTACAGGCCGCGACGAATTATCGACATGCGCGTATGTGGAGTAGTGATACCAATAAATAGTTCTTCGTCATCGACGCCGGTGACCTCCAGAATTGCAGTCCCCCTCACCAAGCGAACTTCGAGGTTTTCCAGCGAGCTGTCAGCCAGCTCAAACTCGGAATTTTCACCGACGCGCATATAGGAGCCTGGATTTAACAGCAACTCGACGCGGCCGTCGGTGCCAGTTTTCACCACATCCCCGCTCTCCAGATCTTCCTTGATCGTCAGCTGGCGCCACTCGTTGTTACCGTGACGGCTAAGTGAAGTCCCTCCGGTGACCGCATTGACGCCACCCGCTCGCGCCGAAATAATGAATTTTTCGCGATTTTGGGCAGAAATGTTCGCCGGAAGGGCCAAGGCCAACGCTACAAACATGAGCGTGGCTGCGAGATAAGGTGCTGCATTTCTCATGGAATTTTCCTTTGAGTCAGACCGGCTTGGGGAGGCACTAATTATAGACCTCTTGACGGGTTTTACAAGCATTTCAAATTTCGGGTCGTGTCTTAATTTGTTTCTCTGTGTGACCTTTGTGCCTCTGTGGTGAATTTGTTATGGCACGACAAACCACCGAGACATAGAGCACTGAGGTGGCACCGAGTTGGAACTCAAGACACTACCAAATTTCGGGACTCAGCCTCTCAGTTTGCGCTGTAATATCCTTGTTTCGTTCGCGCCAACACGTCTTGTCGATCAACTACCTTCACGCTGACGGCTCGCCATTTTCCGTCACGAGTTTTGTTCGTCGGTCGATAACCAATACTGTAAACGTGACCGAGGTCCCCAATCACCTGTTGGTAAACGTCTTCCAAATCCTCCAACCGTTCCGCGCGATACAACCGCGTCCCTGAGGAAACTGCGATTTCCGCAAGTTGTTGTTGCGCGAGCGCAAATGCGGGCTTCATGATCCGGAAACGTTTGACAGTTTCTTTTTCGGTATTCAAGTAAATGGGATAAACAAGCGCGTCCGAGGAACGTATCATTTCGTCCAATTCTTCGAAGGTGGTTTGCGATCCGTCACCCAGCACTTCCGGCAAAGCATTATCGACTCCATCAGTCATTACCACTACGGCATGACGGCGGGTGGAATTCTTGGAAGCATTCAGAATTGCGAGCACGCTGCGCAGTGAGTCCCAGAAGTTTGTGCCACCTTCGGGCTCGCTTATTCTATCGATCGACTTCCGCAACAACTCACGGTCCTGCGTTAGCGGACATATAAGTCTCGCCACACTGGCAAACCCTACTACTGAGACACGATCGCTCGGACGCGTGCTCTCAACAAACCTTTTCGCCGACTTCCTTATGAGTTTAAGTTTGTCTTTGGTTGAGCCTGACAGGTCCAACAATAAAACCAGATCAAATGGCGTCTCGGCGGCGGCGAAAAACTCAATGTCTTGAGGTTTGCCATCCTCAAGCACCAGAAAATCTCTCTGTTGCAGGTTGAGCGCGGGATTCTGATTGAGGCTCAGGACGCTGACGCGCAGATCGACAAGATCGGAATCAATACGAATTGTTTCGTCTGGCTCTTGCGCAAACGCAGTTAACGGCAGGGCCAGCAGAAAAACAATCGTGAGCAGTTGATATCGCATGGTAGTGCGACTTGTTTAATTTGCGTAATAGCCGTGTTTGCCACGTGCGACCGCTGACGGATGGGTAGTTACATTTACTTTGATGGCGCGCCAGCTGCCATTGCGCGTCTTATCAGAAGGACGATAGGCGAGACTATATACCGTCCCGAGGTCGGCTACCACCCTTTCATATGCGCCCGCCAGGTCTTCCAACCGTTCTACTTCATAGAACACCCCACCACCAACGTCTGCCATTTCCTTCATCCGATCGTAGCCCGCGTCAAAAGCCTCTGGTTGTGTATCGAGCGGGCTAAGTGATTCGTAAACTGTGTTCAGCCACAATGTGTACAAGACGCCCTCAAACTCTCCTACGTCGCTCAGCAGCTCTTTGTAAGAAAGTTGCGAACCGTCACCCTGCACGCCCGGGATGTTTCCATCGAGTCCGTCGCTCATCAGAATGATTGCGGTGCGACGCGACGTTTTGTTGCCAGCCACGGACTCATGTAGCGCGAACTGCAATGCATCGTACAGCTTAGTGTCGCCTGCCGCCGTCTCCATCCCGTTGATACGGTCTCGCAACGTTTCGCGGCTCAGCGTAGGCGCGGAGATGACGTTGGCCCGGCCCGCAAACGTGATCACGCCAATGCGATCCGACGGTCGAGCAGCGTCAACAAAGCGCAAGGCCGCGGCGCGAATTAGTTTCACTACATCACGAGTTGAGCCGGAGAGATCGATAAGTAAGATCAAGTCAAACGGCGCTGAAGAAGAATCAAACTGAAGAATCTCTTGTTCGCTTCCGTTTTCGAACAAACGAAAGTCAGACTTGGTCAGTCCCATAAGACCACGGTTCGTTTTGCGATCGATCACACTCATGTTCAACGTGACCAGTTGAGAGTCGACGCGAATTACGTCTCCTTCGCTGAGATCCTGGGTATCGAGCGCCGGCGCCGGCGTACCTGCGGCCTTGCGCGGAGGTTCGAGCGTTTGGTCTTGAAACGGAGGTCGCCCGCCGGGGTTTTCTTGCAGTTGCGAAAGCGAAATATTTCCACTCACGGAATCGAGCCGCAACGTTCGTTCACCCGTGCCTACTCGTGCCTGGAGGACATGGCCGTTTTCAGTCGTCAGTTGCGGTATCGTTGAAGTTACTGATCCCTTCGCAGTGCGCGCCACGATGTCGGCATTCGCAGGATCTACGAAACCGACACGAACGTCGCCTGCAAGCGATTTCACGGTGGCAGAGGCAGGCACCCCCTGCAACGAAACTCCACCACGGCCGGTCACAATTTCCAGCCGGGCGCTCCTGGGCAGTTTTACCGAGAGATCGATCGCCTTTGACTGCGCGCCAGGGCGGGGCTGCACACGGATTACAAAGGTCTGATTGCGGTTCTCAATGACTACTGAGCGATTGCCGACATCGCTCGTGTTAATCAAAACGAAGTTCTGCTGCCAGCTTTCGGCAGTGACATTGCCGAAATCGTTTTCGATCCTGAGGCGGCCACCCTCAGGAAATTCCATCTGCACACCTTCGGCGGGAGTGGCGCGCGCAGCCTGATAAACAAACGACAGCAGAAACACTGCGGCAAATGCTGCTGCTATCGCACGGTTGAGCAGATGCAGTTTCATGCGGAACTGGTGGAGAGTCCGATTGTGGGGAGACTTAAACGACGTCGAGAATTTTACCTTAGAAATCGTCGCGGTCGTAGCGTACCGCCTATCTTTCGATCATATCAAGCATCGACGAATCTTCTTTCTCAGGCTTCGGCGGCGGCGTGTTCCCGCCGAGCTCGCCCAGACGAAGCAAAAGATTCCCGGCGTTAGTGGCATACGGCATCGCAGTTTCCTGAGTCAGAACGCCTTCGCGAACGAATTTCTCAATGACACTGTCAAACGTCTGCATTCCATCCTGCGAACCTTGTTCCATAGCGTCGATCAGTGACTTGCCCTCCGACTCGCCTCTTTCGATGTACTCGCGCGTGCGCATAGTCGACTTGAGAACCTCTACCGCAGCGATACGCCCGACACCATCGGGTTTGGGAATCAATCGTTGAGAAACGATGTAACGAAAAGACTGTGCGATACGTGTGCGAATAACTCGCTCTTCATTCTTGGGAAACACACCGATGATGCGGTCGACTGTCTTCGAAGCATCAATTGTGTGGAGGGTAGACAACACAAGGTGACCCGTCTCCGCAGCCTCTAAAGCAACTTCAATTGTTTCGCGGTCACGCATTTCACCTACCAAAATCACCTTCGGAGCCTGTCGCAGTGCGGCGCGTAAGGCGATCGAAAAGCTGGGTGTGTCGGAATGCAGTTCGCGTTGATGTATCGTCGAATTTTTGTGACCATGTAGAAACTCGATCGGATCCTCGATGGTAACGATGTGGTAGTAATGCGATTGATTAATCAAATCAATAACGGCCGCCAGTGTCGAACTCTTGCCGCTGCCGGTTGGTCCAGTTACCAGGACAATGCCATTCTTAAGATTGACGATCTCGCGGAGCTGTCGCGGCAGATTCAGTGCTTCGAAGGTGGGTGGATTCGAGGGAATGACGCGCATGACGATCGCGTAAGTGCCTCGTTGTTTGAAGATATTGACGCGAAAGCGGGCCTCGCCCGGCGCACTAAACGAAACGTCTGCGGAACCGTTCTTCTCGAGACTCTCGGTGGCCACGGTGTTATTCCCGATGATGATCTTGGCCATGCCCGCCGTGTGGCTCGGATTTAGCTTTTCCAGCCCCGGATAGTTCACTGGAATCAGTTTTCCGCCAAGCTCAACCTGCGGTGGACGAAAAGGAGAAAAGATGAGGTCACTGACCTTGTCGGAGGTTTTCAACATCTGCCGGATAACGGCAATGAAGTTAAGCGACTGTGCGCCGTTGGGTGTTTCCGTTGGATTTGGGTTGCTCATTTTGTAATTTGAACTTTTTCCTATCTGGTACGTCTAACTTTCAGTAATCCTTAAGAAGATTTGAAAACCGAACGAACCTCATGTGTTTTACGTACATCTAACTAACGCGATTGAAGCGGCCATTGGCCGCAACAGAGTTTTACAAGGAGGCGCTGAAAAACATGGCAACCTACAGAGATCCTGTTAGCTGCTTTGCACCACTGGAAATGATCGAGCGCCTGCTGGAAATTCGCGTTGAAGCGGGTTTCGCCCCCGCCATCTATCTCCTTTCACCTGATGACCTGGCAGTGTCTCTCGACGCATTTGGCTTCGATATCTACTCATTTTCTGAAGCTGAGGCTGAGTTTCATTTTGGAGACTATCGAGCGCCGATGGCGCCAGGCGGTGATCATGCCCATTGCTCGTTAACCGGTCACTAAAAAGAACGGCCCTAAAGCGCTTTAATGACAAAGAACGTGACGTCGTCCGAGGCGCCGAGTCCGTCTGTCCAATTTACCACTGCATTGTGGATCGTGGTGACAAGTTCACGCGCGCGCAGGTGACTATTTGCTTTAATTGCTTCCGCCAGACGTTCGCGCCCAAATTCTTCTCCGCTCGCATTCTGCGCTTCCGTCGCACCATCAGTATACAAAACCAACACGTCGCCAGGTTCAGTGGTCAGGTAGTACTCGTGGTAGCGAGTCTCCCGGAACATTCCCAAAGGAAAACTGCCGCGATCGACAAAGCGGTAGTCACCATTCTTCTTCAGGAGGATTGGCGGATTGTGTCCGGCGTTCGCATAAGAGAGCGTGCGATTGGCAACGTCGAGGGTGCCATAGAACGCCGTGACAAACTGATTTCGCTCGATTGATTCCCAAAGCAGGTAATTCACTTTGGCCATGGAAATGTGCGGCGAATAACCGATGTGGGTGGCAGCCCGCAAACTCGCGCGCAAGAATGCCATCAGCAAGGCCGCCGGCACGCCTTTGCCTGAAACATCGGCGATCACCAGACCGATCTGATCTTCATAAATCTCAACCCAGTCGTAATAGTCGCCGGAAACTTCTTCCGTAGGAAAGTTGTAGGCACTGATGTCGTAACCTTCCAGCTGCGGATCTTTTGCAGGCAGTAATTCCAGCTGAACTTGACGGGCCACCTCCAGCTGTCCCTCAAGACGTTTTTTCTCAATCAACTGCTCGTGCAGCATCACTTTCTCAATGATGATGGCCACCTGCGAAGCCAAAAGCAGAAGCACCTGGAGATCGTCTTCGGAATAAGCGTTGAGTTCGTCGCTCTCCAAATCAAACACGCCGATAACTTCGGTGTTGGAAATGATCGGGGCAACCATTTCCGAACGGGTTTCACTACGGGCGTTGACGTACATTGGATTGTTACGAACATCAGGCGAAGTAATTGGCTCCCCGGTTAAGGCTACCTGTCCAATGAGTCCCTCACCTAGTTTCAGGTGGAGACTGGTTAGTTCTGCGATGTCGTATCCGCGGACAGCCTCAGCCTGAAACACGCATGGTTCTTCAGTAGCATTCTCGTCACACTTGACCACGAAGATTCCCGCGGCATCGTAAGGAATCAGCGAATCGAGGGTGTCCATGACGAGGTTAAGAACTTCCTGCAAGTCGAGTGACCGGCTGATTTTTTTGGTGATATCGAGCAGCATGCGCAGCTTGTCTGTCGTGGTCAGACCTGGCAATGTCAGCTCTCTGGTTGGTTCACTCATGGAGGTACAGGCTCAGCGCCAGTTGCGCTCAAAAACAAACGATTATAAGGGTTCGTTGCGTCTCGGCGAAACCTGATTCTCAGGATTAGGATGACTGGGAGGAACGGTAGAGGCGCCAGAGTCGGGTCACCTTCATCCGGTATTCAACTAACTCGCGGCTAACGCGAAAGTGCTTCGCGATTTGCTGCGAAGTTTTGCCGGCATGGACTGCGCGTCGTAAGGCTGAATAGGGGACCAAAGCGGCAGCTCCGGTCGCATAGGCTGCTTCCTCATCCGCATGTCGATACTCACGTGCGACCTTTCGTCCATCCTTCGTTTCACTAACTACTTTCAACCGGCTTGGCTGATGACCAAGAAAAACGTGGGACACTTCTTCCATCAACGTGGCATTAGTGCGCATCCGTCCATGGGTGGGATTAAGAATGACTATTTTGCGTCCATCAGGAAGTGGCACCGAACAAGCGCCGCCTGACCACTTCTCGGCGGCGGCGCCCAGCAAGTGTTCGCGGGCTGACTCAGTCATTCCCTGAATGTCATCAAAATCAACGACAAGTAAATTGGCAAACTTTGCCAGGCGAAAGGGATCCAACGGAACGCGGGCACTGATGCCTGCGAACTCCCGGAAGCCAAGCGCGAACAGCTCAAATTTCCGCCACTTTTCCCCGGGCGGCAACTCATAATTGATCATTCGCTGTAATTTTAGCTGGTGAGAATCTAGCGGCGCTTACGCGACGCCGACGGTTGCTCGTTACGACTGAACTGCGCATAAGCGACGCGAAACAGCTGCGAAAGTGCGTCTGCCGTTTCAGGTGAAAGATTGCGATCGGCGCGCAGATGGGCCTCCACGATTTCCGGCGTCGACTCATGTGGGTAATAAACGACTGCCTTCGCGTTCGCGGCGTCGTCTTTGCCACGATTGAGGATGCGTTCCAGTGGCACATCAAGCCAGGTGGTGAGCCTGGCAATATTATCGGCGTCTGGTTTACCAGTACCGTTTTCAATTCGCGAAAGAGTTGAGGCTGAGACCTTTGTTTGGTCAGCGACATCGCGCAGGCTCAGTCCTGACTCCTCACGGTGGCGTTTGATCGCGCGCCCTAACTCTTCCGTATTGATTAGCGACTTGCTGGCTCGTGGCATGGTCCTTTTTCCTCGAGTGCGACCATATCACACTACGGTTTTAGACGCAAGACTGTGTTTTATTGCTGAAACAAGCGTTAAGGACCAATGGCCTACGGTTGGATCTGCTTGTGCGTCGCCGACATGGCAAGATCGCGAGCGCGCGGCAAAACGTCGACCGCCTTCGCGACTTGTTGATCGTCCGTTGTCACCAGCACTCGATCCGCACTCACCCGGCCATATGCCGACGTGACGATGTTGAATCGCAATTGGAGCTCGATAAACGAGCGATTGTGATCAACCAGTGGAGCGAGCCCCTTAAAGGTCGGGTCGTTGGCGACGAATTGCTGGAAGGCCTTGAAAACGGAATCGGAAACTGGGAAGTCAATCGGGGTTAGCTCGTGATCGAAATCAATCGGCCGGCCGACCCGATACGCGTTGAATCCAGGAATGCGGCCGTTAACTATTTCTCGTGTGAATGCAAACATCGGACTCAATAAACGGCGTTGGGAAAGCGAAAAAGTGCGCGACTTCACGGCTTCATCGGGAGTAATGCCACCGCCGCCATAAACCGTCCTGCCTGTATCAGTTCGTTTTTGTGGCCCAACCGCTTTGTTGATGTCTTGTTTTTCGTCGAGCCGCTTTGAGCCGCCGTGAGTGTAGTAATCGTAAAAGCTGTTCTCCGCGTAATCGCGCTGAATCAAACGCCCTGAGGGCGTGTAATATTTGGCCGACGTTAAGGTTAGACCGGCGCCATAATCGAGAGGAATGATGCTCTGGACCAATCCCTTGCCGAAGCTTGTCTCACCCACGATTAACGCGCGGTCGTGATCCTGCATCGCGCCGGCGACAATTTCCGACGCCGATGCCGTGTTCTCATTGATCAAGATTACGAGCGGTATGGGATCGGCATTTCGGTTACGCGATTCATAGGTGTTGTCCCGGCGCCCGTCGCGCCCCTTCTGCGTCAGAATCAATTGGCCATAAGGCAAAAAGACTTCTGCTACATGAATTGCCTGGTCCAGGAAACCACCCGGATTGTTTCGCAGATCCAGCACTAAAGAAGTGGCGCCGTGCGAGTGGAGTTGTTGCAGCGCATCGAGCAATTCATCGGTGGTCGAATAATTGAAGCCACGAGTCATGTCGATATAACCGACACCCGGCTTGATCATGTAGGCATCCGGAATCGATGGCTGCGGAACAACGTCGCGCGTGATTTCCACGGTTTGCATGCGTTTGTCGGCTGCGCGTTCGATCGTCAGTTTCACAACTGAGCCACGTGGGCCGCGAATCTTGTCGCGCACTTCCAACGAGCTCTTGCCTGTCATCTTGATGCCATCAACGGCAAGGATGCGGTCCCCAAATCGCAGCCCGGCGCGGCTGGCGGGCGAATTCTGGAAGGTCGCAGTAATGAACGTGTCTGTTTGATCGCTAAGCAGGTAGTTCTGGATGGAGGCGCCAATACCAAAGTACTCAGAGCGTTGGTCGGTTTTGAGTTCGTCGAACTCCTCGCGGTCGTAGTAATTGGAATGGGGATCGAGGGTGCGCAACATTCCGATGATCGAAGACTTCACAATGGAGTTGTAGTCGAGCTTCTTGCCTTCGATGTAGTTTTCTTGAATGACACGCACTGCCTCGTCGAAATCTCGCTCGATCACCGGTATCGAGCCAGAGGTGACACGGGCGCTGCGTCGCGCTGTAGTAGCCGCACCACCTGGTCCTCTTCCGGTGGAGTTACTTCCGGTTGTTTGTGATTGTGCTTTTTGCTGGCTGAAGGCAACTGGCTGCCATGAAAGGGCAAGGGCGCAGGTCACAATGAGCGCGTAAATAAATGTCTTTTTCACTTAAATTCCTCGAGTCCGTAGGAGAAATCGGGGGAGCCAATAATACGAACCGGCAAACTGCCGCTTCGTGCTGAAATACTAACTAAACCCTAAAAACTGAGCAAGGTTACCCGTCGCCCCGGCAAGGCGAATTGGTTTACAAAAGCAAAATGTCAATTTAGTTTGTCTGGATTCTCGTTCAACACCTACAGCCGGTGAATGGTCGCTTGAGCTTTTGAAACGGCATCCGTAGAATGAACTTACCAAAGATCAAAAACGTATGACGTTCGGAGTTACGAGATTCTTGATCTAAGGAGTTTTGTCAAAAATGAGTAATGCTTATCAAAGCGGAGCTTATCAGAAGGAAGGATCGCAAACGACCGAATCAGTAGATGATCTAATGATTCGAGACGACGAAGCCGAAGGCGGCGAAGAGTCGACGCGGACCGCTTCTTCAGTGCGTGACATCGCCTCGCGAATTCCTGAATCGTTGAGTGCAATTGGTCGCGATATCAGTCGCACTATCGAACGCGCTATTTCAGCTAAGGATGACTATGTAGTGGCGGTGAAAGTGTCGCCGGGTGCTCAGGAGAAAGTCGATCAACTGGTAACAGCGGGCATCTTTCGCAACCGCGCCGAAGCGGCAGGGTTTCTGGTCGAAGAAGGCATTAAAACGCAGACTGCGCTTTTTGAAAGAGTGCAACAGAAGCTCGCAGAGATTGAACGCCTGCGCGCTGAACTGCGAGGCATGGTTAACGAACGCTCGGCCTAAATCGCGAATCGTCCCCTTTGCTATCCCCTGAATTGTAACGTGCGTCTTCCGTGAGGAAGACGTACGTTTATAATGAAGCTCTTCACGAAGCGAGAACAAAGTGGCCGATAGACTAAAACTTCCACCAACACCCATCGAACAATTCAATCTTGCAAATGGCCTCCGGGTGATCTTCTGTGAAGACCACGCGATCCCCGTGGTGTCAATTGCTCTTTACTACGACGTCGGCTCTCGCAACGAGCGATTTGGACGAACTGGTTTTGCCCATCTCTTCGAACACATGATGTTTCAGGGTTCTGAAAACGTTCCCAAAGCGGCGCATTTTCAGTACATCTTCAACGCCGGCGGTACCATGAACGGCACCACCTCAACGGAACGGACCAACTATTACGAAACGCTGCCGGCGAGCCACCTACCGCTAGCGCTGTGGTTGGAAAGCGATCGGATGCGATCGCTGAAGGTGACGCAGGAAAATCTTGATAACCAGCGTAACGCGGTGCAGGAAGAAAAACGACTCCGGTACGACAATCAACCTTACGTAAACGCATTCTTAAGAATCAATGAATTGATTTTCAAGAACCCTGCCAATGCGCATTCCACCATTGGCTCGATGGAAGATCTCGATGCAGCGACCATCGACGACGTAAAAGAGTTTTTCCGGGTTTACTACGCGCCAAACAATGCCGTCCTCGCGATCGTTGGCGACTTCGATACCGCCGAAGCAAAAAAACTCGTGGCCAGGTATTTTGAAGATATTCCCAGCCAGCCTGCGCCTCCACCAGTGGACGTTAGCGAACCCGAGGAGGTAGCTGCCAGCCAGGAGAAATATCACGACAAGCTCGCGCCTTCACCAGCGTTTGTGCTCGGATGGAAAATCCCAACACGACGAACCAAAGATTTTTACGCGCTTTCACTGGCGGCCGACTTAATCTTTGAGGGCGAAAGTTCGCGGCTTTATCAAAAGCTCGTGAAGGGCGACGAATCAGTGATTTCAATCCAGGGCGGCATTGACGAGCGGCGTGGTCCATCTGCGCTGTACATTTTCGCGCTCCCAAAACCCGCCGAAGATGTGGCTGACATTCGCAACCAGATCTTTGCCGAGATCCATTCCCTGAGGACGTCGGGGCCCACGGAAGCGGAAATGGAGAAGCTACGGAACTCTTTGTCGAACGATGTGGTCCGCGGCCGCCAATCTACAATGTACCGTGCACAACGCATCGCTGAGTTCACTTTGTATGATGGCGATCCCACGTTGTTTGACTCAGAACTCGATAACTACCTGGCGGTGTCGCCCGAACAAATTCGTAGCGCTGTGGAACGTTATCTGGACATCGAGAACCGCGTCATGCTCGACATCATCCCTGCCGGAACTGCCGACACTGCGGCTGGTGAGGAAGAGGTGCCCGCGGCATCGCCGCAAGCACCCGGCGAGCAGCGGCAACCGACGTCTCCGCCGCCGCAGGTGCCGCCTCCGCCTGCCGCTCAACCAACGGTGGAAGAGCCAACCGTCGTTGGCGTCGGCAGTGGAAAATTAGAACCACCGCAACAACCGGCTGATCCACCGAGGCAAGCCGAACGAGATTCAGGACCTTTGCACACCTAAACATGAGTTCACAACCGGATTTCTTAACGCAACCACCGCCACCCCTACCCGCACGTCCGATTCATTTGCCAACCGCATACGAGACCGTTTTACCAAACGGCCTTGAGTTAGTTGTCGTCGAAGACCAACGACTGCCGCTGGTGAGTTACCGCCTCGCATTTCGCAAGGGCGACGCCCATGACCCTGCTGAGGTGCCGGGTTTGATGGACATGATGACCGGCATGCTGACTGAAGGCACCAGGAAGCGGACCAGTCGCGAGATTGCGGATGAAACCGCCCGTTTAGGCGCGTTATTGCAGGCAGGCGCAAATTCCGACTACACGACGGTGGCTGCGTCATCTCTAGCTGGTTTCGGGCCAGAGATCCTCGCCCTGATGGCCGAAGTTACGTTGCAACCAGTTTTCCCTGAGAACGAAGTCGAACTTGCCAGACAAAACACCAAGGAGAGTCTCAAGCAACAACGGGCCCAGCCTTCGTTTCTTGCCAGTGAGATGGTGGCCCGCGTTATGTTTGGTGAACATCCCTACCACGTCACCGCACCGACTCCAGAGTCAGTAGACGCAACTACTCGTGATCGCTTAGTCGATTTTCACCGTTCAGTTTTCGTCCCGAACAATGCGGTGTTGTTTGTCATCGGCGACGTTAAGTCGGACGATATTCAACGCCAGGTAGAAGATCTTTTTGGCGACTGGCAGCCAGGTAATGTTAGTAACGACCAATTCCCTGCACCGCCAACGCGAACTTCCCGCACCGCGTACATTGTCGATCGCCCGGGTTCGGCGCAGGCAAACATTGTGATTGCTAACTCCGGCCTGGTGCGCACCAGTCCTGATTACTTTCCCATGCTGGGCATGCACACCGTGCTGGGCGCGAATGCGTCGTCACGACTGTTCATGAATCTGCGTGAAGAAAAAGGCTACACCTACGGTGCCTATTCAAGTCTTGATGCGCGCCGGTTAGCGGGAACATTCAGGGCCACTGCGGAAGTAAGAACACCGGTGACTGGAGACTCACTGAAAGAATTCTTTTACGAACTTGAACGGATTCGCTCAGCACCCGTGTCCCAGAAAGAGATCGACGACGCGAAGTCGTACTTGACGGGAGTATTTCCGATTCGGCTTGAGACACAGGAAGGTCTCATCGATCAACTGGTGCAACAAAAGATGTTTGGACTGCCTCCAGATTATCTGGAGACATACCGGCAGAACGTGCAGGCTGTCACCATCGAGGAAGTTCAAGAAGCTGCAGTGAAGTATGTAACACCCGATTCCGCGGCAATCGTAATCGTTGGTGATGGAGCGGAACTCGCCGAGCAGGTGGAACCCTATGCTCCCGAAGTAAAATATTTCAGCACCGGCGGAAAACAAAAGGGCCGGCCAACTAAGCCTGCACATTCAGCCGAGGTTGCCGCGAAGCTTGCCGGTGTGTGGTCGCTCACAATCGCCAGTCCCTTAGGACAGAGTATCCCCGCCACTTTAAAGTTGACGGACACCGGCAAAAATCTCTCCGGTGACATTGAGTCGGAAATGGGTAATGGCGAGTTGACCGCAACCTGCGCAAGCAACGGCTTCAGTGGAACTCTTGTCTTCGATGTTGCCGGGCAACAAATGTCCGCGCAAATCGAGGCTGAGTTACAGAATGACGAACTCAGCGGATCGATTGCTCTTGAGAATGTAGAGCCGATTAACTTTACGGGAAATAAGAAGTCTTCGTAGAACTTCACAACATTCGGACAATAAAAGACGCCCGGCATTCTCTGCCGGGCGTAATCACAGGAGGAACCGAATTGTGGTGGTCATTATAACCTACGACCATCCGTCAATTCGAAAACTAAGATGTTAATTCAACAATTGTCGTTGCTTTCAGCCTTTGCTTCATAACTCGTATCGCAACAGTACTCCGTTCCCACCGACTGCCCAACCAAGTTTCTTCACCAGAATTAAACTGTACAAGTTTTCTTTCGTTCCCGATTCCTGTTCAATCCAGGTCAACCCTCCGTCGTCGGTTCTAACGATCGTCCCGCCGCGACCAACCGCCCACCCGGTGTTGTCACCGACAAATTGAACATTGAGCAAGGTTGAGCGAATTTGGGTGGCGACGGGCGTCCAGGTTGTGCCGCCATCAAGCGTTCGCAAAATAGTGCCGCGCTCGCCTACGGCCAGCCCGCGCTTATCGTTACGAAAATCAATATGATAAATCGTCGACTTGGTACCTGATTCCTGTTTTGTCCAGGTTGCTCCGCTGTCGACGGTTGCCAGGATTGTTCCCGCAGCTCCCGCGATCCACCCGCGTTTATCGTTGGCGAAATCAATGTGAATGAGTTCAAGTTGGCTGGGCGCGCGCTGCCGCTGCCAGGTCGTGCCGCCATCATCGGTATAAAGCAGGATGCTATCAATCACACGTTCGCGTTTGCTGATGGAACCGACTACCCAGCCTTTGTTTTTGCTCGAAAAACGGATGCTATATAGCTCAACATCCGCGCCATCGAACTCCCGCGGCTGAAAGCGCCGTACTTCTGACCAACGCACACCGTTGTCACGAGTGCCGAAGATCGAATTGCCTGCTAAGAGGAACCCGGCTTCTTTGTCGCGGAAGTAGATGTCGTTAATGCCTGCCCTTGTATCCACGACCTGTTTGACCCAGGATTGTCCGCCATCTTCCGTACGGCTCAGATAACCGTTGTCGCCACCAACCCACCCCCGTTTATTATCAAGAAAGAAAACAGAATTGAGGTCCTGACCGTCGGGTCCGATTTTGGTCGACGTCCATCCCTGCTGCCCGGCCACCGAGGATGAAAAGATAAAAAGCGCAAACGTGAGGGCTACTAGATGCTTTCCGCGTTCCCGATTTGTTATTCGCATAATTTTCCGTGTCAGCAGCACTGACTGCGTCCGCACACGATCAGTCTTCCCAGCGTTGTATTTGGATTGTTGTACCTTAAAGAAGTGGAACATTACAAATGAGCGGAAACGGGGTAATGTCTTAATTTGCTTTCCTCGGTGTGACCTTTGTGTCTCTGCGCCTCCGTGGTGAATTTGTTCGGGCGAAAACGGACCACAGAGACACGGGGTTAGCAGAGTACCCGGAAATTAGGACACTAGCTGATGGGTGATCGTGTAGTTTGTGAATGAGAAGGGTGAGAACTGCTCACGAAAATGGGGAAAGGGTTAACACTAGCTCCCTTTCCCCGTTATTCCCCTTTCAATTTCCCCGATCCTCAGTTAGTAACACGATATACGCGTCCATCGAGTACCACCACAACTCGTTCTCCCAGAGCGAAGAATGTTGCTAATGCCGCTTTCTGTTTTAGCAACGCGAAGTATTCATCGCTGCCAAACTTCACCACAGTTTCTGGCAATTTCCCGTCTGCCTTAAACTCGGCGTCCGTCCAGACGTCGCCGTCAAGGTAGAAGGTCTTGCCGCCAGCAGTCTTCACAGCACGCGAGTCGTAATCCGCATCGATCCGGAGTTGCTCCTGTTGTGCGCGCGCTCGCTTGCTTTGCACCACGGCGCCCGCGCCGGTACTTGCCGTCGCTTCAGCCTTTGCTTTTGGCGGAGGCGCCATGTTTCCCACCCGTGCTCCAGGCACCACTCTTCTTTGCATGTCCCGCATCGGAGCCACTGCATCCACCGGCTGGGCGTTAGGTTCCAGAGCTAGATATGAAGTGTACGGCGTGACAATGCCATACCTGGTTCCGAGGTCGACAATCTCATCGCGCAATTCTTTTTGCTCGCCGTTGGTGCGAATCTGTTCCATCAGCCAGCCAACGCGTCGGGTCGCCCACAGGCGCGGCAAGAAATCGTTAGCGTCTTCGCGCAGTGGGAACTTCAGGTTGTTGTAGAAAAACTGTCGCGAAGCTCCATTCGAGTTGCCGGTTAGACGCAGTCGAATGAAGTCAAGATCAACTGCGTTCCGGTAACGGCCAATCAAAGTAATCTGTGAACCACGGAACAAGTCCGGCGTCTCTTTTGGATAGACCAGGTCCGTTTCAACTCCGCCCATGTCTAGTTTCAAGTCCGTGAGCACTGGATAATTTACTTTCGCGAAGAAGTTCGAGACCTTAACCTCCAGGTCTTCCTTCGGTTCAACGTAATCCGCGACGCCACCATTATCCGCCGCGAGCTTATCCAGCAACGCGGTGTTCACATCGTAGCCAACTCCAAAAGTAAACAGCCGCAGCCCGTTGACTTTCGTAGCATGCGCGTTTTCGACAATCCGCTTCGCATTCGTCACACCTACTGTCGGTAAACCGTCTGTCATGAACACAAGAATCTTGGGTCGATTGCTGGACTCGAATTGCTGCATCGCAGTTAACAACGACTGGTTAATGTTCGTGCCACCTGACGGACGCAACGATTGCGTGAACTCTTCGCCACGCCGGCGACCTTTGTCGTCAGCCGCAATCATGCGCGCTTCCATCAAACGTTCTTCCCCGGCAAATGAAACGACGTTGAAGCGATCCTGAGGCCGGAGAATGCGAATGCCATAAAGTAATGCGGCGCGGGCTTTCTCCATCTTCCCTTCCTCAGCCATTGAGCCGGAAGTATCGAGCACAAACACGATGTCCTTGGCCGTGTACTCCTGTTCTGACCAATCGTCTTTCGGCGAAATCATCAGCAGGTAGTAACCGTCTTTGCCGGCATCGCGATGGGTAACAAGCGTCACGCCGAAGTCTTCTTTTGAAAGCGTGTAGAAGAGTTGAAAGTCCTGAGGGTCTTTGCTGCTTTCGAAAGTGATCACTGATCGGCGATCGCCGTTGCGCTTGATATCAATTGCGTGACTGGGCGAATAGATGTTTCGCAGCGGATCCTTGCCTTCAAGTTCGACGCGTCCGGACACGGTGCCAATCTCGGTTGATTGACGGCCGGTCCCAAGTGGATAGAGATAGGCAACGGTACCCGATTCAGCCTTCAGAACCTGGGTGTACGTGATCTCCAGTTTCTTGTCTGAACGTGGCGGAATCGGAAAGATACTGGCCTGAAACAGATCCTTGCCGGCGTACTCGAGCAAACCGGGATCCCGCTGCCGGCGGACAATCTCGTCATAAATCCGGCGTGCCTCTTCTCGCGAGCGGACTTCCCCGACCAGGCGCCGGTCGCCGTCCCAGATTGCGAATTCAGTAATTGAGGCTTGTTCGGGAATCGGAAAGAGGTAAGTGCCCTCGAGGACTGCGTCGGTGTCGTTGCGGAAAACCTGCTCGACGTGAGTAGTCGCCACCTGCGATGCGATTTTGGTGTCAATCTTAATGGACTTGACCGGCAGGCTGCGCGGCAAAGTGATGGGTCGCGGCGGGCGCGGGCAGCGTTCACACGGACCGGGAACGATTACACCCTGTGCCGATGCTGTTGCGGCCAATAGAAACAGGAAGAAGACTGAAAAGAACAGCGAAAGAAGTTTTCCGATTCTCATAATCCCTCAGCAAACAGAAATTTACCGCCTTGCTGAGGAGAGAACGGCGTCAACAGCGTTATCTTGCGGCTTTGTCACCCAATTTCGTTTTTTCCGGTTTGTCCGTTGTCCACGTAGTTCACGGTTCAGGCGCAAAACAGTGCCGGAACTCATGCGGGTCCTGTTTCCATCAGCGGTCACCCCGTAGGGGTCGAATGTTTATAGAACCGAACCAACCATTACGTTCAGCGCCGTTCGGAAGGGCGGAACTCAAGTTGAGAAATATTTATCCAGCAACATTCCGCCCTTCCGAACGGCGTAAGAGCAGGGTTTCTCGACACGAGCTATAAACATTTCACTCCTCTGGACTGAAGTCTTTTGTTGTTCGACTGCATGAAAGCTTGGGTTGTTGGCGTCGAACAACCGTTTACCGGAGTTCACGCAATCTGTCGTTACGAATGGTGACGATCGTCACGTAGATGACGATGCAGATACCGCCAAGCGTCAGTGCTTTTTTCACACCGTAGCTATGTGAGACAGTCCCGGCCAGTAGATTGCCAATCGGCATGGCCCCGATAAATGAGAGGATGAACATGCTCATGACGCGGCCACGCATTTCATCAGTTACCAGTTGCTGAAGCAAAGTATTGGTGACGGCGACGGAGGTCACGATTGTGAATCCCACGCCAAAGAGAGCAGCCAGTGACCAGGCTAAATGCGTCGCCTGTGCAAAAGCGATTACAAACAAACCAAAGCCGAAAGCACCTGCCAGCACAGTCCAACCTTTTCGTTTGAAATCACCCAGGTAAGCAAGAAATAGCGCGCCGCAGAATGCGCCCGCTCCGGCCACACCCATCATCCAGGCAAGGCCAGTTGCGCCGAGCTTAAAGATGTCGCGCGCAAAGACCGGGATCATCGTGATGTATGGCGCTCCGAAACAACTATTGACCGCTGACATGATGAGCAACGCGGAGACTCGCGGACGGTTCCTTACGTACCGAATGCCGTCGATGAGGTCTTGCCATAGCGCGCGCCTATCTTTAACCGAATGTGCAAAACTTGACTTTGCCTCGAAGCGCACCATCGCCAACGCGACCACCACGCCCACGAAGGAAAGTCCGTTCACAAGGAAACAGCCTGCCAATCCAAAGAATTTGAAACCAAGTCCGGCCATTACTGGCCCGACAACGCGCGAGAGTTGAAACTGCGACGAGTTGAGCGCAATCGCGTTGGCGAGATCTTCGCGACCAACCAGATCGAAAGTCATTGCCTGGTATGAAGGACCTGCCAGGGCCATGCAAGAACCGGTAACAAACGAAAAGCCCAGCACCATGTAAACATTCACATGTTTGGTGAAGACAAGAACCGCCAGCAGAATGGCCGCGAGTCCCGCAACAACTTGCGTGTATAAGAGCAGCCGGCGACGATCGACTAGATCGGCAAACACACCGCCAGCCAGCGTGAGGAAAAACCCTGGCGCGGTTGCCATGAAGCCATCGATCCCAAGCCAGAGCGAAGAGTCAGTGAGTTGCAAGACCAGCCAGCCCTGCGCGACTGCCTGCATCCAGGTGCCCACGTTGGAGATGAAGGCCCCTATCCAGAAGACGCGATAGTTGCGATGGGACAAGGCGCGAAACATTCCCGCGCGACGGGGGACCGGCCTGAGCTCCTCCTGCATCTCTTGCACTTCAACAGACATGGTTTAAGTCTTAACATCCAGACGTAAACTTCAACAACTTAATAAGCCGCGGATGAACGCGGATAAATTTTCTTATAGCTTATGGTTTCCGGCGCCACGATGAAAGCGCACCGCCCTACCACCGCGACGCACTGCAACTACTTCCGCCATGATCGCCAACGCGACTTCTTCTGGTGTAACTGCACCAATGTCCAGGCCAACAGGCGCGTGAACTTTTGCAATCTTCTCTTCCCCAATGCCTGTCTGGCGCAAACGATCCAGCACAATGTTGGTGCGACGCTTGCTGCCAATCATCCCGATGTAATCAACTTCTTTCTCGATGACCGCGCGCAGGCATTGTTCGTCTTCGCTGTGACCGCGCGTCACAATAGCAACACTAACACCACGCCCGTTGCCAATCGCCTCGGCAATGGCTTTCGACCAGTTGGTGGCCGCGACCAGATCAATGTTCCCCTCATCAAATCGTTCGGCACTGACAAACTCCACGCGGTCGTCGATCAATGTCGATTGAAAACCCAACATGCTGCCGAGCTTTGCCAGTGCCGCACCAACGTGTCCTGCACCGCAAATAACCAAACGCGGTTCAGCCTGGATTCTTTCAAACAATACTTTCGCCTCAGCCCACGCAGCCAACTCGGGCGCAAACTCGTTGACTGTTGAAACGACCGTCAGATGTTTCGATGTCAGAAGGCTACTGGCGTGATTTACCACCACATCGTCGAGAGACTTGTCACCAAGACTACCAATCGTATGTTCGGGGTGGAATAGGATTTTCGCGCCGATTTGTGAACCGGTGGGTCCCTCAATCAGGGTCGCGAGCATGGCAATAACGCCGGAGGAAAGTACTTCAGAAACTGCGTTGGCGATTGAAATTGACTGCGGGTTTTCTTCAGCGGGCATGAACGTGAGACGTTACTTGGAAGGCACCGCCTTGCTTAAACCGACGGCTGCGGCCGCACGCCGGACCAACCACCATGGACCGACCAGTAGATACATTGGGTTTTTGAAGAACGCGGGTTGATTGCCTTCAATGAGATGGCCGGCAAACTGAAACGCCCAGCCAACCACGAACAACGCTAACGCCCAACGCCAATTGACGAAAAACAGCGGCAGCGAAATGACGATGGCCGGGATGCCTATCGTGTGGGCCAGCTTGTTCAGCGGGTGCCGATGTTTGGCTTTATAGTTTTCGATGAAGGATTCTGACATCGCTTACGCGCTCGCGCTTGCCGACGCGTCCCAGACATCAATGAAGATGTCCATGGTACCGCCGCACACCATTCCTTCTTCACTTGCTTCCGACGCAGTCAACGAAAAATGGTGCAGCGCTGACTTTCCTGTACGCATGGCTTCGCGTGCCTCAGCCCAAACTTCAGCCTCGATGCAACCGCCACCGACAGTGCCAGCGACTTCACCGTTTTCGAAGAAAAGCATTTTTGCGCCGCATTGTTGGGGCGTCGAGCCGCGCGTATGCGCGACGGTGGCCAACACCGCGCGTTCACCGCGTTCACTCGCCGCGGCGATCATTCGATAGAGAAGCTTGTTAGCGATAGTGGCCATTGGGGCAACGGATTCTATATGTTCCCGTACCAGAAAGAGCCGTCAGCAAACGCGACCTCGACAACGACCAGCTTGGCTTTCTTCTTCCGGCAGAATGCCAATTCATCATCCACTGCTTTCGGGTTTATAGCCATCTCGTTAATGCCGAGGTTTGTGGCAATCGAAACACTGGTCCGAATCAGTTTGAGAGCGCCCTTGTTGGTGGTTACGACGCCAAGTTTATAGCCAGTGATTTGCTTAGAGGTAACATTCGACAAAAGGAGGTGTCGCTTGTTTTCCGTAATACTCAATGTTAAAGGACTCTCGGTAAGATTCGTCAGGAGCGCCGCATCTTCATTTCTGTCCCAGGAGTTAGCACACCAATCCACACCGCCGGGACTTTTAGGTTTCGTTTCTTGCGCGTATACAACAGGCGCCGGAATGAAAGCCAGCAATGACAGTAAGAGGATTCCTGACAACATTTCAATCAATGAAGCAGCATAACATCTGCCTACCGCTGTTCCGGTTTGTTCGGTTTGGCCTCATTCGGTGACACGCCTGACGCGTCCTGCGGCGCTTGCTGCATTTCCAACTTCTGGCGCAACGAGTCGACTTCTGAATCGGCGGTCCGTACTGCTGCTTCTAAACGCACGCGACTAGTTTCCAGGATTTTTATTTGAGATTGTATGCGCGCCTTCTCGCTCTCTAATTGACGGCGGCGCGAATCGCGCGCTTCTTCTGGATGCAAAGTGCCGTAACCAGCGGCGCGTTCGATGTTCTCGGGTCGCAGTTGGTAATCAGTCAGTTCCAACTTCGATTGCAAATCCGAGAGCTTGCTTTCGACTTCCACCTGCTGGGAGCGGAGACTCTCAGCGCGCGTTTCTGCCTGCGTTAGTCGCTCAAGATCCAGACGGGCACGGTCAGTCTCCTGCATTTGCGTCAACTTCTGATTCAGGCGATCAACCTGGTTCGAAAGCGAATTGATCGTTTTCTGCATCTCACCTTCAGGAGTTTTCGTCCTGGTTCTGGCCGTCGCCGGTTTGTCCTCGGCTGGTTCGGTTACAGATTGATCAGCAGTACTAATAATTTTTTCGCCATCGGCTGTCGTGGTTTCCTCTTCGCCGGGCGCGGCAATGTCGGGGTTGGTGATCACCGGACGTTCGACTTTCTTGACCGGGCGACGCGTTCGCCTGCGGCGACGACTCTGTGCGCTGGCATCAACCAGGCAAAGTCCTACAACCAGCAAAACGCCAAGCAAAAACGCGACTTGTCGCATAACTCTTTTCTGCATAAGTAACTCCATTAAAACCCCGCTGGAACCGTTCAAAGATACGCCCTGCTTAGAGATGCATTCAAGGCCGGAGCGGGTGCCTTCCCCTTAAACGGAAACTCGAGCCGCTCGTTCCCGAATCTGCTTCTCTGTGAACTCTGTGTCTCTGCGAACTCTGTGTTTTCAATCCACCTTGTGAATAATGAAGGAATTGAGGAAACACAGAGTTCGCAGAGACACAGAGTTCACAGAGTTAGATTAAACCAGCGAGGTTAATGGCTGATTTTAACCCAGATTCGCGATGCTTTGATCGAGCTGCGTCAGCCGCTGCGCAATTTCGGCAATCCGTTCCCGCACTTCATTTACTTTCTCCGCCGGCGCCCGTTCAGCAAACTGCGGGTTGCTCAATTGCGCCTCAAGCTTCTGCGACTCGGCCGCAAGTTTTTCCTTTTCTTTGCCAAGTCGCTGCCGCTCCTGGTCGAAGTCGATCAAACCCGCAAGCGGCACGGCAAGTTCTGCTCCGCCCACGAGGACTGCACGCGCTGAAGCCTTGGGCGCGATCAGATTATCTGACAGACTAAATTCAGACACGCGTGCGAGACGTTTGATCTGCTTTTCATTCGCGGCGAACACCGAACGCAATCTTTCGTCAGGCGCGCCGACAATCAATGGAATCTGCTCGCCAGGCTTGATGTTCATTTCCGAACGAATATTTCGCACTCGTGAAATGAGATCTGTGACCGCGGCCATCTCCCATTCGGCGTTCTCATCAATTAACTCAGCGATCGGTTCCGGGTACGCCGTCAACATGATCGTCGGTTCGGCGCCTTCGTATGCCGGATGCAGTAAGTGTTGGCCCGCACCGGGTAAGCGCAACCAGAGTTCTTCGGTGAGATAAGGCATGAACGGATGCAACAGACGCAACGCCTGCTCAAGCACCGATAACAAACGGGTGCGCGCGTGTGTGCGTTCGGAGCTTACCTCTTCCGCAGAAACTGCTGCCTTGGTTAATTCAATGTACCAGTCGCAAAAATCGTCCCAGAAGAAGTGATACAGCGTTTGCACTGCTTCATGAAATCCATAATTTGCCAGTGCCGCACGTACATCGCGCGCAGTCTTATTCAGACGTGAAAGGATCCAGCGATCATGTAGATCAGTAGCACTCCTCAACGAGCCGGGATCAACGGTCGCGGTTTCCGCATTCATCATGCAAAAACGCGCAGCGTTCCAGATCTTGTTTGCGAAATTGCGATACGCTTCCACCTGCTTGTCGTTCCAACGAATGTCTGTGCTGCCGACGGACGCGAGTTTCAAGCGCGTGGCATCAACGCCGTACTTGTCGAATACTTCGAGCGGATCGATGCCGTTCATCTTTGTCTTTGACATGCGCTGCCCTTGCGCGTCGAGAATCGTTCCCGTAACAAACACGTCAGCGAAGGGCTCGCGGTCCATGAACTTCAAACCCATCATGACCATGCGCGACACCCACAGGAAAATGATGTCTCTTCCGGTCATCAATACTGAAGTCGGATAGAACGTATCGAGGTCCTTCGTTTTAGCGGGCCAGCCCATCGCGGAAAAGGGCCACAACTGAGACGAGAACCACGTATCGAGCACGTCCGGGTCTTGAGTAAGTTCATCAGTGCCGGCTTTCGCGCGCGCTTCGGCTTCGGAACGAGCAACGACAACTTCGCCATCCGCCGTGTACCAAGCCGGGATTTGATGTCCCCACCACAATTGTCGCGAGATGGTCCAGTCACGCAGGTTCTCAAGCCAGTTTGAGTAGACCTTCTCATAGGGAACTTCCGGGACGAACTGCGGTAGCTTCTTCTGCTCGAGCAGCTTCAATGCTTCATTGCGCATTTCATCCATCCGCAAGAACCACTGCGTAGAAATAAGTGGCTCGATTACAGTTTTGCAGCGCTCGCATTTCGAAATTGAGAACTCGTAATCCACAACCTTCTCGAGCAACCCCAGTTCTTCAAACTTCTCGACCACTTTCGTGCGCGCCTTGTAACGATCAAGACCGGCGAACTCAGCGCCCGCCGCTTCGGTCATCTTCGCTTGCGGATCGATCACAACAACTTGCTCGAGGTTGTGCCGGACACCCATGTCGTAGTCGTTGGGATCATGGGCCGGTGTCACTTTCACTGCCCCCGTGCCGAACTCGGGATCAACGAACTCATCAGCGACGATGCGAATCTCGCGATTGGCAAGCGGCAACATCAACGTTTGGCCGAGCAGATCCTGGTAACGTTCATCGGTAGGATTTACGGCGACCGCCGTGTCGCCCAACATCGTTTCGGGTCGGGTAGTGGCGACCGTCACACTTCGTCCCCCGTTCTTCGCCGGGTAACGCAGGTAGTAAAGTTTTCCGGCCTGCGGAACTTTCTCAACTTCGAGATCTGATAGCACGGTCTGATCGTTCGGACACCAGTTCACGATTCGGTTGCCACGATAAATCTTTCCTTCTTCATAAAGACGAACGAAAACTTCGCGCACCGCATGCGACAGGTCTTCATCCATCGTGAACTTTTCGCGCGACCAGTCGACGGAGACGCCTTCACGACGCATCTGTTTGGTAATTTGTCCGCCCGATTCCTTCTTCCACTTCCATACGCGCTCGACAAACTTCTCACGACCGAGATCGTGACGGTTGATGCCTTCCTTCTTGAGTTCGCGCGTAACCACTAGCTGCGTCGAAATACCTGCGTGATCGGTCCCCGGAAGCCACATCGTGCGATAGCCGCACATACGTTTGTAACGGGTAATCACGTCCATCATCGTATGTTGCAGGGCGTGGCCCATGTGTAACGAGCCGGTAACGTTTGGAGGAGGAATAACTATCGAGAACGGGGGCGCATTGGGGTCGCGATTGATTTCGGGCGCGAAGCAGCCTTGTTTCTCCCAGCGCTCGTAATGATGCTGTTCAGCATCTTTAGGGTCGTATTGTTTCGGAATTTCCATGTGACAGTAGTCAGCAATCAGCAATTAGCAATCAAACTGAATTGTGCATTGTAAGATAAGCACTCGCCAGTGACCACCGAGGGCGAATGTTACACCATTGTCTTAAGTCGCGGGTGCTCTGTGCGACCTCTGGGTCTCTGTGCCTCGGTGGTGAATTGGTGGCAAAAGCGAACCACCGAGACACAGAGACACCGAGGTCGCACAGAGAAAAGCAAATAAACACCGCCCATGCTCCGGCCGTTTGCCGCCTCCCGTGCGGTGAAGCTTGGCTCGCCGGTACAAAAAAAAGCAGGCCACTCATCATGGCCTGCTTTCGAATTTGACTATTCCTCGGTCTATGAATTCTTATCGTCTAGTTGTCGTTTTATCAAAAGCTCCGCCAATTGCGGAACCACTTCCCAGGCAATTTGCTGCACGACTCTTTCCGACATCTGTTCAATTACCCTGCGTGCAATCGCATCAATCATTTCCGGTGACAGCTGACTAACGTCGGCTGATGCGGACGCCGGCTGGCTAGCTGCAACTGGTTCGGGCAAGTGTGACGGCAACGTGTCTTCAAACTGCGGCTGCGAAATTTCCTCAGTCACAAATTCATTTGTTGGGGGTGGTTCGGCCACGGAGGTCGCCGATCGCGAACCATTCGTGCCCGAGTAACTGCGCGGTTGGAAAGCCGGTCTTTCGCTCTTGCGAAATGCGAACGACGGGAATGCGGGTTCCGCCGGCGACGGTTCCGGTGTTTCGTCCAGGTCGATGTCTAAAACGAAATCGTCGTCCAATTGTGATCCTCCTTGACTGACCTCCCCAAGTTCGAGCAACTCGTCATAGGTTTCGACTGGTTCCTGCACTGTAACTTGTGCGGGCGCTTCGTACCTCGGTTCAATTGGGGCTTCATATTGTGGCTCCATAGGCGCTTCGTACCATGGTTCAACTGGCACTTCGTCGTCCTCCTTTTCTTGCGCTTTAGCCACCGCACCCGGCTCAGCAACAACGTGTTTTAGTTCTGGAGGTAACGGTCGCGTATCAGCGGTCGTCATCTCCAACTCGGCTGTCGACAATTTTTCCGGCTCCGGCTTAGTTTCCGTCTTCGGAAGTTCCGCCGTAGGTATTTGCTCTTCAGGCTGACGCTTGGCAGCCATCAATCCGACTTTCTCCATCAACCGGCGAATTGACTGAAACGGTTTGGTCAAAATTTCGTCCGCGCCTACTCTGCGCGCCTCCTCTTCATCGAAGGGCTCAAAAGAGCCGACCAAAAGCATAACCGGAATATGCTTGAGCTGATCACTTTTCTTGATGTACTCGCAGACCTGGTAGCCGGATTTCTCCGGCATAAACACATCCGCAAGCACTACATCGGGTCTAAAGTTTTCAATCGCCTCGATTGCTTCCTGACCATTGTTAACGCAACGAACGCTGACACCTTCGTCAGTGAAAGTCAGGTCGACAATTTTTTGAATCGTGATTGAATCGTCGGCAAGTAAGAGTTTTCGTCCAGCTAGCAAATGCGTGGGTACCTTAGCTGAATTCAGCGTCAACGGGCAGGGTCGGAGCAAACGGCTGACGCGGGGCGCTTGCTGCTGTCAAAATCGAGGGCTTGCCGGGGCACAGCCACTTTTGAAACTACCAGAAGGGTCGCTGGGGCGTCAAGAGTTTAGTCAGAAACCCGGAAAAACCCACGAAGTATTAGTAATCCGGTCAGTTTGGATTGATTTTCTCAATCTCTCTTTCCAACAGAGGCATCAACCGTTGCCGCAGGCGGGCGACCAACGCATCGGCGGCCCTCACGTCCTCGTCCAATCGCTGGCGATTCTGAGCATTTACATTCACCAGTCCTTGCAGCCCTTGCTTCTCAATTTCAAGCGAACGACGCCGGACGTCGCGAATCTCAGGAGTACGCGTGCTACCTACGCCACTCAGCACCCGCTCAATGTTTTCCGGACGCATGTCCTCGTCGATTTGGGCCAGGCGACTGCGGTACGAAGTGTCCTTTTCGATAACCTCGATGAGTTGCTTACGCAAAATTCCAGCTCGCTCCTCGGCACGGGTCAGCAACTCCAAACTCGCGTTGATACGACGTTGCGCATCAGCCGGAGCGCTAGCAGACTTTGAGTCGGGCGTTGCTTGCTTATCAATAATCTCGCGCAACCTCCCGTTCAAAGTTTGTACCGACTTCTTTAACAAGTCGATTTGATAGGCTACGGCTTCAAGCGAATTATTGTTCGCGGGGCCGGATGGCGTCTCACCCGGTTTTGGGGAAACGCCGTTCTGGGCCAACACTGTGGCTGCGCAAAGAGTTAAAACACACACCAAAACAAAGAGTCGTATCGAAGGTATTGTCATGGCGTGCTCCTTAACAGGCTACCAACATTCGTAATAACGCTGTCGGAGTCCTGGAGTTCCGAGAGAACTTAACGCGACTGATTAGGAATATCGTCAACTGTATCCGCCTTACGGTCTGGGCCAAGTGAACGCAAGCTATAGTGATCGCGAGTGCCCGTGTATTGATAAGGTTGATTCCAGGGATCCAGGCGAATAACCAGACCCAGATACCGTGGAGTGAGGAAATCAATTGCGACGCTGTGCTTGTCCGACACGACGTACGACCCGCGTTCCTGCCGATACTTCTCCAGCGCGCCAGCGATGGTCGCCATGTCGGCGCGCGCCTGTTTGCTTTTCTCGTCGTTGACTGCCGCCACTAAAGTGTCGACGTTTACCCAGTTCCGATTGCCAGTGCGCAACTCAGTAACACGCCAATCCTTCCGGTCTTTTAGCAACTGAGCGTCGACCCGGATCCAGGCAATCACCAATGCCGATGGTTCCGAAGCGAATGGAATCGGAGAGGTACTAATCTCTTGAATGCGAATCGCATCTGACGGCACATCGATTCCCAGCAAACTGCCAATCATGCAACGCGCGCGCTTCGCGCTCGGGTCAACCGCAGCTTTCGTTTTGAACGGAGGATCCGGAGCATTGCAGTTTCCCTGCTGGACCGATACTCCGAGGGCGTTGGCAATTAGATCAACTCTTTCCCAACGTTCCTGACCGATGCGGAACTCATCGACGTGCCACTTGCCATCTTTGTTTGCCTGGAACTTAAAAACGGTGCGAATGTCAGCACTGGCCGTGCCTGAATTCGTCCCGCTGGCGGAAACAGATCTAACGCGCACGTCGCCGTTCTTCAGTTCCGCCCCGGCCACCCGGGTCAACGCTTTCCGTGCTTGTGACGAAGACAGGTCGGCGCGCGCCACAACAAAACTCACGCCAATAAGGAGCACGGTGAGAAGCGTCTGGACCGTTCTGCGGTTGGTCTGCATTTATGTTTGCGTGTTGGCCTTGCCAATCAACATCTGCAACATGATGTGAAGTTGTGCCGTCGTAAACGGCTTAGGCAAAAACACTACGGCGCCGGCGGAGAAACTATCTGAAGAAAGTTTTGGATCCTGTTCGGCCGTCATCATCATCACCGGAATCTTCATGAGGCGCTTTTCAGTCTTCATGAAACGGACCAACTCAGGTCCCGAGATGTGAGGCATCACGACGTCGAAGATTGCCGCAGTAAAGTTTGCTTCACCCTGCAAAATCTTGTACGCCTCGCGACCATCGCGAGCTGTGATCACGCCGTAGTTTTCTTTCTCAAGAATTGCCGATACCAGTCGCAGTATTGCCGGATCGTCATCGGCAACCAGGATTTGCCGATTTTTTTTGAGTCATTTGCGGAAGACATTATTGGTTTGTCCTTCTAGACTTCGACTGCATATCCGGCCTCGCCCGAGCGCATGGACAGCTCAGCAGCCAGTTTAATTGCAGCAATCATACTTGAATGTTCGGCAATACCCTTACCGGCAATATCGAACGCGGTTCCATGATCAACAGACGTTCGAATGAATGGCAAACCGAGGGTGACGTTCACGGCCTCGCCGAACGACAAGCATTTTACCGGAATCATAGCCTGATCGTGATAACAAGCTATGACTGCATCGAATTCCCCTCTCGAGGCCCGCAGGAAGACCGTATCGGCTGAATAGGGGCCTTCGACGTTGATCTCGTCAACTTCGCGACAGCCTGCGATGGCCGGAGCTATTTCGGAAGTCTCCTCCATCCCAAACAAGCCGCCTTCCGCGCCGTGCGGGTTTAGCGCGGCGACTGCGAGTCGAGGGCGTTCAATGCCCCACCTTTTCAGCTCGCGGTTCGTCAAATTTATTGTGCGTGAGATGCGATTCCGTTCGACTAACCGGATCGCCTCAGCCAGCGACACGTGAGTCGAAATTAGAACTATCCGCAGGTTGGCGGCGACGAAGGCCATCGCATACTCTTCAGTGCCCGTTAGCTGCGCGAGGAATTCGGTATGTCCGGGAAAACTATAGCCGCCCAGGAAAAGTGAGCGCTTGTTGATGGGCGCAGTTGCAATCGCATCGACACTCCCAGCCGCACACAATTCGACGGCCGCCTCGATGTAGTCACCCGCTGCCTTGCCGGCAGCGGCTGATTCCACACCAGGCTCGATAACGCCATTGATGTTGTCGAGGTGGAAGATCGTGGGTTCGCTCAACTGGTCAGGGAACGGTTCCCCTGCACGCACGATCTCGTAACCCGATTGCAGATCGAGCTTGCGCGCCGTGTGGGCGAGCAACTGCGCGTCACCGATAATTATGGGAGTACAAACTCGCTGAATCTCTTCTTCCGCAACGGCCTTCAACACTACTTCCGGACCGATGCCGGCCGGGTCACCCATCGTGACTGCGATGCGAGGCAAGGAGCGACGTGGACGCAGACCTGAATGGGCTGAGTTTTGGGCAAACTGCCTCATAAGTAGATCAGGCCGAGTTCTGAGGGTTTGGGAAAAGAGTCAGGAACCGGGGCGCAGATCTACTCTGCAGTAGCGGGTTGCACGCGCTCGTCGGCTTTGAACATGTACTTGATGTTTCGTTTCAGTAGTAAGAGATTCGGAGCAGCCTTGCGATTAACCTTCAAGGCAGCTCGATCGTACCATTCGATGGTTCCTTCGATCTCTTCGCCATCCAACAAAACAATCACCATCGGTGTGTGCGCATCGATCTGTTTCTTGTAATAAAAAAGTTCGGCGTTCGTTTCCATCGGCGG
>JADMIO010955791.1_pt1 | contig 51347 bp, 40 predicted proteins | sample 8958161 | NCBI WGS metagenome assembly JADMIO01 (sample SAMN16585339, study PRJNA669376) | soil metagenome | isolation source: Crop rotation soil | place: USA: Cullars Rotation, Alabama | collected 2011 | reverse complement strand
CGCGACAACTTGTCCACGTGGAATTCTAAGCTTAGGATCCCAATGTGCTGGAAAGACAGCAGATTGCCGCTTAATGGCCAATACATCCGGGCCTTTTTTAAACGCAAGGCTTTGCCATTGCGTTAACCCCTGACCAAAATTCACTGTAAAATCTCCCAGGGCCAGTGATTTTATGATCCCCAGGTTTCTTATGAAGAAATGAGCAGAATAAAAATCAAAGCCTCTTTTCTGGCTCCCTTTAAAAAATTCTTCCCCCGCATCCTTTTCTGCTACGATGCCATATTGCAACAAGTTCTTATAAACATATTTGTACCTAAGCATTAGTTTTTGGGGAGAGCCCTGGTAAGGATGATCAGGGGGCGGTGGCGTTGAATCAATATCAATGAAACCCCTTGATCTTTCCAAAGTTTGCGATACCCTGGCAAGGATCGAATGCTGCCCTCCTCTCAACCTGGTTCCAATAGCAGTGGCAACATTTACAGAGTTGCTTACAGTAACATAAGGAAGTATTTTTTGAATGGTGCGTACGTTCCATCCCGGGATAGCCTGGAGCTCATAAATACTAATAAGCCTGCCCAACACATTCCTGTACGAAATAAGACTTTGTATCTGTAATGGCGTAAGCACAAGCAGTTCTTTGAGTAGTGTTTCATCCGCTGAATTCAAATCAACCGGATTCTTTTGGAACTGCACCATCTCCTGTAAATAAGAATCATCCTCGGTTTCAAGGTCCTCGTTATTTTCAGTCACATTTTCAAGCTGTTCCTCTGTTGTGGAGTTTGGAGGCAGTTGATTGATCGTCGATTTTACTGAATCCTTCACCTGTGCAAATACAATTGCATGGAATGCCAGTAAAACCAGTGTTGCAATCGCTTTTCTCATTATTTTTTGCCCTTAAAATTTGCAATGAGTGATAACCCTGGTGAAAATCCGAGTTGCGGATGATAGTTTGCAGAAATATCCAGCCTGATGCTTTTCCATGATAGCCCCACACCGCCAAAAGCACTCCCTGTTTCACTTACAAATCCAACCCTTGCAAAAAATTGTTTTTGAAATTGATATTGCACGCCCCCGGTTACATTCAAAGACTCGTCTTCTTCTTTGATTGTTTCAATGCTAATGAAAAAGTTTTCTGAAGCATCATAGCCAAGGCCAAATTTATAAACCGAAGCAAGTTTTTCATCTCCTGATTTACCAAGCTTGCCGCCAACAGGATTATAAACATGAAAACCTGCATTGATCTTTTGTGTTAAATGCAGGATAGCACCGATCTCGAAATTCAGTGCCGAAGCATTGCTGTAAGATGGAACCCGGTAACCATAATAATTAAACTGAACGCCTATATCTACTTTTTTACCCAGGCTTCGTGCATAAGCGAGACCAAGGGCATTTTCATTAAAATTTGTAAAGCCTGCGTAATTAAATTTTACAGCAAAATTCCCTAACCTGCTTGGAAAAGCAGCTGCCAGGGCATATGCACTGTTATCTGCCAATAAAAACCTGCGCTCACCATAAATACCTACAGCAGTATTTTTTTGTTGTGCAAGTGCTGCCTGGTTATCCGTAAAAGAAAAGACATCATTCTGTTGCTGGCTATAAGCTCCCAATCCTATAAATGGCATACTTACAGAATAGCGCAGTGATTGGGAATAAGAAAACTGTGTAAGGATGCAAAACAATATTAATGTAAGTGTTGTTTTTTTTCTCAAAGCATTATTGTTTACGAATACTCAAGTTAGCAAAACCTATTTGAATTCTGAGTTATGAGCTCTGAATTGTGAGTTAGTTCTTACTAACTCATATTCTTTTCATGATGATCGGTTTTCAAAATCATCAAATTTCCAAATCACCAAATCACCAAATCAACTACTTTTGCGCCATGGAAATTTTAGATGGTAAGATCGTGTCCCAGGCAGTAAAAGATGACCTCAAAAAACAGGTTCTTTTACTGGACAAGGAAAATAAAAAAGCCCCTCATTTAGCTGCAATACTAATTGGCACAAATGGTGCAAGCGAAACTTATGTTGCCAGTAAAATAAAAAATTGCGCCGAGATCGGTTTTCAAAGCACTTTGATCAGGCTTGAAGAATCTGTTAGTGAAGCTGAGCTCGTTGAAGCCATTCAAAAGCTGAATAATGACGATAGCGTTCATGGCATATTGGTACAATTACCGCTACCAAAGCAGATCAGCGAGGAGAAGATCATTAACCTGATAGATCCCGAAAAAGATGTTGACGGGTTTCATCCCCAGAATACAGGAAAGCTTGTGCAAGGGTTGCCTTCATACATACCTGCAACACCTTATGGCATTATGCTCATGCTAGAACATTATAAAATTGAAACAGCGGGCAAACATGCAGTGGTCATTGGAAGAAGCAATATCGTAGGGCGCCCGATGAGTATCCTGCTCAGCCAGAATACAACACCGGGAAATTGCACAGTAACGTTGTGCCATAGCCGAACAAAAAATTTAAAAGAACTTTGCCTGCAGGCAGATATTATCGTTGCAGCATTGGGCAAACCGGGATTCCTTACTGCAGATATGGTAAAAGAAAATGCGGTAGTGATCGACGTAGGCATAACAAGGGTGCCGGATGCTACAAAAAAATCAGGATTTGCAATAAAAGGAGATGTTGATTTTAATAACGTAGCACCAAAGTGCAGCTTTATAACGCCCGTTCCGGGAGGAGTTGGATTGATGACGATCGCGGCTTTGCTCAAAAATACCTGGAACGCATACTCGAAAAAGTTATGAGTTTAGAGTTATGAGTTTAGAGTCAGTTACTACTGCTTCCAACTCATAACTCTAAACTCATAACTCTAAACTTTCTGAATGAACGATTTACCAAATATTGAAACCTCGTTGCCTGTAATGGAACATTTCTACACCCTGCAGGGTGAAGGCTACCACCAGGGACGTGCAGCTTATTTTATCAGGCTGGGCGGCTGTGATGTTGGTTGTGTGTGGTGTGATGTGAAAGAAAGCTGGGATGCGTCCATGCATCCGTTGATGAAGGTTGATGAACTTGTATCATTGGTTAAACAAACATCTACTAAACTTGTTGTTATAACCGGTGGTGAACCTTTGATGCACAATTTAGACAACTTAACAGGAGCACTGCAAAAAGCAGGGTTTGAAACAAATATTGAAACATCAGGCGCTCATCCAATGAGCGGGAAGTGGAATTGGATCTGCCTGTCTCCCAAAAAATTTAAATTCCCTTTGCCCGGCATTCCTCCATTGGCAAATGAATTAAAAGTAGTGATCTTTAATAAATCAGATTTTGAATGGGCAGAACAATATGCAGCATTGGTACCTCCACATTGCAAACTTTATTTGCAGCCTGAGTGGGACAAAGCCGCCATCGTTACTCCTTTGATCATTGAATATATCAAAGCCCATCCGCAGTGGGAACTTTCGTTGCAGATACATAAATACATAAATGTTCCTTAGTAGGTTTCCTTGAACATTGAACATGGTACGTTGCATATTGAACATTCATAATAAGCAACTACCAACGTACAATGATCAATGCTCGGGAGGCTGTTTATATTTAACAACAATACAATTATAATAATCCTATTTCGTTTTACCTTCATCCTCCGAATCAAAAACAACCACAGTGTATCTTAAAATAATTTTCTTATCCCTTATTTCCAATTCCTTATTCCTTATTTCCCAGGGGCAATGGTATGATCCTGAAAGAGTAGATAAAAAAGCACGCGACATTTATATGAAGGCCTATGATGATGCTAATAATGGAAAATTCAATGAATCCATGGCACACCTGGATGAGGCGATTAAAGCAGACCCAAAATATGTAGAAGCGTACTTATCACGTGCAGGCATATACGCTGACATGAAGAACTACAATGGATCGGTCAATGATTTTGCCAAAGCCTTCGAACTGGATTCTGTTTTTTCTTCAACTTACGAACTACCCTATTCCATTTCGCTTGCAGGTATTGGAAAATTTGACAAGGCGCTGGTTATGGTAAATAAATTCCTGCAAACGCCGGGATTGAATGAGCGTAGCAAAAAATCAGGCAACTACCGCAAAACCACGTACGAATTTGCCATTGGTTATGCATCACAACACCCTGCCGGTGATTACAAATTCGCCCCGCAGAATTTAGGGGACAGTATTAATTCAGCTGCGCTGGAATATTATCCATCACTTACCATCGACGGAAAAAAAATGATCTTTACCCGGCGTAAGGACCAGGATGAAGATTTTTATGAAAGCAACTTCATCAATGGCAAATGGAGTAAAGCAACCTCGGTCGGCGGAAAAATAAATACAAACTTCAATGAAGGCGCACAAAATATTTCCCAGGATGGCCAGTGGTTGATATTTACTGGTTGTAATTATCCCGAGGGCCAGGGCAGTTGCGACCTTTACATTGCTTACAAAACAAAGACCGGTGGCTGGACAGAACCTGAGAACCTGGGCCGCCTTATCAATACAGATTTCTGGGAATCCTCTCCCTCTTTATCGCCCGATAAAAAAGACCTTTATTTTTCGAGCGACCGGCCCGGTGGATATGGTGGACGGGATATCTGGGTTTCCCATAGGATCAATGGCAAATGGGGACGCCCCGAAAACCTGGGGCCAACCGTAAACACTGATGGCGATGATGCTTCACCTTTTATTCACGCTGACAATCAAACACTGTATTATAACAGCAATGGTTTCATAGGATATGGCGCAACAGATCTTTATCTCACAAAAAAAATAAATGACAGCACCTGGGGCGAACCGGAAAATCTTGGCTACCCGATCAATACCATTGATGATGAAGGCTCGTTGATCGTTTCGTCCGATGGAAAGACCGCTTATTATGCCAGCGATGGCAATGAGAGTCGCGGTGGTCTTGACCTATGCACTTTTCAATTAAGAGAAGATATACGTGCCGCCCGTACATTATGGGTAAAAGGAAAAGTATATGATAAAAAAACAAACGAAGGTTTGCCTTCTGCCGTTGAACTAACGGATGTAGATAGCCGAAGGGTGATCTCAAAATTGCAAACAGATGAGGAAGGCAACTACCTGATCACTTTACCGGAAGGAAAAGATTATGCATTCAACGTGAACCGAAAAGGATATCTTTTTTATTCCGACAATTTTTCGCTCATAAAAAACACACCCGATTCTTTCTTTGTTGTAAATATCCCGTTGCAGCCAATCGAAGCAGGAGCAGCGATCGTACTGAAAAATATTTTCTTCGATGTAAATAAATCTGAATTAAAGCCTGCTTCTACAAGTGAACTGGATAAAGTAGTCATTCTTTTAAATGACAATCCCAAACTAACGATACAGATCAGCGGCCATACAGATAATGTTGGTAAGGATGCAGATAATCTTACACTCAGTGTAAACAGGTCAAAGTCTGTTATCAATTATTTAATAAGCAAGGGTGTGAATGCAAAACGTTTAACTTCTAAAGGGTTTGGTGCAACAAAACCAATTGCGAAGAATGATACAGAGGAAGGACGTTCGCAGAATAGGAGAACGGAATTGAACGTAGTGTCGAATTGATTTAAGACCTAACAGGTTTTTAAAACCTGTTAGGTCTTGTGGCGTGATTCGCTGATTTGAAAATTTGAAGATTTGAAGATGAGGCATGGAAAGATCCAACTTTGACACAATTTGCGCAGTTTTAAAATGTCATTTCTCCCATTTTTGTAATTAAATGTGCCCTTTTTTGCCCACTTTTCATCAAATTCCTGCCTGCCACGGCCATTTTTCAGCTTTTTTGTTTGGAACATTTTTCATGAAAAAGAAAAAAAATGTTCCACTGCCAATCATACTCCGGCTGTTGGAACATTTTTTTTGAAAAAGAGAAAAAATGTTCCAACACGTAAAGCGAATTTTAAGGCATTTAGAAGCATATTCAGCGATATTTTACCTGTTTTTAAGGCTGAAGCGGCAGTTTTATGCTGATCATGCTCCTACTCACCCGGCAAAAGATGTAAAAATTTGGAAATAAAAAACGCAAAATGGAATGTTTCGGCCTTTATGCCGGGTGCCCGCGAAACAGGTTCACTTGTTCTTCATAAAGCTCAAGTTTTTCCTCCTGCAATATGGTAATGATCCCTCTTTGTCTCTTCGCCCCGGTGCGTGCCTCACGCACACCAAAACTTTCAACATCAAATTAATAAGTAACGCAAAAAAAGTAAAAATCTGCACTGCCTGCGCCAGCAGGCAAAATCCGCCTTCATCCGTTCATCCGCCTCATCCGCGTTCCTATCACACCAGGTGAAAAATCCACTATAAAACAAGAGGTTTCCCTCACCATTTCCCAAGAATTAAACCCAACCTTCCCCTTCCCATTTTTTCCTATCATTGCTCATCCACTTTTATGAACAATGATCTGCTTTATCAAATAGCACTTACCCAGGTTCCAAACATTGGTGATGTGCGCACCAAAACACTTATAAATATTTATGGGGATGCCATGCCTGTTTTTAAAGCACCTAGGAAACAACTGGAAAATATTGAAGGCATCGGCAGCATTGCAGCAAACAGCATTAAATCATTTAAAGATTTTAGTACCTGTGAAGAAGAAATAAAATTCATTGAGAAATATAAAATATCGCCACTGTTCATTACTGCAGATAATTACCCGCAACGATTACTGAATTGTTATGATAGTCCTGCCCTGTTGTATTATCGCGGCACAGCAGACCTCAATCAATCTAAGATCGTTTCTATTGTTGGGACCAGGAATAATTCTGTTTATGGCAAACAGGTTTGCGAAAAATTCATCGCAGACCTGAAAGAACATGATGTGCTGATCGTAAGTGGTCTTGCATTTGGTATTGATTCGATCGCTCACAAAGCAGCATTAAAAAACAATATGCAAACCGTTGCTGTTTTGGCGCATGGCCTTGACAGGATCTATCCTCCACAAAATAAAATGCTCGCCAAACAAATGACAGAAAATGGTGGCCTGCTAACAGATTTTAAAAGCGGCACTGTTCCCGACAGGCAGAATTTTCCGAAACGTAATCGCATTGCAGCAGGAATTTGTGATGCACTTGTTGTGATCGAATCAGGAAAAAAAGGTGGTTCATTGATAACAGCAGAACTTGGCAACAGTTACAACAAAGATGTATTTGCAATTCCCGGCAGAACCAATGATAGCAAAAGCGAAGGCTGCAATCATCTTATAAAAAATAACAAAGCACTTTTAATAACCTGTGCCGACGATCTGCTTGAGATCATGAACTGGAAAACAATAAAGAAAACAACCATAAAAAAACAAAGAGCGCTTTTTATTGAACTGAGCGCCGATGAAAAACAGATCGTTGACATCTTACAACAAAAAGAAAGTTTTCAGATAGATGAATTGTATTTTAAAAGCGGGTTGAGCAGCAGTGCTGTGGCGGGAGCATTGTTGATGTTGGAGATGCAGGGGGTGGTAGTTTCCTTACCAGGTAAAGTTTATAAACTTGTTTAATTGACAATGGACAGTTGACAATTGACAATGAAAGCTGGTTAAAAGATCGGCTTCCGGTTTTCAATTGATCATTGAAATTCATCTCTTTGCCGGATTTGCAGTTCATAACCTGGTATTTTTCAATAGGTGCAAAAAAATTCGCAGGAGAAAAAATGCAACCACGGTAGGTGCAAAAATTTCGCAAGAGAAAAAAATGCACCAATGGTTGGTGCAAAAAATCATGCTGTGATTTTTTTGCACCGTGTTATTGCATTTGGATTCTTCACCATATTGCTCAAATCGATCCTGTTTCTCTTATCCTGTTTCCGGCATCTCGTATCAATTGTCCATTGTCAATTGTCCATTGTCCATTATCTTTGCCTATGGCAACAATAAATAACCCCTCCGGCAACAAAAAATCAAAACAATTTTTCGGTGAAGGCCTGACGTTTGACGACGTTTTACTCATGCCTGCCTACTCACAGATCCTCCCGCGTGATGTAGATATTAAAACAAATCTTACTAAAACGATCAGCTTAAATGTTCCCATGCTCAGTGCAGCAATGGATACAGTTACTGAAGCACAGCTTGCGATCGCATTGGCAAGGCAGGGCGGGCTTGGTATCCTTCATAAAAACATGAGCATCGAGCAACAGGCTGAACAGGTGCGTAAGGTGAAACGTAGTGAGAACGGGCTCATCCTTGATCCAATAACATTAACGCCTGATGCCAGCATTGGTGAAGCCATGCGATTGATGAGGGAGAATAAGATCGGTGGGATTCCCATTGTTGATGCAAAGCACAGGCTGGTTGGCATTCTCACAAACCGTGACCTGCGTTTTGAATCTCACCCTGAACACAAAGTGAGTACGGTGATGACAAAAGATAACCTGATCACCGCACCTGAAGGAACGGATCTTAAAAAAGCAGAACTGATATTTAAGAAAAATAAAATTGAAAAATTACCGGTTGTTGATCAATCGGGTAAATTGATAGGCCTGGTAACGTTTGGGGATATCCTAAAATTAAAGAGCCATCCCCATGCAATAAAAGATTCCTTTGGCAGGCTGCAGGTTGGCGCCGGCATCGGTATCACCAATGATATCCTTGACAGGGTGAGCGCATTGCACATTGCAGGCGTGGATGTGATCTGCCTGGACAGCGCACACGGACATACAAAGGGTGTAATGGATGCATTAAAGAAAATAAAAAGATCATTTAAAGGACTACAGGTAATTGCCGGAAATGTTGGAACAGGTGCTGGCGCTGAAGCATTGGCAGATGCGGGCGCTGATGCAATAAAAGTAGGGATCGGCCCGGGTTCTATTTGCACAACACGTATCGTGGCAGGTACAGGCGTTCCGCAAATAACAGCTGTAATGGAAGCTGCTGCTGCACTTAAAAATAAAAATGTCGGCATCATCAGCGATGGCGGCATCAGGTACACAGGAGATATGGTTAAAGCACTTGCTGCAGGCGCCACCTGTGTAATGATGGGAAATGTATTTGCAGGAACAGAAGAAAGTCCAGGTGAAACGATCATCTATGAAGGACGTAAATTCAAGCAATACCGTGGTATGGGTTCATTGGGCGCTATGGCACAGGGTAGCAGCGACCGTTATTTCCAGGACGTGGAAGACGATATCAAAAAATTTGTTCCGGAAGGCATCGAGGGACGTGTACCTTTCAAAGGAAATCTACGGGAAGTTGTGCACCAGTTCACCGGTGGATTAAGAGCGGGTATGGGTTACTGTGGTGCGGCCAATATCAAAGCACTTCAAAATGCAAGTTTCGTTAAGATCACCAATGCGGGAATGAGGGAAAGCCATGCGCATGATATTGCGATCACGAAGGAGGCGCCGAATTACAGTAGGTGAATAGGTGAATGAGTGAATGGGTGAATAAATTGCATTGTATTAATTGACTTATTCACTCATTCCCCTATTCACTCATCTGATATCCCGAACCTAATACACATCTCATATAATGAAAAGAATCCTCAGCATATTATTACTCCTTTCTTTACTAACGATCTTCAACATCCCTACATTTTCCCAGGATTCTTCTCACCTGCGCATATCGCTGCTTACCTGTACACCAGGCGACGAATTGTATTCAACCTTTGGACATAGTGCCATCAGGATCGTTGACAGCAGCCACAGGGATGATACAGGTAAATTTTCAGACATTGTTTACAACTACGGTACTTTCAATTTTGATGATGAAGGTTTTTATTTAAAGTTTATCAGGGGTAAATTATTATACTATATCAGCAGGGCCTATTTTGATGAGTTTGTTTATGAATACCAGGAAAGCAACCGCGGCATTACGGAACAGTTGCTGGATCTTTCCCCACAGGAAAAAATAAATATCCTGCATGCATTACTGGAAAATTTAAAAGAAGAAAATAAATATTATAAATATGATTTTTTTCTTGACAACTGTACAACAAGGCTGAGAGATATCATCATCAGATCAAAACAACCAACCCCAGCCCTGCCGGCCGTGATGCCATTGAATACAACTTTCAGAAATGCCATTCACCTTTATCTCAATAACAACAAACAATACTGGAGCAAACTGGGTATAGATATCTTATTGGGCGCACCCACCGATGCCGTAATGACAAAAGAACAACAACAATTTTTGCCCGACAATCTTATGAAGGCGCTTGACAGTACAAGCAATGTAAAAATTGTAAGATCTTCTTCAAACCTATACAACTTACCTCAACCCATCAGCAATTTTAGCTGGTTCACACCAATTGTGTTTTTTGTGTTGCTGTTGATTTTATTTATTGCATTGGGTTTGTCAAAAAGCAATCGTGCAAAAATGATCCTGAGCGGACTCGACGGATTTTTGTTTTTCATGGTCGGCCTGCTTGGCATTCTTTTAATATTTATGATGACAGCAACAGATCATAGCATGACAAAGAATAATTACAATATATTTTGGGCATGGCCAACACATATTATTATTTCTTTTTTCATCAATAGCAAAAGAAAGATCGTAAAGAAATATTTTCTTGTATCATCTGTATGTCTTGTTTTTTTATTGTTGAGTTGGTTCTTTCTTCCTCAGCAAATGAGCCCGGCATTGATTCCTTTTGTGTTGTTGTTATTGTACAGATCGGTAAGTAAATCCCTGCAATAGATATAGCTCAATGATAGATGCATTTGATCTACTGCGATGATTGGAAAACGGATGAAACGGATGAACGGATAATAACGGATCAATGCTGCTGGCGCAGCATATTGCGATAATTAATAGGCATGTAGATTGATAAGAAAATAAGTATAGGATGATCCATATTTTTTGGAACAAAAAATAAATCCATTAACATCCGTTCATCCGTATCATCCGTCTTCCAATCATATAAGGCAAGAAAAAAATAACCAAATGTCAAATAGCAACGAAAAATATATTGATTACAAAGGTTCATCTCTTTATTATACCATTACAGGTACGGGATCACCAGTAGTTTTAATACATGGTTTTGCAGAAGATAGTACGGTTTGGGAAAATCAAATTGCATTTTTAAAAAATGATTATAAGCTTATTGTTCCCGATCTGCCAGGTAGTGGACGATCAACCCTTTTACAAAAAGAGCGTATTAACCTTGTGGACCATGCTGAATGTATAAAAGCGATATTGGCTGTAGAAAATATCGAACAATGCATCATGATCGGGCACAGTATGGGTGGTTATATAACACTGGCATTTGCTGAGAAATATCCAGCTGCTTTAATGGCTTTTGGTCTTTTTCATTCCAGTGCATATCCAGACGATGCGGAGAAAGTAGCGGTTCGTAAAAAAGCCATTGAATTCATAGAAAAAAACGGGGCCGCGGCATTTTTAAAAACCAGCATTCCCGGCCTTTTTTTTGATGCAGAAAAAAGCAGGATCGATATTGAATTGCTATTGGAAAAAGGCAACAATTTCACCCCTGAAGCGTTGATACAATATTATGAAGCAATGATCGCCAGGCCAGACCGGACAGAACTTTTAAAAAACACCCATTTACCAGTTCTACTCATCATTGGCCAACATGATAAAGCAGTACCCTTTAAACTAAGCCTTGAACAAGCTAAAATGCCCGGTCATTCGTACATACATATTTTACGCAACAGTGCACACATGGGTATGCTGGAAGAAACCGGCAAATCAAATAAGATTTTGGGAGATTTTTTACAAATGAGTGACCTAAAATAAACAGCCCAGACAGCTTTTTGGGTTATTTTACGCTCTATAATTTTATTATACTGATCTGATGAAGCAAACGCTACTGATATCCTTTTTACTTTCGCTTTTTATTACAGCGGAAGCGAAGCATATTACAGGTGGCGAGATCTTTTATGATTTTGTGAGCGCTACAGCAACTACACGGACTTACCGTATAACAGTGCGGCTTTTCCGGGACCAGGCCTGCGATGCAACTGCCAATTGCGCTCCACTTCCGGCAACTGTAAAAGTCTGCATTTTTGATAGGGGCAATAACCAGCAATTTGGTGATTGTTTTGTTGTCAATCAAACTGGTATCCAGGACGTCCCGATTGTAGTAATCCCACCTTGCATTACAAATCCTCCCAATCTCAATTACAGGATGGGTGTTTATACTTTCACCGTTACGCTTCCCAATAATGCCAAGGGTTATACAGCTGCTTTCCAAACCTGTTGCAGGGTTGAGGGTATAGAAAATGTACCCACCGGTAATGGCACCAATGTAGGCGCCACCTTTACAACAGATATACCTGGCACCAATATTCTTGGTACTTCGCTGCAGGACAACAGCCCTCGTTTTGAAATCGGTCTTTCAATCATTTGTTTTGAAAAACCATTCAATCTTGACTTCAGTGCAACAGATCCTGACGGTGATTCACTTGCTTACTATTTATGTGAGGCTAACGGCGGAGGTTCTGCAGTAAATGCTGATGTAAATCACCCCGCCGATCCACCACCTTACCAGACTATACCTTATTCGGGCGGTTATTCGGGAGATTTTCCGCTGGGGCCAAATGCTACTATAAATTCGCAAACCGGGATCATTTCAGGCATTGCCCCTGAAGCAGGCCGGTATGTTGTGACCGTGTGTGTAGCCTCATACCGTAATGGAATTTTCCTGGGGATTCATAGAAAAGATCTTATAGTCACGGTTGCGCCCTGCGACCTTGCCGGTGTAAAGCTCGATCCTAATTACATTACCTGTGATGGCTTCGATTATACTTTTGAAAACCTGGTTTCATCACCGTTAAACCTTACTACTTATTGGGATTTTGGTGACCCGACATCACCGGATAATATCGCTTTTGACAATCCTCACAACCATGTATTTACCGACACTGGTATATATACCATAAAACTTGTAATAAACAGGGGTGCTGCCTGTGCTGATTCTGCGTATGCAACTGTAAAGGTTTACCCTGGTTATCACCCGGCAATGAGCAACAATTCGCCAAGGTGTAAGGGATCGCCTGTGCAACTCTTCGACAACACAACAGCTGATTATAGTACCCCCAACTCATGGATATGGAATTTTGGTGATATCGACCTGGCAAATAATACAAGCCTGCTCCAGAATCCTTTTCATACATATGCGCAGGCCGGCACCTATTATCCCACATTAACCGTAGCAGATGATAAAGGCTGCGTGGCTACCATTACCGATACCGTTATTGTGCTTGACAGACCACCGTTTTCACATACGAATGATACATTGATCTGTTCAGTGGATGGCCTGCAGATGTTTGCCACCGCCACAGAAAATTGTTGTATCACGTGGTCGCCGAATTATGCCATCAATAATATTCATAGTTTCACTCCTTTTGTTCACCCGCTGGTAACAACAACCTATTCTATTTCATATGCCGACAGCCGTGGATGTTCGATCAACGAAACGGTGTTGGTTCGTGTAGTGGATACCGTTACACTTAAAACAGCACGTGATACAACCATCTGCCTCGGCGATGCCATACATCTCGGCATTGCCACAGATGCATTAAAGTTTGTATGGACAGAGATCCCCACAGGGCCAACTTTAAATGACCCGACATTAGAGAGCCCGGTTGCTTCACCAACAGCACTTTTTACTACTTATTATGTAACAGGAAATATCGGTTCATGCCTTGATAAGGATTCCATACATGTAAAAACAGTTCCTTATCCCAGGCCATATGCAGGGCCTGATCAAACAATATGTGCGGGAACTTCCACATCGTTACAGGCGAGCGGCGGATCCATTTATTCGTGGAGCCCGCCAAACTATTTAAGCAGTACAAATACAGCCAATACAACTGTGATCACACCTCACATGTCAACTGCCTATGTGGTTACTGTATCAGATACACTGGGTTGCCCAAAAGCAGTGAGTGATGGTGTAATGGTAACTGTTAATTACGTTACTGCAGATGCAGGACCAAGAGATACTTCTGTTGTACTGGGCCAAACCTTACAACTGCATGGCACCGGCAGTATTAATTTTTTATGGTCTGGTTTGCCCGAAACACAATGGCTGAGCAATACCACGATCGCATCGCCAACTGCTACACCTGAAAATGATATCGTTTATGTTTTACTAACTACCGACAGCATTGGCTGTTTTGATACCGATACCATCAACGTGCACTATTATAAGATCCCTCCTGATCTTTATGTTCCTACCGGGTTCAGTCCCAATGGCGATGGACTCAATGATGTGCTAAAGCCACTTGCATTGGGTTTAAAATCTGTTGATGCATTCAAGGTTTTCAATCGCTGGGGACAAGTGCTTTACAGTACCACAAAGATCGGTGCCGGTTGGGACGGCAAATTCGGCGGCGCTGACCAGGCTGCCGGAACCTATGTTTGGTTTGCTGAAGGAACCGATTATAAGGGTCAAAAATTATTCAGGAAAGGTACGGTCGTACTCATAAGATAATTTGTCCACAAGCTGCATTTCCACCAAGGCAACCCTCTTTATAAGGTCAGCGTTTTTACTTATATTTACTATTCATTGCTAGCTATTCCGGATGAAAAAAATTTTACTATCTGTTGTACTCTTGATTATGTCGTGCTGCTCGTTTGCAGCGCATATCATAGGTGGGGAACTGAGGTATGAATTTGTAGGTCCCGGAACTTTACCAAATACAAAAATTTATAAGATCATTCTCCTCCTGATAAAAGGAGATGCTACTGGTCCTAATGTTGCTCAACTGGCAGCTTCCTATGTGGTTGCTGTTTTTAATAATGACAATAACCAATGGGTTCCCGGAACACAACCAGACCCAAATGGTAACGGGCACATGTTGTGGTTAATGACAATGGATAATCCTCCTGGTATTTTATCTATGCCTATTACTGCTTCTCCCTGTCTTACAAATCAGCCAACCCTGGCTTATACTTATGCAACTTATTCAATGACCATTGAACTGCCGGATAACAATAACGGTTACACGATTGCACACCAGACCTGTTGCCGCCAGGCAAGCATGATGAATGTAGCTAATAGCATGGGCGCAACTTATACCTGCGTGATCCCCGGCGCAAATCAGCTTCAAAGCTTATTCGAGATTGACAATTGTCCACAATATCACCTACCCATTTCTGTAATATGTTTTAATTCTCCATTTGTTATGGACTTCAGTGCCGACGATGTTGACGGCGATTCGCTTTCCTATAGTTTTTGCGATGCTTATAATGGCGGGCAGGCAGTAAACTCAGGCTACAACGATGCTGATCCACCACCATATGGCGCTGTCACATACATAAATGGGTATAATTCTTCAGCTCCACTTGGTAACCTCGCTACTATTAATCAACAGACAGGAATTATTTCTGGTATTGCACCCGATGCAGGCAACTATGTAGTATGCGTTTGTGTTCAGGCATGGCGTAATGGAAGATTGATAACTACACATAGAAAAGATCTATTGGTAAGGGTTTCACCCTGCACACCAACAATTGCCAATCCCGATCCCGGTTTTACAACATGCGATGGATTTAACATCCAGTTCAATCACAACAGTAGCGGCGCTAATACTGTCTTCTGGGATTTCGGTGATCCGAGTACTTTGGCTGATACTTCCTGGCTTGATAATCCTACGTACCAATATACCGATACAGGTATTTACCATGTAACGTTTATCATTAATAAAGATGGCAACTGTACGGATACAGCTACGATAGAAATGGGTATTTACCCCGGCTTCTTCCCGGGCTTTATGGCCAATGCTCCTTTTTGTGCAGGGCAAGCTGTACAGTTCACAGATACAACGCATACAGCTTACGGGACAGTAGATTCATGGAGTTGGAATTTTGGTAACACTGCAACACTTGCTGATACAAGCCATGCACAAATGCCCCAGTACACGTACCCGGCGGCGGGAACCTATCATACTTCTTTTGTTGTAACAAACAGCAAAGGTTGCATTGATACGGTTTATAAGGATGTTACCATTAACCCGCTTCCAAATGTTGCAGTTCCGCCCGATAGCCTCTATTGCGGACTGGACAGCCTCCACGTAACGGCAACGGGCACTGCCGGTGGAGCTTATAGCTGGCTGCCCGCTACCAATATTACTGGTGCTTCTACCGCTACAGCCATTTTATTTCCAACAGTTCCTACAACTTATTTTGCAACGATCACTGTTTTGGGTTGCAAAAAAACAGATTCAATACGGATAACGCCTGCTTTTGATCTTACCAATTCCATTCTTGCAAACCCGGCAACCATTTGCCAGGAAGACAGCCTTACACTAACGGGAAGCGCTAACCATAATACACATATCAGCTGGCAATGGAGCCCGGCTGCTTCTGTACTATCGCCAACCGCAAACCCAACGAAAGCATTTCCTAATACAACCACAACTTATACTTTGCTAACAAAGTGGGGATCGCATTGTACTGCAACCAAAACGGTTAATGTACCGGTAATCCCACTTGCCAACCCTTTTGCCGGTGATGATAGTTATATCTGTGCCGGGCAAACAACTACCACATTATCTGCCAGTGGCGGTGATAATTATACCTGGACACCAACAGCAGGATTAAGCAACCCGAATATTCCCAACCCAATCGCCTCGCCTGCTGTTACTACGAATTATGTTGTTCATGTAGGTGTAAACAACTGCACTAAAAAAAGAACGGATACCGTAAATGTCCTGGTAAGACCAAGGCCACCATTAACTGCTACAAATGACACATTGATATGTGTTGTTGACGGGCTGCAATTAAATGCTACAGGAACCGGCACCATCCACTGGACACCCAATTACAATATCAATAACCAAAACATAGCAGCACCATTTGTAACTCCTGCACATGACACCATGTATCATGTACTCCTTACCGATACTTATGGTTGTTACAGCGTGGATTCAGTGAGGGTTCATGTAAGGCCCAAAACGATCATTGATGCAGGCAATGATACTTCTATTTGCAGAACCGAAAGTTTTGCATTAACAACCAGCGGCGATGCAAATCATTTCTACTGGTCGCCATCAACATGGCTTAGCAATGATTCGATCATGCATCCAATTGCCACTCCATTACAAACGATCACTTACCAGGTAATTGGAAATATCGGAACCTGTTCAGATACTTCAGATGTAACAATAAAAGTTGGTCCATATCCACCTGCCAATGCCGGGCCTGATTCGATCGTATGTATTGGTTTTAATGCACAATTGCATGCATCCGGCGGCAGCAGTTATACCTGGAGCCCCGCTACTTATTTAAGCGATCCCCATATTGCAGATCCAATGGTGACCCACCCGGATGTTACTACTACTTATACCGTATCGGTAACGGATACACTGGGTTGTACCAGGGCCATTGAGTCTACCGTTAATATAACAGTAATTCCGTTACTGCATGTTGATATAACAACCGGAAGCGATTCTGTGATCGTAGAAGGGGAACCAACAGCATTAACAGCTACGGGTGCGACTTATTATTTATGGACATGGTCACCTTCATCACTTCCAAACTGGCTTTCTAATACCAGCACAGGTACTGTTGTGGCAACCCCGCATGATAACATCACTTATATTGTACAGGGAACAGATAAATATGGCTGCCGGGGAACAGACAGTATAAGACTGGTGGTTTATACTGTTGATCCGGGCATGTATGTACCAACGGCCTTTACACCCGACGGTGATAACCTGAATGACATTATTAAACCGATCATGCTTGGCATGAAGTCGCTGAAATATTTCCGTGTATATAACCGCTTCGGCGAAATGGTATATGAAACACATGAGCAGGGAAAAGGATGGGACGGCATCTACAAAGGAAAGAAACAAGGCACTGCCACTTTTGTATGGATGGCACAGGGTGAAACTTATAAGGGGCAGTTGATAACGAAGAAGGGATTTGTTGTACTCATACGATAATGCCAATGTATGATCTCTGATGTATGATGTATGATTTCTTTATAATTTAATGGTTGTACTATTTATACAGGAACTCACGGTAACGAACTTCTCCACTACTTTTAGGTTTGCTGAATTTATTTCCTAATTCCAGGACAACTTTTACATTCAACAATTCTCCGTCGTACTTTTGCAAAAGCGAAGTAACATCATACATCATACATTTAATACATGAGCAAAATCGTTTTAATTACCGGCGCTACATCGGGTATCGGAAAAGCATGTGCAGAAAAGTTTGCAGCAGCTAAATATAACCTCATCATTACCGGGAGAAGGATAGAACGCCTGGAGGAACTGAAACTTTATCTTGAACAAAAACACCAGGTAAAGGTTTTTGTATTGTGTTTTGATGTACAGCAAAGAGTTGCTGTTTTTAATGCGATCAACGGACTTCCGGATGCATGGAAGCAAATTGATATCCTGATCAACAATGCCGGCCTTGCACTTGGAAGAGATAGTTTTGAAAACGCTGACCTGGATGATTGGGATACCATGTTACACACAAACGTTGATGGCTTGTTATATGTAAGCAAAGCGGTACTGCCTTTTATGATAAAAAATAAAAAGGGACATGTTATCAACATCGGCTCTGTGGCCGGCAAAGAAGTATATGAAAATGGAAATGTTTATTGTGCAAGCAAATTTGCAGTTGATGCCATTACAAGATCAATGCGCATTGATCTGTTGAAACATAAGATCAAAGTTACCAGCATCAGCCCCGGTGCAGTGGAAACAGAATTCTCCATTGTAAGATTTAAAGGTGATGAAACAAAAGCAGGCGCAGCATACGATGGATATGTGCCGCTCACAGGACAGGATATTGCCGACACTATTTTTTACTGCGCTGAATTACCCCCACATGTTTGTATCAATGATATCGTGATCACCTGTTTGGCGCAGGCGGGGACGTATTATTTCTATAAAGAGAAAGCCTGATTTGGTGATTTGGAAATTTGGAGATTTGATAATTAAAGCCAATAAAAAACGTCATTGCGAGGAACGAAGCAATCTCCTCAATATAAAAGATTGCTTCGTTCCTCGCAATGACGAATCTAACCTCGCAATGACGAATCTAACCTCGCAATGACGGATCTAAAAAGAAATTTAAACAGACACACTGCTAACTTTTCAAAGCAAACTCATTTCCAAATCTCCAAATTATCAAATTTCCAAATTATTACAGGCAATATTGGGCCCCATTTTACGTTTAGATAGTACCTAGTCATATTGGGGAACGTGTGTATAGTTGATCCCCAATAAGCAATATCCTAAACATGAAAAAACACATCCTTACAGCCCTCTTATTATCAGCCTTTCTAGGGCTCGATACCAAAGCACAGGATGTTATACGACAGGTTCCCTGCTCCAACGAAACCATGACACACCAGTCAGATAGTATCAAACAGTTTTTCGCCGACAAAGGTTATATTGTTGTAAAAGAAGCTACCATGACCATGGAAAGCGAATATGAAATGCCCATTATTGTTCCACTTACAGCCGGCAGCTGGTACCAGTTTGTTTTTATTGGTGATATTACTTCAAGGCTATTTGAAGTACGCATGTATGATTGGAATGAGAACCAGGTTCATTATGAAAAGAACTTAAAGAAAGATATCGACGCTAATATCATCAATTATTCATACATACCTCAAACCAGCGAATATCATATGATTAAGCCGGTGCAGGTTAATAATAAGAAGAAGAAAGGGCTTTGTGGGTATGTGATGTTATTGAAGAAAGTTCGGTAGAAATGTAAAATATAAAATGTAAAATAATAAATGTAAAAGTGACCAGCTTCCCGGTCACTTTTACATTTTACATTCAATATTTTACATTTTACATTTATGGAGCTAACGATATTCGTATCTGCACTCCCGCCCTCGTATTCGTAGTTGGTGCACTAGAGGATATATACGGTTTCACTCTTCTGCGGTCATAATACAATTTAATATTTACACGGCTGTTGAGGAAATAGTCAACCGTTGGAATGATAGATGTTTCCCTGCTGCCACCGGTTGCAAAATTATTATTCTGGTCGAGCCTGCTGTTGGAAGTAACATTATCCCTCACTTTATAATCTACGCGGAAATTGATCTCATTTTCCAGTTTCTTTCCGCCTCCTAAGAATTTAGGTAGTTTTAATCCTCCTAATAATTTCAATCCTCTTTTGCGATAGCCTGCACCAATAGAAAATTCTGTACTGCGTACTTCACTCAACTGGTAATCGTACAGGCTTAAACTGAGTGTTCTTGATTTTGAATACTCAAATTTTGCCTGCATTTGGTTGATGAACATCATATCAAAACCGATCAATGGAGAGAACTGCTCCTGTATGGTAACGTTGGGTACAAGGTAATACGGAGTATAAGAATTAGAAGATGAATCATAGAAGGATGGATATCCGAATCTTGAAACGTCCTGGTAAAGCAATGCTGATGTAAATCCATTCATAGAAAGATTACCCGTATATCCATGAGATACCGTAAAGCTGGTGAATAGCTTGTCCAGTCCTTTTATTTTTGTGAGGCCGTTGTAATCAAGCTTCCAGTTTGGCCTTGGCAAAATACTTCTGAAAGGATTTGTTTTTGTTTTTTCATTGCTTTGTTTGATCAATGAAACTTTGTTCGGATCCTGCCCTGTATAGGCGGCAATGAATGAAGGGATCAAAACATCAACAGAATACCTTCCATAACCATAATAATAATCACCTACCAACCTGTTGGCAGTATAAGGATTTGCTTTACCAAGACGTGCTGATAATATTTTCCTGTTCTCTTCAAATTTTATAAATGTTTTCGACACACTGTTTGGATCAAATTTTCCAAACAAGGTCTTGAATGCAATATAGGATACATCAAATCCACCACCTGCATAAGGATTCAGGTGATTGAATTTAGGATTAAGGCCCGTGCCCGTTGTATCAATGTACCTGAACGTTTCACTATAATTTTTGCTAAAGCTCTTGCTCCAGTTTATTGTTATTGAAAGGTCCCTTACAGGCTCCAGCTGTGCGCTTATGGTTATCCGTTGGTCATAATTCTGCTGGAACACAGAATTGAAAGTTGTGTCTTTCGTGATCAATCCTTGTTTTGCTTTCCGATTCAGCCAGTTCGTATCCGGTTGCATACCGAGTATGAAATCAAAACCGGGCGCCATGCTTTTAAAGTTCTGTCCAAGGAATTTTGTACTATCGGTATAACCCGGCAACCTGGTGTTACCAACTTCAGCAACAGAAACGTTAACCTGCTTGATACTGGTCAACAATTTTCCGAATATTTTCGGAACCGTTGAAATATATGGAACGGCTGTTTGATCTACGATCCTTCTTTTTTGCAATATCCGCTTACCGCTTTTTGTGGTAACAGAGTCCCTTAATATCTTCACCCTGTTCTTCCATTTCTCTTTGTCTGCTTTATTAGAGGGCAGATCGAGTTGCTTTAACCATTTTGATTTTTGATAGATCCTTGTAAAATCAAATTGGCCCGTTACTTCTTTTTGTTGTCCATTCTCTAAAAAATTACCAAGGTTTGTTGCAAGCCTAGAAGCACCAATCCACTTATATGTTGCCTGGTATTTCAGGTTAACCGTGGTCCAGTCAAGCGCTGGTATTTTTGTTGTAGGAACTGTATAAGAAAAGTTAGCGGTTTGATTATACAATGTGTTCCTTCCACCTTTCACCAGGTTTTTCCATACCGTATCTTTTTTCTCTTTGGTATCAAGACGGCCATAAGGTTCATCTATCCTTGAATTATTGGTAGCAGTAAAATCAAGTGCTATTGAACGTGTGAAGTTCCATCTTAAAATATAATCACGCTGGAACGTATAATATTTATCATAGGTTTCCGGTATTTCATATTTGTCTTTGCCTACGCTTCTTGGCTTGATGGCACCAAACTGCCTGCTTACGTCTGCACGGAAACTCAGCTGCGATGGGACATAATTAAAATTAAAATCTTTGACAATGTCGAACCAATGAGTCTTTCTCTTCTTCTTAAATAAACCTTTGAATGGTTCAATATATTTTGGTTGTGGCGCAAAATTGTATCCAAGCGCCCCACGGTGCCGTGTAACCTCGTTGTGTTCTATAAGCGGGTTGTGATTGGTTGTCTGGATATATGAATAACTGATGTCTATGTTTTCAATATCATAGATCTTCGGTTTTTTACCATTGGTTTTATTTTTTCTTACATTGGTAAAATTCAATGTCTTCACAGAAGTAAAATCAATGGCTGCATTCCTTATAGAATCTTTCTGTGATTTATCGGCAGCATTTAATTTGTCTTTTAACTTAATATCCAGGTCATAAGGATCGTATTTCGGCGTACTTACTGTTTGAGAATAACTTGCAAAAACAGGAATGGACATCCCGATCTTTTTCGGGAGCAGTTTACCCAGCTCAAGATTCGCCGCTACATCAAATTGATAAAAATCATCACGGTAACGTTCATTGGCCCTTTGTTCCAATGTACCAAACCCTGCGCTATGTACATTTCCTGAAAGTGAAAGTGTTCCAAGGTCTGCCAGGTTAACATCAACCCTTGCCAATGCTGCCCAGCCTCCTTTTTCATCAATGGAAGAAAGCCTTAATTCATTTACCCATATTTGCCCGCATGCACCACCGGGGGATGTTGAATTTGTATTTTCAACGCCAAGCAATATGCCTCTTATTTCACCCAGGTTGGGATTTCCTATTACAGCGTATACCTGCCCGTTAGCTTGTGCCTGCCTGTATATTTGTGTGAGATCAATGTTAGAAAGATTCCTGGCTTGCTTCATCCTCGTGAGTGTTTCAAGATCAAGGTCCAATGAGTTCCTGGGATTCCACAAGCTATCATTATAAGCATCCGTATCCGGCTGTAAATTATTTGGTATAGGGGTCAACGTTAGCGGGATCCTTATCTCGTAATAATTACTTACGAAATCTGTACCCAACCTTATCACGGCTGTAAGGTCTTTATCCTTAATCGTGCCTCTTGGTGTTGTGCTGCCATTCACTGTTGCATCTTCAGCATGGATATACATATTTAATTTTCTGAACTGCCTGAGGTCCCTGTTTGCAAATGTTTGAAAAACGCCTTTTGCATCATTCTTTGCCAGGTCGCAGAATACAAGGCTCATAGCCTGTTCGTTCTGAAGCAGGTTCACGCCGTTATTACTTTGTGTTTCTACCCTTTGAATATCTCTTGGTGTACGGTAAGGCAAAGGAACACGTGAATCGTTCTCTTCAATACTTACAGCTTCTACATCAAAGCTGGTGCTGCTTGCTTGTGTGTACTGGTTTGTACTATCGATCTTATACTGGAATTTACGCCATGTATTTCTTGTCAATTGCAATAAACCAAAACGCATTACAACACTGTCTTCAAAACCTGTTGCGAACATACGCATGAACCTGATCGACCTGAAATCGGGTACATTACCAATATTTGCATTATAATCTTCAATCGGGATTTTAAACTGGTACCAGGTCTCATCATTTGCGGTACCGTTCACATAATTAACGCGAACAACTTTTTTATCGACGATATTATTTTTCCCAATTACCATCTCAGGATCTCCCGAAGGCTTTATATTCACCGAATATTGATAGTATGCTTCCGTTTGCACCATGTCATTATCCTTGTTCAGATCTTCAGCATCAGGATATAATGTTGCAGCATTTGTAAATTCACCTCCACCTGCTATGGCAGAATTTCCATCAGGGCCATTGTAATTTTTATACCTGATCAATATACCATCGCCACCACCGAAACCACCATCACGATAATTCTTAAAATCATCATTGGATGGATCTCTTACTGCATCCTGGTAGGCTTTCGAATTTGGTCCGAAATTATTCTGCATGTTCTGAAGATAGATCGCACGCTTTCTTACTTCACCTGTATCACTCAAGCCATCAAAACCAACATCCTGGAACAACCTGTCTTCGGGCTCATTATTGAATGCATTCGTAACCTGCGTAGGATTGAGTGGCACCCTGCCCCATATTGTTGTTTCATCTGTTGGCGCCGGATGGTTAGGTGTACTTAAGCCATTTTCAAAAAAACGCTTTCCATCTTTTAATATGTCTTCTGATACAGAACCAAGGTTAAAATATAATTTACCCCCGGATGTACTTGGAGTAGGATTTTGAGGAGAAACAATAAAAGGATCCTGCAACCAGAACTCAATGAATTCGATATTGGCCGTTTCAAAATCTGTTTGATCAAGGCTACGCATTAAACCACCGAATTTCTTTTGCCGCTCTCCGGGAGTTGCATAATAACCGTTTGCATCCAGTTTGGTTGCATCATCATCATAATTATAAGGTCCTTTTTCCCGTGGATAATAAGCAAGGTCAAAAGTCACCAATTGGCTTTCACCAAAGCCTGTTGTCTTTTGCGGGAATATTTCTTTTTGGTAAACCTGTCTTGTTCTTGGGTCGCTTAAAAGATTGCGGTCAGGTATCGGGTTGTTGGCACCATCAACCTGCTGAAGTGTTTGTTCGATCTGGTACCAGGCGATCTTTGCCCTGTTCTTTCCATAAGTGAGACTATTGCTTGAATCCGATTCAGGAAACAATGGTGTACCAGGAGCATTTGGATCAACAGCACCATGTGGTACTGATGCCAATGACCAGCTTATGATCGGAAAACGAAGATCAATACCTGACTGGCTTCCTTCAAAATCATCTATATATACAACACCATTCTTACCTCTCCCGATCTGCGGGGCATGGCCGGGCTTGAGCACCGCACCTTCCGCATACACGTTAACGGTAGATGGTGCCGTGGTGGTATAAAACGGAAGCTTGTCTAATAATTTTGTAAGTCTTGGAACATCTTTCTTATAATTCACATCAAGGCCATACATGGTATTACGGATAGGATCTTCATTATAATTAACTTTTGTAAAGAAGGGTCTTTCACCCAGCCTTACAAGTGTACCACCAACTGATAATTGTTCTTTGACTGTATTCTTTATTGCATAATCCAGGCGCAGACCAAGGTAATTTCGTTGCTGCAAACCAAAAGAAGCATTGTTCTCAAAATTTACCTGCACCGGCAAACCTGCATTCAGGATCGCCTGGTTCGTCATTTTAATGGTTCCAAGATCATAGTTGATATCATAGTCTACCCCTTCCTGTAAGGTACGGCCGCCCGCTGTTACAGTAACCGACCCTTTGGGGATGTTGTAACCGATGCTGATATCTGAAGAACCCGATGTTTTCGCAGTACCCTTTAAAAGAAACCTGTTGAGGTTTGGATACTGTTGTGCAACTGCTTTAATGGAATCGTATAATGCGTAAAACAATGTATCCTTGATGGTAGGCAATGAAGGATCTGTATATATACCTTGCGCAAGATCTCTACCAAATGGTTCCAGCACCGGGAAAATAACCCTGCTGTATTGCGAATTGACCGTATAACTTTCTACATAATCAAATACACCATCGGGTTGCGGATCGAGCTGGCTGTTGAGCCTGTCTAAGTTTATCAATGAAATGATCGGTGTTCCAAGATTCTTATTACCGAATGGCACATAACGTTTTTCACCAAGCCCGGGTTGTTGATAAAGTACATCCAGTTTGAAATCCGTTGGTGACAGCACGCCATAACCGATCGTATACACATTCTTCATCATCAGGTCCCATATCGGTAAAGTAGTACGCTGTGAAGTTGCTTTTAATAATTTCAGGAACAATACCGCCTGTGTTGCAGTGGTTGTATCAGGTGGTACATCCTGTGAGAATTCTCCCACCTGGTAGATCTTTCCATTGTAAGAATATTGATAGGCAACACCAAGCACTTCATCTGTCTGTAAAGGCTGGCTCAATGAAAGCATACCTACAGCCGGGTTGTAAACGTATTGGGTTGAATCCAGTTTACGGGCATATGTCTTTTCAAAATCCTGTACCGGTATAAGATGAACAAAGTTTGTAAGGTTATTATAAACCTGCGAAGGGTTACGGGCATTGACCTGGTTCAATACTTTATCGTAAAGATCATTGGTCCTGTTTGTTGGCAATTCACTGCCTGTAAGTGGTGTTACCTGTGTTGAAAAAGGATGTGTTTCTCCAAGATCTGCCAATCCAACTACATCTCTTGTTTCGGTAGTGGTACCATTTCGGTTGGTAACCCAAACTTCCATTCTTAATATCTGCACCGGCGCAGTTATGGCCGGCAGGTTTGACATTACTTTATTGTAATTATTCTTAAAATACTGGCCAACGAGGAAGTGACGGTTCTCCTCATATTCGTCAGCCTTTATTTCAAAAGGCGTTGCCGCAGCGCCACCTTGTAAATTCACACTTTGTCTTTGTGATTTTTGATTTGCCAATACACCACTTATAAATAACTTACCAAACTGCAAGGTTGTTTTCAAACCAAAAAGCTGTTGCGCACCTGGTATCAATGTTCCCCTTGATGGGAAAGCAACGTTACCAGCTTCAAAACGTTTTAGAATTTCATCATCCTTTCCTGAATAATCAAGTTTTAACTGGTTATCAAGATCGAAAGTTGCCTGTGTATTATAATTGATCGGAAATTTTAGTTTATCGCCAATGCTTGCATTCACATTCAGCTGGGCATTCATATTAAAATCGAGGCCTCCATTCTTCCTTGCCCTTTCTGGCAAAGTAGGATTATCGATGCGCTGCCCCTGGTATCCCGCGGTGATGTCGACATTACCCTGCGGCTGGATATCGATCTTACCATTACCAAACAAGCGATTGAAAAGGTTATCCGTCAATCTTAATTTGGGCCTTAAAAGCTGCCCCCTGTTTAAAATAGATGTTGTATTGCTGCGATCCTGGAAATATTTTACTTCTGCCTGGTGGTTCCTGTATTGCCAGTATTCTTCAAATGTGTAAGTAGTAGGTACGCGGTAATAATGAGTACCGATCTTTTCATAGATCGTGTAAGTACGTGTTACCGGATCAAAAACAGTTGAATCCGTAATATTAGCAGGATTATGTAGATCGTATATGTTTGAGTATTGACCAGACAGGTTATCTGCAGGCCTATCCTGTATCGGATAATGTAAACCAGATGTGTCAGGATTTTGTTGCGCAAGCGATGAAAATGCGCTGCCCATGATAAGCAGTGTCAGAAAAAAACAATAACCTGATAATCTAAGAATTGAATTTTTTTTAAGCAACATTCGGTAAATCAGTTAAGGTAGTATTTTCTCAAATGGCTTTTAGCGCTTTTTTAATTAATTCTTCTAAGTTTGAAATATCAGGTTCTGAACGGATTATTTTTTGAATTGATTGCTCAGCTTGTACCCTTGAAATACCGAGTGAAGTTAGTGCTGTTAACGCATCTTCCTCCAAAGTATTGCCCTTCAAATATACATTTCCTGATGAAACTGCCTGTTTATTTATTTTATCTTTTAATTCAAGTACAAGTCTTTCAGCCGTCTTTTTTCCTATTCCTTTGACACTTTCGAGCAATTTTACGTTGCCTTGCACTATGGCTTTATTCACTTCCCCAGGCTGCATAGATGACAACATCATGCGTGCTGTTGCTGCTCCCACACCCGAAACGCTTATCAACAATAAAAATATTTCTTTTTCCTCTTTATCAAAAAAACCAAATAAAACATGGCCGTCTTCCTTTACCTGTAACCATGTAAATAATTTACCTTCATTTAAAGACTGGATGGCAGTGTACGTATTTAAACTGATATTTACTTCGTAGCCAACACCATTCACATCTATATAAACCTGGGCCGGACTTTTATAAGTAAATTTTCCCTGCAAATAAGCATACATAGTTTCCTGATCTGTCAGTAGCGAAAATAAGGATATTTTATTAGCTATCGATTGAAAAAAAACAGGAAGCTTTTTTCCATTATTTTTGAGCTCCCAAAAAAAGCCTTAATAAATTAATAAAAACATTCATTCATGCAAAAACTTACTGCAGCAATTACCTGTGTTGGAGGATATGTTCCGGAATATAAGCTTACCAATAAGATCCTTGAGACAATGGTTGATACAAATGATGAATGGATAAAGACCCGAACAGGTGTAGAAGAAAGAAGAATTTTAAAAGGCGAAGGTTTGGGCAGTAGTGACATGGCCGTAGAGGCAGTAAATGAAATATGTAAAAAAAGAGGAATAGCTCCAGCTGAAATAGATTGTCTTATTTGCGCAACAGTAACACCCGATATGGTTTTTCCTGCAACAGCAAATATCATTTGTGATAAGGCCGGTATGAAGAATGCATTTAGTTATGATATTGGTGCAGCGTGTTCCGGTTTTTTATATGCATTGACAACGGGTACTGCATTAGTAGAAAGCGGGAGGTATAAAAAAGTGTTGGTTGTGGGTGTTGACAAAATGAGCAGCATCATAGATTATAGTGATCGTGCCACCTGTATCATTTTTGGAGATGGGGCAGGCGCTGTTTTACTTGAACCAACTGAAGAAGCTAACGGTGTTCTTGATAGTATTCTAAAAAGCGATGGTAGCGGAAGGCAATACCTGCATATGAAAGCGGGTGGCTCAGTAAAACCTTCTACTGTAGAAACAGTACTTGCCAAAGAACATTATGTATACCAGGAAGGCCAGGCTGTTTTCAAATTTGCAGTAAAAGGAATGGCCGATGTTAGTTATGAATTAATGCAGCGCAATAATTTAACTGCCGATGATATTGCGTGGCTGGTTCCTCACCAGGCAAACCTAAGGATCATTGATGCCACTGCAAACCGTATGAATTTGCCGAAGGAAAAAGTAATGATCAATATTCAAAAATTCGGGAACACCACAGCCGCAACCATTCCTTTGTGTTTATGGGAATGGGAAAGCAAATTAAAGAAGGGTGATAATGTTGTGTTGGCTGCATTTGGCGGGGGATTTACATGGGGGGCTACTTTAGTGAAGTGGGCCTATAATAGTTGACAATTGAAAATGGACAATTGAAAATTTATAAAAATTACCCGTGGTTGCTGTCCTCACCAACCACTTCTTATATTCAGTATTCCGGTCGGTGTGGACACCGACCAGGGGGAAAAAATAACTTCGTAATTCAATATTCCTTGTTCATTATTCTTATATATAATCAGATAGCAGGAGAACTGTATTAAATAAAATCAGCGAGCTTCAACTGATATAATAGAATATCGAACAAGGAACACGGAATTTCGAACATGGAAGTAGAGATACCACACAAAGAAAAAAATCAGTGAATCTGTGGCAATAAAGTAAATTTGGAGATGCTAAATACTGATCTATGCAAAAAATTTTACCCCTGATCCTTTTATGTTTTATTTTTTCTTTAGATGGACAAGCTCAATTTTCCAGGTACATAATAAAATTCAAAGACAAGGGTACAAACCCCTTTTCTCTCAATAATCCCATACAATACCTCAGCCAACGCTCATTGGACAGAAGGGTAAGATATAATATCGCTATTGACAGTACTGACCTGCCCGTTACACCACGTTACATCGATAGCCTTCGTTTAGCAGGCAACGTTACCATCATCAATGTTTCCAAATGGATGAACCAGGTTGCTATACAGACCACAGATGCTATAGCGCTTAATAAAATAAATAGTTTTCCTTTTGTATTAAGTACAGATCCTTTGGCTGCAAGATTTCCTACTGGTTTACCGGTAAACAAACAACTTGATCTTACTCCTGTTCCCAATACACCAACAAACAATTCTACACAATCTTTAACGGGTTATTATAATTATGGGCAATCCCTCAGCCAGGTAAGGATCCACAACGGTGATTTTTTACACAACCATGGATTTCGTGGCGATGGCATGCAAATGGCGATACTTGATGCGGGCTTCTATCATTATCTTTCTTTACCAACCTTTGACAGCGTACGAAACAATAACCAGGTTTTGGGAACCTGGGATTTTGTTGCTAACGAAGCAAGCGTAGATGAGGATTATTATCATGGCATGCAATGTTTCAGTACGATCGCTGCCAATATACCAGGGACATTTGTTGGTACTGCACCAAAAGCATCATTTTATTTATTCCGTACCGAAGATGTTGCCAGTGAATACCCGATCGAAGAGCAGAACTGGGCCGCTGGTGCTGAGAGAGCAGATAGTCTTGGCGTTGATATCACATCTACCTCTCTCGGTTATACCCGGTTCGACAATTCGCAGTTAGATCATACCTATGCTGATATGGATGGCAACACAACGATCAGTGCCCGGGCTGCAGATATTGCTGCAAAAAAAGGAATACTGGTTGTTGCTGCTAACGGGAATGAAGGCGGCAATTCATGGCACTATGTGATCACGCCTGCAGATGCCGATAGTACATTAAGTGTTGGGGCGGTAGATATAACGGGTAATGTTGGTGGCTTTAGCAGTTATGGTCCTTCCAGCGATGGCCAGGTAAAACCATCAGTAGCTGCTGTGGGAGTATCTGCTGTTGTGGCAAGCGTAAGCAATGGCCAGCCGACCTTTAGCAGCGGCACTTCATTCGCTTGTCCGAATATGGCTGGTATTACAACATGTCTTTGGCAGGCTTTCCCCGAGATCAATAACATGGGGATCATTGAAGCGCTTGAATTATCCGGAACAAGATGGAATAATCCTGATGACCGCATTGGTTATGGTATTCCCGATGCAAAAAAAGCATTTGTGATCCTTCAAAAAAGATCATACAGGCAGCAATCAACTGTTACAGATTGTAATGTTGCACTTCAACTTACTATAAAAGCAGATAATACCATGAGCATTGTGATTGAAAGAAAGCTTGAAGGAGAAATTGGCTATTCAACAGTAACCAGCATTCAAAATACGGATAGTTACGGGATGCATAACTTTTCTTACAATGATGATATCAGCAATATCGTGCAGGGATTGATCAGCTACCGTTTTAAAATGATCATTGATACAGATACAACTTTTTATCTTGATTCTATGACTATAAATCATGGTGAAAATTGTAATGGCATTGTTCCGGCAAATGATGTAAGCATCACACAGGCTTCTGAAAATGTAGACATCAGGATCAGTAGGATCACGCCGGCTAAAATAAATATCGTGATACAGAATTCAGTAGGACAGAAAGTTTATAGTTCACAATTGCAGCAAGCTGCGGGATCACAAACAATAACCATTTCCCTGGATAAGATACTCGCCAGCAGGGGGGCTTATTTTATAACTGTGTTTGTTGATAATAAAAAAGTAAAAACAAAAGAAGTATTGAGGCCTTAGTTTTATTATGTTGTCATTGCGAGGAACGAAGCAATCTTCCCGGTTAGTAGTAAAATATTTCTCTTAGTAGAGGCAAACCTTGTTCGCTAGTAAAAAGATTGCTTCGTTCCTCGCAATGACGTACTATTGAGTGAGATTGCTTCGTACCTCGCAATGACGTTTTCTTAAGACAAATTTTTTATAAAAACAGCCACAAACATTGTATCAGCCCTATTCTCATACCCTTTTAGATATTCTATTTGCAGCAAACGCAGGTTGAATTTTTCTTTTATAAAATCAACGATCTCTTCATTCTCTTTTTTGAAAACAGAGCAGGTAATATAAAAAAGCAATCCCCCGGGTTCTATATGCGGGATAATATTTGAAACGATCTTTTGTTGCTTTTCTGCAAATGAATCTATTGAACAGGCATCAAAATAAAAAAGCTGTTCAGGCGTGCGGCTCCATGTTCCGCTGCCTGTACAGGGTGCATCACAAAGGACCACAGAAAAAAGATCAGTTGCCGGCAGCGAACTTTCTTTGGAAAGATCTGCGATGAATTTTTTTTGGATATTGATGCCGGCTTCCTGGAATCTATTGCCAAGATTCAATAATATATTTTCGCGTATATCCGATACAGTTAATCTCACCTGTCCTTTTAAAACATCATATAATAAAATTGATTTACCGCCACTTGCGGCGCAACAATCCCATGCATTTATTTTCTCCTTCCCGGTAAAAAGACCGGGGTTTGTTTTAAAAAGATCAAGCACACGCTGGGAATTACGATCCTGTATAACTGCTTCTTTATTTATTTTTAATATACTGTCTAAAGAAGTATTATTAGAAAATTTCAGGCATCCCTCACCCATCATTTCAAACGGTATTGATGCAGCATTTAATTTATCGAACACCGGTTTTTCTTTGCCGGGTCTTATACGGATGTACAGGTCTGGTTGTTTCAAAAAAGAAATTGAAAATGCAGCTTTGTCAATATCATTGCCGGTTTGTTTTGAAAAAGGAAAAATATCAGCAGGATTTAATCCAAGTAAGGTCAACTTATCAATAACAGGCAGCAATACATGCTCATTCCAGGCGGGGCGAATGAGCGCAAGCATATCATTGCTGTTATTTTCTGAAAGAAACAAACCGGTAAGGACCCTTTCTTCTATTGTATCATTTTTTAATGCATGCCCGATCCTGAAATAATCATAACACAACGAAGTGATCATTTTCCTGTCGCGGGAGCCATACTTTTTCTCAGCTGAAAAAAAACTTTTTAAATGATACATGAGCGGCTTAGCGCCATCGTAAGTCTCAATGATCTTTGTTGCAGATGAAATATAAGAGTGGAAACGGCTCATGATACTGCGGATGGATACAGGATACGAGATGCAGGATAGAAAACCGATCTTAGAAAATCCGGTATCCAGTATCTCGGATCACGGATCTGTTTACAAATTCAACAATGCTTCTACCGGATCTTTACCGAATAATAGTAACGCAGGATTTTCAAGCAGTTGCTTAACCATTACCAAAAAACCGACCGATTCCCGTCCATCAATTATACGATGATCATAACTCAGGGCAACATACATCATTGGTTTTATAACAACCTGCCCGTTTACCGCCATTGGCCTTTCGACAATATTATGCATACCTAAAATAGCGCTTTGCGGAATGTTGATGATCGGCGTACTCATCATAGAACCAAATATTCCTCCATTGGTGATCGTAAAAGTTCCACCAGTCATTTCTTCGATCGTAAGTTTATTATTTTTTGCTTTTGTAGCAAGGTCCACCACTGCTTCTTCTACTTCTGCCATGCTGAGGCTTTCCGCATTTCTTATAACAGGTACGACCAGGCCTTTGGGCGCACTCACTGCAATGGATATATCACAAAAATCATGGTAAATAATATTTTCACCATCGATATAGGCATTTACAGATTTGAATTGCTGTAATGCATAACAGCAGGCTTTGGTGAAAAAACTCATGAACCCGAGGTTTACCCCATGCTGCTCTTTGAATTTATCCTTGTGTTTTTTTCTTATTTCCATGATCGCACTCATATCTACCTCGTTAAAAGTAGTGAGCATGGCCGTTGTATTTTTGGCTTCCACGAGGCGGCGGCTGATCGTTTTTCTCAGGTTGCTCATTTTCTCAGGCCTTTCGTTCCTGCTGAATAATTCTGTACCCGGTTTGCGGCCCGGGTTGCTTAATGCTTCCAGTACATCCTGTTTGATTATTTTTCCATTACTTCCTGAAGGAGTGATATTATTGCTGTCTACTTTCTTGTCGGCAATAATTGCTGCCGCAACGGGAGTTGCCTTTACGTCTTTTAGGGGTGCTGCCGTAACGGTTTCTTCTTTTTTGACAACCGGTTCAGCAGCCTTCGATTTTGCCTTCTCCTTTTTTTCAGGAGCGGCTGCGGCAGCTGGCTGGACAGCTTCAGTATCTATTGTACATACCAGGTCACCAATATTGAGGGTATCTCCTTCCTTTGCTACCTGTTTCAAAATACCGGCTTTTTCAGCATTGATCTCGAAAGTTGCTTTCTCACTCTCCAGCTCGGCAATGACCTCATCACGCTCTGCCCATTCACCATCTGATTTAAGCCATTTTACCAGTGTTACCTCACTGATACTTTCTCCAACGGTAGGTACTTTTATCTCTATAGCCATTTTAAAAAATCGTTAGTGTGCAAATTTCGGGGAAAAAACAGGATAATTAAAAATTGATTTGAATATCATGCCCGTAAAATATTTTTTTTAAAAACACCCTACAGGGTTATCTGTTTTGCAAATATTTTCATTTATCTTTATTTTGTTTTGGTGGCAGGTCTGCCAGACAATTTTGCCAAGAACTAATCCAATCCTACCAAACACTAATTTACAAGAGCAAAGTTTATACTTCCGCTTATATTTATTTTTCTTAAATTGAACAGGATTATTAGACAATACACCATTAAAAGTTTCTTTATGAACAACAAATTACTCTGTGTTCTTGTTTTTTCAATGCTCATGGCCTCTATGAAAACGCGTGCGCAACTGAATATAAACAATGCGGTTTTTACAATTGAATCCGGTGCCGTTGTTACGGTACAAGGCAACTTAAGCACCAATGCTGATATTGGTGGGGGCGGAAAAATAGTAATGAAGGGAACCTCACTGCAGACAATGAATCTGAATGGTTTCAGTATTCCCAATCTTGAAATTGACAATAATGCCAATGTGAGCCTTACAGGCGAAGCAAAAGTAGGCTCCTCACTTTTGTTTACTCATGGTAAAATTCAAACTGGCAATTTCAATCTTACATTGTCTAATGTTGCAACTACAAGCGGCCAGGGAGCAGTAAACAATAGTAATTATGTTGAAACAAATGGCACGGGTCAATTACGCAAAACACTTACTGGAAATGTGACCAATTTTGAATTGCCGGTTGGAGGCAGTTCTTTTTATGAACCCGTATTTATTACGACTAATGGTACTTATGCAGCATCAGCCTATGCGGCTGCACAGGCAAAAGGCAGCGCACATCCAAATAAACATCCAAGAAGTACAGACTACCTGAATTGTTACTGGCCTGTTTCACAGAACGGAATTACCGGTACGCTTAGGGCAACCGGTAAATACACTACTCATTTTGTGGGCGTAGAAGCTGATATGCGTGGCGTTGTATATGCAGGTGGTGATTGGAACCTGGCTAATGGAAATATAAATACAACTGCAGATACCGCCGGCTCTCTGATCCCTTTAACAGGAGGAGACCTTTATGCAATGAACAGGTTCGTGTTATTGAAAGATAAAGTTTTTCTGCAAGGCGCTTATAACACTACCACTGGCCTGATGAATGATAATTTGCGTACGCTGGCAACATTCCCAACTACAGATCCATACAGGTCGGCACCTTACAATGCTTATTTTACGCATACTGGTAATACGGTAGCTGAAACAATCACTGCTCCGGCAACAGTTTTAGGTGTTCAACCTTCAACAAACGATAACATTGTTGATTGGGTATTTATTGAATTGCGTAATAATGTAACTCCAGGCAATGCTATTTTACAAACACGAAGCGCCCTTTTACAAAGAGATGGTGATATCGTTGATATAGATGGTGTGTCTCCTGTATATTTCAAAAATGTAGATGCAGCAAGCTATACAATAACGATCAGGCACAGGAATCACTTAGCCCTGAGCACAAACCCCTCTGCATTTACTGTTGATTTAAATGAAAAGAATTCAACTCCGGGAATAGATATGACTACCGCCTTAGGCACACAATTAATGGGTGTTGCAAACAGCAATTATGCAGTAACCAGCGGAAAGAATTTACTATATGCAGGTAACGTAAGTGGTAACGGCATTGTAAGATACCAGGGTACAAATGGCCCGGGGGCTACGAATGTGAGTGACAGGATCGCACTTTTGACAGATCTCGGTAACAACGAAATAAATACACTTGATACCTATCAACGTGGCGACGTAAGCATGAACGGCATTACAAGATACCAGGGTACAAATGGCCCCGGGGCTAATAATGTAAGTGACAGGGTATTTATCCTTGGAACTGTTCTTGGAAATAACGAGATCCAAACCAAAGCACAAGCACTACCAAACTAGTTTTATTTAATTAAGCAGAAAATTGATTTACACAAAAAGCATTATTATGAAAAAAATTCTAACCCTGGTATTAACATCAATATTACTTACAGCAGTGTTGTTGTTTCCCGGTAAAGCAGGAGCACAGACTTTTAAAGCAACTGGCTATTTCGGAAGTACTAGTACCAGTCTAGTTGTAACCTTAAAACCTGATTTTAATTTTAATGATAAATTAAATGAAGTTGGGTTCGTTATACAAGTACCAAAAATGATAGGCGCAACCCCGGTTACACCTATGCCAACAATATCTGTATTAAATAATTTCCTGGCTACAACATTTGCCGATTGGGTACAGGTATCTGAGTCTGCATCTGACCCTAACTTTTATAATTATAAATTCGGGGCAACAGGATTTGTATCAGCACCAGTTCTAACCGCAAATACTGGTAATGAATTACAGGTGGTTGAATTACAGATATCAGGCGCACAAGCTGCTGCTGTAATGCCTACAGTACGTATTGCACATTTGGCGAATGGCGGCCCATTCTACCAATATGGCGTTGCATTTTTTGATGGATCACTCAATGACCGCACGAATTACCGCCAGATGTTTTATGGCAATACCGTGGTTCCTGCAGCCCCTGCTCCAGATGAGGCGACTGGCTATGGTACTTACCAACATGCATTGCTTTCTGCTGCTGCACCGGTAAAATTCACCACTTTTACTGCAGTTAAAAAGAATGACGATGGTATACTTAACTGGAAAATTGAAAATGAAAGCGACCTGACCGACCGTTACGAAGTAGAAAGAAGCTTTAATGGAACAGATTTCAAAAAGATCAATACTGTAGCTCCTAAAGACAATGGCAACAGCAGCAATAGCTATGACTATATCGATACTAAATTATCAACACTTGGTTCAAATGGCGTGATCTATTATCGTATCAAACAAATTGATAAGGATAGCAAATTTGCAAATACTGAGGTAAGATCAATAAGACTAGATGGAAAAACATTTGATGTTAGCATCTATCCTAACCCGGTAGTTAACGGTTCTGGTAATGTTTACATTGACCTGGCAAAAGCTGATAAAATAAATATCAAATTGATTGATGCTGCAGGAAAACAAATCCAGTCAGCTGTTATAGATGGAATAACCGGTTTGAATACTTATACATTAAACATGAACAAGCTTGCAACAGGCACCTATTATGTAAAAGTGCAGAGTGGAGAACAAAGCAAGACCATTCCTGTTATTAAGAAATAATCTTAAGAGTTTATAAAATAGAGAGCCCGGGCATTTGTCCGGGCTCTCTATTTTTAATATTCAATATTCAACGTACAATGTTCAATGCTCATCGGAACTATACTTGAATATTGAGCATTGTACGTTGAATATTTATTTAGAAACTTCAAATTCGTTGAAACTACATCAAACAAAAAAGCCGGAACATTAAATGCTCCGGCTTAAACGCTTCAATAATATATTTACACTCCAAGGTAGCTCCTCAGCAACTTGCACCTGGAGGCAGTTCTTAGCTTCGTAATCGCCTTATCCTTTATCTGTCTTACCCTTTCCCTGGTAAGATTAAACTTCTCACCAATATCTTCCAAACTCAAAGGATGATCAATACCGATACCAAAGAAGAAACGGATCACTTCTTTCTGCCTGTCGGTAAGTGTGCTTAGTGAACGTTCTATTTCTGTTTTAAGCGATGCATTCACCGCAAGCTCATTATCTGTATTTGTAGCGTTCTGGTTTACCAAAACATCCATCAATGTGCCCTCTTCCCCATCAAATAAGGGCTGGTCCATGCTTACATGCCTTGCAGCTACGCCAAGTGTGGCGGCTACTTCTTCTGTATCAATATCCAGCAATGTTGCCAGCTCTTCGGGTGTCGGTTCTCTTTCATATTCCTGTTCTAATTGGGAATATGCTTTACTGATACGGTTGGTAAGCCCAACTTTATTTAATGGCAGCCTTACAATACGTGATTGTTCTGCAAGCGCCTGTAAAATGCTTTGCCTGATCCACCAAACAGCATATGAGATAAATTTAAAACCCCGGCTTTCATCGAAACGCTGGGCTGCCTTTATTAAACCGAGATTACCCTCATTGATGAGATCCGGAAGGGTTAAGCCCTGGTTCTGATACTGTTTGGCCACGGAAACAACAAACCTCAGGTTCGCCTTGGTCAATTTTTCTAATGCAGCCTGGTCTCCTTTCTTTATAAGAATGGCGAGTTTTACCTCCTCTTCGGGGCTGATCAATTCTACCTTGCCGATTTCCTGTAAATACTTCTCTAAACTCTGGCTTTCGCGGTTTGTGATGGATTTTGTTATTTTCAGCTGGCGCATACTCATAAGCGGGTCTAGTTTTGGGGTTTACTGATTAAATTCTCAAATTGATGAAAATATAATAAGCTTAACGTAATTTAATCAATTATGGTATGTAAACAAAAAAATTAATGTGAGCTATTCTTCATTTTTCTTTCCGGAGCGTTTGAAAATAAATGAGGTTGAAATAAAAATAGTGATACAAATATTTTGTCAGGTTAATTATTTTTCTATAATTGCACCCGTACAAGGTTATTAAATAATAAGAATGAGTAAGAAAGTTTTATATACGTTGGAATACCCGGTTAGATGTTCTCCCGGAATTTTATATGAATTTTTAAGTACACCTGCAGGATTGCAGGAGTGGTTTGCTGATAAAGTTGATGAACGTGATGGCATGTTTAGTTTTTCATGGAATGGCACTGAAGACAAAGCCAACCTGGTAGACAAAGAACTAGATAAATATATCCGTTTTCATTGGACACATGCTGGTAAAGATGAATATTTTGAATTCAGCATTGACAGATCAGAAGTTACTAACCAAACAATACTTATCGTAAAAGATTTTGCAGAAAAAAAAGATATCAAAGACCAGAGCCAGTTATGGGAATACCAGGTCAAAGATCTTTTTCACAGGATTGGTAGTTGATCAATATTCCTGCAATTCTTTTATAACCTTCATTTAATAATGCCGGAATTTCATCCCATTGATCAAGGCTGAATTTCATTGCAAGCTTGATAAAATTATTTTTTTCAAATAATGATATGCGTTGTTGTGGATCCATTTGAGACAAAGGAAAAAAATTATCCTCCTCGAAATGATGCTGCCACTGGTTCTCATTAACTCCAATAAAAAGATCGTCTAAGGCTGACAGTGTTGTATCATATAAATGCTCTTTTACCAGTTGTTTATATATACCACTAAGGTGAGGCGTGATGCTGAAAAAATTACCCCACCAAAACATAGTGCGTACCGCAAAAATATTTTCTTTCTCAAAACACCTGGGATAATCCAGTATTACGTAAGGAAGCTGCAGGTAATTTTCTCCCTTATATATTTTAGGAACAGATTGCCTTACATTTTCAGGTAATGACGATGTATCCATGAAAGCCGCCTGGATCGCATCAATGTTATCAGCAAACAGGTCGTATACCTTCTGAATGATCACCTGTTTCGTTAAAATCCATTCAACATTTTTTATCAGCGAGCGTTCCTTATCAGAAAGAGTTATTTTTGTTTTTTCTGGCATATTGAAAACTAGTCATTTTTTTAAGAAGCTACCTAAAAATGATTCGCAGTATTTTATAAAATTCAAAAAAGTGGCCGGTGGGGGCACCGGCCACGGGCGCAGCCGCGGTTGGTGTCCCCACCAACCGCAATATTATGAAGAATGAAATCAATATAAACAGATTCTAAGACTGCTTTTAGAAATTCAGGTATGATAAAAAAACTAGACAAGCTCATCATCAAATCTTTCATCGGGCCCTTTGTTGTCACTTTCTTTATTGCCTTTTTTGTATTGATGATGCAGAGCCTGTGGAAGTATATTGATGACCTGGTTGGCAAAGGGCTCGACTTCATTACGATCGGGCAGTTTCTATGGTATGCCAGCGCTTCACTGCTCATGCTTGCCATGCCGATCGCCATTCTGATCTCATCCATCATGACCTTTGGCAACCTTGGAGAAAGTTTTGAGCTCGTCGCCATCAAAGCTTCCGGTATTTCCCTGCTCCGGTTCATGAGGCCATTGGTATATGTTTCCATATTCCTTTGCGGGGTAACATTTGTATTTGCAAACTACGTGATCCCATATGCCAATTTAAAATTCGTAACCTTATATAATGATATCTTTTATAAAAAGCCCGCATTTGATCTGAAGGAAGGGCAGTTCTTTACTTATATCCCCACTTATGCAATAAGGGTTGGCGAAAAAGATCCAGATGGCAAAACGATCAGGAATGTATTGATCTATGAACAAACAAATCCTTTACAGGATAATTGCATTGTTGCTGAAAAAGGTGTTATGAAAATTTCTGATGATAAGAATTTTCTTGAATTTAATCTTGAGAACGGATACCGCTACCAGGAAAAAGGCAGTTCACTCGATTCCACGACCGAGTACATAAGGCTGGGTTTTAAGAATTTTAAAAAACTATTCGACCTGAGTGTCTTAAAAAAACAAAATACCAATGACAGTGTTTTTAAAAATAATTTCAGGATGCTGAGTTCAAGGCAGCTCAATAAAAATATAGACTCTTTGACAAAACTCTATGATAGTTTATCAAAGAACATGCACAAAAGCCTTACCTCCTATTTACATTATACCGGCATACCCGATAGCATTTGGAAAAAAACATCCGCCGCTGAATCATCATTCCCAAAAAACAGGCTCATCCCCGATTCAGCCCTGGATCGTGTTCATGACAGGGCAGTATCTATCGCAGGAGATTTTAAGAACTCACTCCAGTTCTCAGCAGTAGATGTAATGGCAAAAAAAAGAGATATTCTTTTTCATAAAGTAGAGTGGCATAGAAAATTTTCTTTATCCCTCGCCTGCCTCGTTTTATTTTTTATTGGTGCCCCACTTGGTTCTATCATCAGAAAAGGAGGGCTGGGTATGCCATTGGTCGTAGCCATTATTTTCTTCCTGATCTTTCACCTGCTCAATACTTTTGGCGAAAAATTTGTAAAAGACAATATACTCAACACGGTTGTAGGAATGTGGCTTGCGATCATCGTGCTGGTGCCGGTAGGAATATTTTTTACTTATAAAGCAATGCATGATTCGCAATTGTTCAATAAGGAATATTATTTCAGGGCTTATAAGAAAATAAAAAGTTTGTTTACTGCATCTAGATAGTTTAGAGTTAAGAATTATGAGTTAAGAGTTGATATTAAAATTTAACGCTATAAAATTTAACGCCCCAACTCGTAATTCAAAACTCATAACTCTAAACTCTAAATTCATAACTCTAAACTCTAAACTTTCATTCAATATTTAAATAAACAATCATGGACAATTCTAAATCAAATGGCCGTAGGAAGTTCATAAAAACTACTGCAGCCGGTACAGCAGCGCTAAGCTTTGGATTAGCAGGAATGAGTTCGTTACTTGAATCTTTCTCTCAACCCGGTACCCCGGTCACATTAGGGCCAGGCTCAGCTTTGAGCACAGGTTTTGATCAGAAGCCATTACCCTATAGCTACAATGCATTGGAAAATATTATTGATGCAATGACTATGGAGATCCATTATACAAAACACGCCGCGGCTTATTCAAAAAATTTAAAAGAAGCTGCTGCGGCTGAAGGTATAGCCAGTGACAGGACCGTTGAAAGTGTACTGGCAGAAGTTTCTAAATACTCTGCCAAGTTAAGGAACAATGCAGGTGGTCATTTTAATCATGAAATGTTTTGGCAAAGCATGCGACCAAAAACAACAGATAATAAGCCATCAGGAAAATTGGCTGCAGCCATCGACAAAACTTTTAAATCTTTCACAGATTTTAAAAATGCATTTGCTGAAGCAGGCAAGAGCAGGTTCGGAAGTGGCTGGGCATGGTTATACAGGGATGCTTCCAATAATTTAAGGATCAGCAGTACACCCAACCAGGACAATCCATTAATGGATCTATCAGACGTAAAAGGTTTTCCCATCCTTGGATTGGATGTATGGGAACACGCCTACTATTTAAAATATCAAAACAAAAGAGCCGATTATATTGAAGCATGGTGGAATGTGGTGAATTGGGAGTATGTGGGTCAACGTTTCGAGATGGCGTGAGATAGTTGAAATGTTAACAGTGTTGATAAGTTAATAAGGGAGGGGCATTTGTAAAATTGTTTGGTGTTTGTCGTTTGGCGTTGTTAACACCAAACGACAAATACCAAACTGCTTTATAGAATGCCCTCCTTTATTAGTAACTGCATTAACTTTATCAACCATATCAACGCTATCAACTTAGTCAACTTCCTTCCATGCAAAAGTTTATCTTTCCCTTCCTCTTCATCGGCTCCATCACAATGGCTTGTATTGTTACAATGACCGGAACTCCATTAACTACCGATAAAACGCCACATGGTATTCTTGATCTTGAATTAGCATACAATGTTTCAAAAGTTGATACTGTTATTAAAGCATGGTCGCCTTCTCCAATGAATACGGTCAGTAAAATTGATGTTGCTAAAATAAATACCTGGTGGGATTTTCTTTTCCTTCTTTTCTATGCCCCATTTTTATTTATGGTTTGTAAAAAGATCTCACGGAGTTATAGAACAGGAAGCATGGTATCTAAAGCAGGGATCTTTTTTGCAAAAGCCATTTTAATAGCGGGTATTTTCGATGCAATAGAAAACATCGGAATGTTTCAGAGTTTAAATGGAAATATTTCGTCAACCATTGCATTGTACACCGCTTCGGTGTCATTTATTAAATGGGGGATCGTTGTGTGTTGTTTGCTGTTTATACTGGTAAGTTTTCCGAGGGCGATCTATCTTAGTTATAAGAAATGATATTATAGAATAACGAACAAGGAACACAGAATGTCGAACTTCGAAGTTCAGGATTCCGTGTTCCTTGTTCGTTATTCTATAAATAGACTCAGCCTTTGCATGAAACGTCCAAAAAAATGAAGGAGGTAAACAAACAAAGGCTGATAAATTGACAAGCAATCGTGGTGCAAATGTAATATGGCGACATTTAATTTTCCAAATTAAACTCACAATTTTTTTGTAAGAATTTTATTGTATTCAAGCTCAAAAATATTTTTATTTTTTTATTGTGTTGATGATCAAAAATTGTATAATAAAACAATTAGATTTGTGTCCCTCATTAAAAATCAAACTTAAAAAATCATATATGCAGGTTTGGAAAGATTACCAGGAAAAGAATAAAGACCGTTTTTTAAACGAGCTGCTTGAACTGCTCAGGATACCAAGTGTAAGTGCAAAAACAGAACACAAAGCCGATATGATGCGTTGTGCAGAATCAGTAAAGCAAAGACTGTTGGAAGCGGGCGCAGATAAAGTTGAAATTTATCCAACAGATGGGCACCCGGTTGTATATGGAGAAAAATTAATTGATCCATCAAAACCCACCGTTTTGGTTTATGGACATTACGATGTACAGCCCGCAGAACCACTAGACCTTTGGAAGAGCGGCCCCTTTGATCCAACCATTATAGATGGGAAGATCTTCGCAAGGGGAAGTTGTGACGATAAGGGCCAGATGTATATGCATGTAAAAGCATTTGAAACATTAATGAAAACAAACACCCTGGTTAACAATATAAAATTTTGTATCGAGGGTGAAGAAGAAGTTGGTTCTCCCAATCTTGGAAAATTTGTTACAGCAAATAAAGAACTCTTAAAATCAGATTGTGTTCTAATAAGCGATAGTGCGATGATCAGTCTTGATACACCCAGCCTTGATATGGGTTTACGTGGGCTTAGTTATATAGAGGTAGAAGTAACGGGCCCAAACAGGGACCTGCACAGCGGCGTTTATGGTGGAGCGGTAGCTAACCCGATAACGATACTTGCAAAAATGATCGCATCACTTCATGATGAGAACAATCATATTACTATCCCGGGATTTTACGATGATGTATTGGTTGCAACAGATGCCGAAAGAAAATTAATGGCAAAAGCACCATTCGATGAAAAGGAATACAAAGAAGACCTTGGTGTAAAAGAACTATGGGGTGAAAAAGGTTATTCTACCAATGAAAGAACAGGTATCAGACCAACACTTGAATTAAATGGCATCTGGGGTGGATATACTGGAGAAGGTGCTAAAACGGTATTGCCATCAAAAGCATTTGCAAAAATTTCTGCAAGGCTTGTTCCCAACCAGGTATCAGGCAAAATAGCTGATATACTTATCAATCATTTACAAAAAATCGCACCTGCTGGTGTAACGGTGAAAGCTACCCTGCATCATGGTGGTGAGCCTTATATTACGCCCATTGACAGCAGTGCTTATAAAGCAGCATCAAAAGCAATTGAAGCTACATTTGGCAAAGAGCCAATACCAGTAAGAGGCGGTGGAAGTATTCCCATCTGTTCTTTATTTGAAAAAGAACTGGGTACCAAAGTAGTGTTGATGGGATTTGGACTTGACAGTGACAACCTCCATAGTCCCAATGAAAAATTTGATCTTGCTAATTTTTATAAGGGTATTGAGACGATCCCTTATTTCCATAAGTTCTTTACGGAGATGAGTTGAGCTGTGGTTGACAAGTTGATATAGTTAATAAGTTTATAAAGGAGAAGCTGTTTAATAATAACAGCTTCTCCTTTTTTATTTAAGCAACTTTTGCAAGTTGTATATTGGCTACAAGCTTAACATCTTCACCTAAAGCAAGTCCGCCTGTTTCTGTAAGTGCATTGTAAGTCAGACCAAATTCTTTCCGGTTGATCTTACCGGTAACTTCAAAACCGTGTTTAATATTACCATACTGGTCCCTTTCCGAACCGCCATATTCCACATCAAGGTGAACAGGTTTGGTAACACCTTTCATGGTCAGGTTGCCATTTAGTTTATAATCCCCGCTTGCTGTTTTTGTAAATGATGTTGATTCAAAATCGATCTTAGGATAAATTGCTGCGTCAAAGAAATCACTGTTCTTCAAATGTGCATCCCTGTTTGGCTGGTTCGTATCTATACTATCCACATCCATCGAAAAACGGATATCGGCTTCATTAAAATCATCTTCAGATGACTCGACCTCACCCTGGAATTTTTTGAAAGAGCCGGTTACCGTGGATATCACCAGGTGCTTTACTTTAAACAATACTTCTGAATGTAATGGATCTACGGCCCATTTTGTTGTTGTCATATTAGCTGCTGTTGTCATAACTGTGTTTTTAAAAATTATTTTTTTATACTGCAAAGCTACTGTACATTTGCTATACAAAGTATAGTACTATACCGTTGTATAGCACTATACAAAAAGAAAGTACTATACATAAGTAAAGTGATCAACCATGGCAAAGAAGAAAGAAGAAACACCCCGCACGCAGGAAACATGCACCAAGGCAATGCTGCCGGTAAAAGATGCATTGGATATATTGAGTGGCAAATGGAAATTACAGATCATCATATCGCTTTCGTTTGGCAACAAGCGTTTTAGCCAGATGGCAAAAGAGATACCCGGTATCACAGATAAAATGCTTTCTAAAGAATTACGAGATCTTGAAATGAACCAGCTTGTTAAAAGAACGGTTTATGATTCTGTACCGGTGATCGTTGAATATTCAATGACCACCTATGGCAAAACATTGGAAAAGCTGATCGAGGAGCTGCAACAGTGGGGAAGCCGCCACAGGAAAAGGATCCTCGATAAAAAATAAGGCAAACGCCCCATTATTTTGATCCTTAGAAGATTATTATTAAAGAAATTGATGCGCAAAACAATTTATCTTATCGTTTTGCGTTATATGAAATAATTAGTGTTAACCTCTAAATGTTACCCAATGAAAAAGATCATTGATTCACTTTTTGCATTTTTTGGCGTATATAAAGTCGCCAGGCAATAGCAAATGAATTCATCAAATCCCGGTTATGCCGGGATTTGTAATTTTAGGGTGTTTGATCAGTTATATATGCATTCTTACAGGCTCCAACGCTATTAGAAATATTCTAAATCATTTTTTCATCTAGCTGAATTTATATATTTTTGCACCCCTTTCGTGATATCGGAAGGAATGTATGTTGTTGTCGGGGTAGCTCAGCTGGTTAGAGCATCGGATTCATAACCCGAAGGTCGGCAGTTCAAGTCTGCTCCCCGATACAGAAAAAGCCTTGATCTTTCAAGGCTTTTTTATTTGATACTATTCTATTAATGCTATTTTTTAAGCAAGGTTAATGTCTCCGGCTGCCCGCCCCTATTCATATCAAAAACTAAACTATCTTTTGTCAGCTTTGTGATCTTTACCATTATTTCTGTTTCTCCTTTAGGTGTGGTAAATAACATATCATTCTCCACTTTATAGGTTCCTTCCTGCTTCGTCCCATCATAGTCGAAACTATACCCTCCTTTATCATTAAAACTAAAAGCTGTGGTTTCGATCTTCCTGCCTGAAGGCTGCCCGTTTATGAGCCACTCAGCTCCAGACCAATTGCCAATGATCAGTTTATTGTTTACAGTATTATTATTACATGATGATAACACTATTAAAAAAATTGTTGTGCCCAGGAACAGTATACGTTTCATCGTTTTTATTTTAAGTTATTCAATTTTTTCAGCGGTTATAAATAAATAATCTCCCAGTTCATTTTCATATTGTTGTTTGATCTGTTCGAATGTATTGGATTCAATATCTTTCTTAAGTTCACGAAGCCCTTTTTCTACTTCTTCACTATTGGCCAAAGCGGCAAACGAGGATATGCCCTTTCGTATTGCCTCGTTAAAATAAAGATGCGGCCTGTTCTTTCCAACATATAAGAATTGGTCCTGCAGGTCGTCTTTAATAAAGTATTTTTCAGTGGCTATGATATTAAAGCCTGCATGAACCAACGCCTCATTGATGATATGGATCGATGGCATCTGTAAACTGGAATTTTTCAACATTTCGGGGAAATAATGATTCAGCCAATACCCACCTGTTTGCTCGGATGTTGAAGTAAAAATAACGATCCTTCCTTTTTCTTTTAATACCCTGGAGATCTCTTTAAAAGATCTTTGCAGATCTTTCCAATGATGGATCGTGAGTGTAGCAATAGCTCCTTCAAATTCATTGTTTGCAACAGGAATATTTTCTGCAGTTCCTTGTAACCATTCAATTTCAGTATTTCTTAATTGCGCTTTTTTAAGCATTGCTGCAGAAGGATCAACACCGCAGCATTTGAATCCTTGTTCAGCAAGTGCTACAGTGTAATTGCCGGTGCCGCACCCAATATCAAGATAGGTTTTTCCTGTTACGGGTTTTAAAAAATATAAGAGCCTGCTTACCAAAAAAGGATCTGCATTTCTTGTGGAGTTATAATCCAAACCAATTTTATCGTAAAGCATCTCCTGCATGTATGCAATCTAGCTATTTTTTTTAATCCTCTTTTTCGGCAGGTTAAATTTAAAACTCACAATAGAAGGTATCGTGTCACCCAATAAAAATCCCCAGGGTTTTAGCGGTTCTATCCTGTCACACATTACTTTTAAAATAGCGGTGAGTGGTATCGAAAGAAACATACCGGGAATTCCCCACAACGCACCGCCAACCAAAACAACAATGATAGAAACAAGTGCATTGATCTTTACTTTAGATGCAACGATCTTTGGAACAAGAAAATTATTATCAATGAACTGAACGATGATATAAGCTATAAAAACATAGATCGCATATTCCGGAGACTTTGTTGCAATGGCAATGATCATTGGTAACGATATCGCAACGATGCCACCGATATATGGAATGAGGTTTAATAATGCCCCGATGATACCAAGTAAAACTGCATATTGAATTCCTAAGATCAACAAACCCGCAATATTAAGCACGGCTACGATCACCATTTCAAATAACAAACCAACCAGGTAGTTAGAGATGAGTGCTTTGGTTTCCACCAGCACTTCGGCTACCGTTGCATGTTTGTCCTTTGGAAAAAGCCTGCTGATAAATTCAACCAGTAATGGTTTATAAAATAAGATCATGAAAATATAAACGGGCAATAAAAAGATCATGATCAAAACACCACCGATGGTAGTAATTGTTTGACCGATAAGCGCATTGCTGTTTTGCATGCCGCTACTCTTTGTAGCGTTGATCCAGTTGTTTATTCTCGATGTACTTACATTAAGATTATCAGAAACCCACCTGATCGCATGCTGGTAAACCAAATTGAATCTCCCTTTAAGTTGCGGGAGGTTATCTCCGAATTTAATTACCTGCGATGTAATAAAATATATGGTGGCTGTTACCAGGATAAATGCCAGTAAAATTGCAAAAAGAATGGCAAGCACGCGGTTACATTTATACCTGCACAAGAGATTTACAAACGGATTTAATAACACTGCGATCAAAAATGCATAAATAAGTGGCAAAATAATATCTTGGGCTATATACATCACAAAGAAAAAAGCAGTGAGGCCCAATAATATTTGCGAGATCTTAAGATAAAAAGGCAAATGGGTATTATTCTCCATACGATATGATCATTTAATTTTTACAATCAGCCTTATTATTACAATATCATGCCTGTTATTTTATAAAGTTAATATTATTGAATTTAATGTTTCTATACGTTTAGCGTAGAAATTAATTCCCGCTTATTCCCCGTTCATGCATTGAAGTATGGCATAATATTTTAAAGACAATAAATAAAAATGAAAAAAGAGATCCCGGCAACTCCAAAAAAGAAAGAAACCGTTTCTTCACTGAAGAATGAAACGCACAAAAAGGATGCAGTTAAAAAAGGATACAATGAAAAAAATCCAACACAACCGCAAGGAGCATTTAAACCAGATGCAATGAATAAACAGCGTTGATCATTTATCCGCATTAAAACTTCCTTGTTCGATATTTTATTATGCGAATGAAAGCAGCGAAGAATAATGAACATGGAACACGGAATATTGAACAAGGAAGTTAGGAGCGTTTTTTTCGAATAGTATTTATACTCTTGGCTTCCACGGAACCTCAGGTACATTCAATAAATGACCGATATACCTTGCCAGGACAAAGAGATAGTCACTTAACCGATTCAGGTATTTTATAACAAGGGGTTCTATAAAAAGATCTTCTTCCTGCATGTGTACACATATGCGTTCTGCACGCCTGCATACACAACGCACCACATGTGTCGTTGATACGGCAGGATGTCCTCCTGAAAGAATGAATGATTTCATAGCAGGAAGTGTTTCATTCATTTTATCAATTTCATTTTCCAGTGCAGTAATATCCGTTTCTTTCAGATCAGGGATCTTCATCAATGTTTCTTTATCGGGATCGCAGGCAAGGGAGGAACCAATGGTAAATAACCTGTCCTGTATTTCTTTTAATACTGAACGGGAATGTTCATCATTGATCATATCACTTACCAAACCGATATATGAATTCAGTTCATCAACAGTGCCATAGCTTTCAATACGCAAATGGCTCTTGGGCACTTTTGTTCCACCAATGAGACTTGTTTTACCAAGGTCACCTGTTTTTGTATATATTTTAAAGGCCATAAAAGATGTATGATGTATGATCTAAGATATATGATGCTGCTAAGCTATTTGCATGGAGGTGATGGGTTCTGCATTTATTTTATCTGATTCTATCAGCCCGTCTTTTAATCGTATAATGCGATGTGAGTATTTAGAAATATCATCTTCATGTGTTACTAAAATCACCGTGTTGCCATCAGCATGTATCTTTCCAAGTATATCCATGATCTCATAAGAAGTTTTGGAATCAAGATTACCTGTTGGTTCATCAGCGAGTATGATGGCCGGGTTATTGATCAATGCACGGGCGATCGCAACTCTTTGGCATTGTCCCCCGCTTAATTCATTTGGTTTATGATGCATGCGATCAGTAAGCTTTACTTTTTCCAGTACCGCTTCTGCCCTTTCTTTTCTTTCCTTCTTCGGGGCGCCGCTATAAATAAGTGGCAATGCTACATTTTCGGCAGCTGTTAATCTTGGCAATAAATTAAATTGTTGAAAAACAAAACCGATCTCTTTGTTTCTTACTGTGGCAAGATCATCATCGGGCATGCGGCTTACATCACTGCCATTCAAAATATATTTTCCGCCGGTTGGTGAATCAAGGCAACCCAAAATATTCATCAGTGTTGATTTGCCTGAGCCGCTTGGCCCCATCAATGATACATATTCATTTTTAAAAATGTCCATGGAAATGCCTTTCAATACCGGCAACTCCTGTTTACCTAAGTAATAGCTCTTGCGAATATTTTCTAAATGAAGTATTGATTGCATGGTATGATTTTGATTATCGGCTTATTTCTTTATTACTTTCGGAACTTTAAAAAATTGCGGGTCCTTTACCGGGGAGTTAAGTAAAGCTTCGGCTCTGCCGGTATTTTGCAGAACGCTATCTTCCCTTAATACATTTATGTTTTCAGTAATGTGCAAAAGCGGCTCCACATGAGTGGTATCCAGTTCATTTAATTTATCAATAAAACCGATCATTTTTCCCAGGTCGGTTTTTAGTTCCTGTTTTTCAGCCTCATTAAAATGCAGCCGGGAAAGCATTGCCAGTTTATCCACCAAAGTGTCATTTATTTCCATCAAACAAAAATAAAGCTTTAGGCTGACAGGAATTTTGGTTTTATTTAAATGGCCAATCTTTTCTATTTTCCGGTGCCAATCACTATCGACTTTTATTATCTTCGCCCTCTTTATTATATTTTAGCAATGAGTGTACAAACGGGAGCGGCTAAGGCTGACACGAATAATAATGCTGGTAAAATTGTAATGGGTGGAATAAGGCCAACAGGTTTTTTACATCTTGGCAATTATTTTGGCGCCATCCGCAATTATATAAAATTGCAGAATGAATTCGAATGCTATTTCATGATAGCCGATCTTCATTCGCTTACTACACACCCCGACACAAAAGAACTTAAATCAAATGTACAAAGGGTGTTGGCAGAACACCTTGCCTCCGGGTTGGATCCGGATAAGGCTGCTATATATTGTCAGAGCCATATCAAAGAAACCAATGAATTGTACCTGATCTTAAATATGCTTGCCTATAAAGGGGAACTTGAGAAGACGGTAACATTCAAAGAAAAAGTAAGGTTGCAGCCCGACAATGCAAATGCAGGTTTGCTGACATATCCTGTGTTACAAACAGCGGATATTCTTTTGCATCGTGCCAGCTATGTACCTGTTGGTAAGGACCAGGAGCAGCACCTGGAAATGGCAAGAACTTTTGCAAACCGTTTCAATTACAGGTATGGAGATATTTTTCCTGAACCTGGGGCATTCAATTTCAACCAGAAGTTAGTAAAAGTGCCCTCACTTGATGGTACAGGCAAAATGAGTAAGAGTGAAAATCAAATGGCGACCCTTTATCTTTCGGATGATGATGATTCCATCAGGAAAAAAGTAAAAAAAGCAAAAACAGATTCGGGTGCACAGGAAGCAGGTGCAGGCAAATCGGAATTTATTGAGAACCTGTTCCTGCTGATGAGCCTTGTAAGTAAAGATGAAGTGATTCAAAAATATGAACAGGATTTCAATAATGGTACGATCCGTTATGGTGATATGAAAGAACAGCTTGGAAATGATATGGTATCATTTATTGCGCCCATCAGGCAAAAAACAATTGATATCCTTGAAAATAAAAAATACCTGCAGGAAGTAATGGAAAAGGGTGCGGAAAAAGCAAGAAAAAGTGCAGCCGCCACAATGGAATTGGTAAGGGAGTCGATGGGCCTGAATTATTTTTAACCT
>JADMIO011403868.1_pt1 | contig 51348 bp, 45 predicted proteins | sample 8958161 | NCBI WGS metagenome assembly JADMIO01 (sample SAMN16585339, study PRJNA669376) | soil metagenome | isolation source: Crop rotation soil | place: USA: Cullars Rotation, Alabama | collected 2011 | reverse complement strand
GCCGCGACTTCAAGTCACGTGAATTCCAAGCTTCGGATCCCACTGTGCTGGAAAGGCGGACCCAAGACCATCGTGCGCGGCAAGGAAAATGTGACCATCTCCGGCCTGGAGCCGGTGGGCAATTATGCCGTGCGCATCGGCTTTGACGACGGCCATGACAGCGGCTTGTACAGCTGGGCCTATCTGCATCAGCTGGGGTCCGAGAAGGACCGCATTTGGGCCGCCTATCTTCAGGCAAAATAAGTCAGGCGGCGTTGGCGCGCGGCTAGGCGCCTTTGCCCACAGCGTCGCTCACGCGCGCAAAGCCATCGCGCGCCAGGCAACCCGCCAAGTCCTTTTTGATCCGCTGCACCAGACCGGGGCCCTGCAAGGCCAGCGCCGAGTAAAGCTGTACCAGGCTGGCCCCGGCGCGGATCTTGGCATAGGCGTCGGCGCCGCTGGCGATACCGCCCACCCCGATCAAGGTGACGGCGCCGTTCAACCGGGCATGCATCGCGGCCAGCATGCGGGTGGACGGTTCGAACAGAGGCTTGCCGGAAAGGCCGCCACTTTCTCCGGCATGCGCCGATTTCAAGGCCGGGCGGGCGATGGTGGTGTTGGACACGATCAGCCCTTCGATGCCGGAGCCGCGCACCACATCGGCGATATCGTCTTGCGCTTTTTCGTCCAGATCGGGCGCGATCTTGAGCAGCAGCGGAATTTTGCGCTGGCCCCGCAAGGTCACCAGCCTGTCCAGCAAGCCGGTGAGTTCGTCGCGGTTCTGCAAGCCGCGAAGGCCCGGCGTGTTGGGCGAGGAGACATTGACCGTCACATAATCGGCCAGCGGCGCCAGCCGCGCGAAGGTCTTCTCATAATCGGCGGCGCGATCTTCACTGTCCTTGTTGGCGCCGATATTGATGCCGACCACGCCGCGCCCGGAGCGGTGCTGCAGATTTGCCGCCGCTTCCTCCATCCCGCCATTGTTGAAGCCCATGCGATTGATCACCGCGCCGTCGTCGGGCAGGCGGAACAGGCGCGGCTGCGGATTGCCGGTTTGCGGCCGGGGGGTGACGGTGCCGCATTCGACAAAACCGAAGCCGAACTTGGCCATGGCATCGGGGACGGCGGCATTCTTGTCGAACCCCGCCGCCAGGCCGACGGGATTGGGGAAATTCAGGCCGAAGGCCGAGACCGCCAGGCGGGGATCGTCTGCAGCAGGCGGCGGCAGGAACGGCCCGGCGGCCCGCGCCAGCTTCAAGGTGACGTTGTGCGCGCTTTCGGCCGGCAGGTGGCGCAGCAAGGCGGCGCTGAAATCGATCATTCCCAAGCCCGACCCCTATAGACGGTTTCCCGCCTTGCTCCTATTATAGGAATATAACCGTAACTTCCGGTTTTATTCCTGATGCTCACCCATCCGCAAATCTGGCGCGCCATCGACGCCCTCGCCGCCCGGCATGGCATGTCGCCCTCCGGCCTGGCCAGGGTCGCCGGGCTGGACCCCACAACTTTTAACAAGAGCAAGCGCGGCGCCGCCAATGGAAAGCTGCGTTGGCCCTCGACCGAAAGCCTGGCCAAGATCCTGTCGGCCACCGGTGAAACGCTGGACGAATTCGTGGCCACGGTGGGCGCGGTGCCCAATGTGCGGGCGCGCATGGTGCCCCTGATCGGCCTGGCCCAGGCGGGCGCTAGCGGCTATTTCGACGATGCCGGTTTTCCCGCCGGCTCGGGCTGGGAAAATATCGCCTTTCCCGAAATCGCCGACGCGCATTGCTACGCCCTGGAGATCACCGGCGATTCCATGCTGCCGGTCTATCGCGACGGCGACCGCATTCTGGTGTCGCCCTCCGGTTCGCTCCGGCGCGGCGACCGGGTGGTGGTCAAGACCCATGCCGGAGAAGTGATGGCCAAGCAGCTTGGCCGGATGACGGCGCAAAGCATCGAACTGAAAAGCTTCAATCCGGTGTTCGAGGATCGCGGCTTTGCGCTCAGCGAAGTCGCTTTTGTGCACCGGATCATCTGGGCGAGTCAGTAGGCAATGACGAAAGAAACATCCAATGCGGTCGCGCAGGAAATGGAATGCGATTTCTGTCGAACAAAAACCCGTGACGCATGCGCTTTTCACCGCTGGGACAAGGCCGCATTTGGTCAGACCGCAATCCTATGTAGGGACTGCATTCGCAAGATAATGTGCGAAATGGCCTATACCGACTTGGACGATTTCGAGCGGATGGTCGCCGAGGCGCGCAAAGAACAGGCGTGAAATTCCAAGGCGCCTCAATTTAGCGCTCCCAACACTTCCGCTCTTTGGTACGGGAAATAAAATATCGGCCGACGATCCTACTCGTACTTGTAGGTCACGCTGGTCTTCCAGCCTTGCTTGGACAAATCCAGCAACGCCTTTTCCAGGGAAGCCCGGTTGCTGAAGGTGCAGCTGCCGTAATCGGAAGCCTTCACGCCGGGCAGTTTCGCGACAGCGCCGGTCTTGACGCAATCGGGATTGAAGACTTCCGCGCCGGTCTTGGTGGCGCGCACCAGGCCGTAATCGCGTTCCGATCTCGCCGTCATGGGATGACAGGTCTGCCCCGGCTTGCAGGCATCGTCCGACACCGCCTCGAAGACATAGACGTTGGCGGGCAATCCCGGCAAAGCGAGGAAGCGCAGCACCATCGCATCACCCAAATCCTTCTTATCGGTTGCGGCCAGGCGATAGCTGCCGTCCTTTCCAACGGTCAGCATGGAATGGCTGATGTCCGTGGGCTTTTCCGCATTGGAGGCAACCAGCTTTCCGGCGCGGAAGGGCTGCACCGGCTTGGCATCGCCGAACAAGCTGCCGGTGGATTGCCAGCAACCGGCAACCAGCACGCAAGACATGAGGACGAAGAGCTTTTTCAAGTAAGCCTCCTAGTCTGGGAACCCTTGATACTTGCGAACCCGCAAATCGAACGCCTCGCGCTGATTGAGCAAGGTCAGCAGTTCCTGGGCGCGGGTCTGAATCCGTTTTTCATAAGCCGTGGCGGGAACCGCCGCCGCCGCCGCCTTAAATTCCGTATCAATGCGCTCACGATACTTTTCCGGATCGAACCCCGCCAGGGACAGGCCGATCTGGTAGCGCACCGCGACATTGCCAGGCGCCAAGCTGACCGAACGGTCGAACAGCGACAGCGCGGTGGTCTCGCGCGCGCCATAGAACAGCCGCGCCATGGTGGCGCCGCCGCCGCGCACGACTTCAATATGCCAGCCGCCCAGGGCCGACACGGCAAAGGCATTCCTGGGATCGTCGGCCACCGCCGTGTCCAGCGCCGCCTTGGACTGCGCCGGGGCATTCTTGATCCGCGCCTTGACCGCGCCGGTGATGCGCGCCTGATAGCCCAGCGACACCGCCAGCCAGACCTGGCCGAAGGCATGATGCGGATCGGCGGCCACCGCCTGGCGCGACAGGCTTTCCGCCCGCTCCAGACAGGACAGGCATGGCGTATCGCGCAGCACTTCGTCGGCCAGCACGGCACGGGCGGCGGTGGCCAGCCCCGGCGCGGTGCGAGAGGCTTCGCCCAGCCGCGCCGCCTGCTCGTAATCGCCCTTGGCATAGACGGCGAAAATCTCGTCACTGGTCGCCGCCGCTGCTGATAGCGGGATCAGCAACAACAATGCGGCCAGCGCCGCTTTCATTTGAGGAATTCGCCGTTCAAGGCGCTTCTGATCATCGCCGCGGTCTGAACGCAGCCGAACAGCGCCGCGAAGGAGCCGAAACGCGGACCTTGGCTCTGGCCCAGCAGCACCTCGTACAAGGCTGCGAACCAGGCGCGCAGCGGTTCGAAACCATGCGCCTTGCCCACCTCGTAAACCACATCCTGCACGATCTTGCCGTCGTGCTGATCGCCCAATTTCTCCAATTGCGTGGCGAGGTCGGCCAGTGCGGCGCGCTCCTGGTCGTTGGGGGCGCGATAGATTTTGCTGGGCTTCACGAAATCCTCGTAATAGCGCAGCGCGAAGTCGGCGAGCTTGTCCAGGCCTGGATTGCTCTGCGGCGAAACCGGTTCCGGCGAATAGGCGCGGATGAAGCCCCACAGCACATCGCGATTGTGGGCATTGGAGGCCGAGACCAGATTCAGCAACAGCGCGAAGCTGACCGGATAGCGTTCCTCCGGCACCTTGCCGGCATGAATGTGCCAGACCGGATTTTCCAGCCGCTGTTCGTCGGTGGTTTCCGGCGCATGATAGGCTTCCAGGAAGGCGATATACTCATCCACCGCCTTGGGGATCACGTCGAAATAGAGTTTCTTGGCGGTGCGCGGCTTCTGGAACATGAACAGCGCCAGGCTTTCCTGCGAGCCATAGGCCAGCCAGTCGTCCAGGCTGATGCCATTGCCCTTGGACTTGGAAATCTTCTGGCCCTGATCGTCCAGGAACATTTCGTACATATATTGCTCAGGCGGATTGCCGCCGGCGATCTTGCAGATGGCGCTGTAGAGCGGCGCCTGGGAGAGATGGTCCTTGCCGTACATCTCGTAATCGACACCCAGCGCCGCCCAGCGCATGCCCATGTCTGGCTTCCATTGCAGCTTGCAGTGCCCGCCGGTCACCGGCACGGTTTCCAAACTGCCGTCTTCCTCGACATAGGTGATGGTGCCCTTGGACACATCGCGCTCCGCCACCTTGGCCAGCAGCACCTTGCCGCTTCTGGGGCTGACGGGCAGGAACGGCGAATAGGTTTGCTGACGCTCCTCGCCAAGCGTCGGCAGCATCACCTTCATCACCTCGTCATAGCGCGCCAGGATGCGCAGCAAGGCCTCGTCGAAGCGGCCCGATTTGTAGGTGGCGGTGGAGGAATAGAAATCGTAGCGGAAGCCGAACCGGTCCAGGAAGGCGCGCAGCCGCGCATTCATGTGATGGCCGAAACTCTCATGGGTGCCGAAAGGATCGGGAATGGCGGTCAGCGGCTTGCCCAGATTGGCGGCCAGCATATCGTGCTGCGGCAGATTGTCGGGCACTTTGCGAAGGCCATCCATATCGTCGGAAAAGGCGATCAGATGGGTGGGCACGTCGCTGATGGTCTCAAAGGCATGGCGCACCCAGCTGGTGCGCGCCACCTCGCCGAAGGTGCCGATATGCGGCAGGCCGGAGGGGCCGTAACCGGTCTCGAACAGCACACCTTCCACCGGCTTTCCCGCCTTTTTGCGGGCCTCAAGGCGGGCCAGCAGCTTGCGGGCCTCTTCAAAGGGCCAGGCCTTGGCGGCAAGCGCCTGTTCTCTCGTTATTTTCAAAGGCGTGTTCACGGTTGGTTAAGGCCGATTTAAGCGTTTCGAAAGGGCGCGAAAGCTAAGCTTTGGCTGGGACTTTCGCAATGACCGAGGGACAGGCGCGGCAGGAAAAGACTGCGGATCCGGTATTCGCCGGCCGTATCGATATCCTGTACGCGCTCGGCCGCCACTATCTCTCCCTTCCCTTCGCCGTCCTCTGCGTGCCCGCGACCTTGATCGCGGCCCACGAGCCCAGCGTCCTGCCGTTGATGCCGCTGCTCTTGCAGCTGGTGGTGGTGATCGCCGCCGAGCAGCTCACCACGGCCTACAAGAACCGTCCGGCCGGAAGCGATCCGCAGTTCTGGGCCAGGCGCTACACCTTCGTGTCGGCCATTTCCGGCGCCACCTGGGGCGTGGCATCGGTGTTCTGGTTTGTGCCGGATTCCTTCCCCGCCCAGGCCTATCTGGCCATGGCCTTCCTGGGCATGACGGCGACGGAATTCATCGCCCGCTCGGCGCACCGCCCCGCCTATATCGCCCACACCGTCTTCGCCCTGGGCCCGCTGGTGGCGCGGCTGGCCTGGCAGGGCGATCTTTATGCCGAATGCAGCGCCGTCTTGATCGTGCTCTTCGCCGTGGTCCTGGTCAGCTATTGCCACGGCATGGCGCGGCTGCTGGACGAAAGCATCCGCCTGCGCAACGAAAATGGCGAGCTTGTCGTACACCTCAGATCCGAGAAGGAGGAAGCGGTCAGCGCCCGCGAAGCGGCCGAGGAAAGCGCCAAGGCCAAGTCGGTCTTCATCGCCAATATGAGCCACGAATTGCGCACGCCGCTGAACGCGCTCTTGGGCATGGCGCAGCTTCTGGAGCGCGCCGAACTTCCCAGGCAGCAAAAGGACCACGTCAAGGTGATGCTGCAGGCGGGCCGGGGCCTGCAAACCCTGATCGACGACGTCATCGCCTTGACGCGCGACGATGCCCACCGGCTGGATGACGAGGATTGCGATCCGGTGCATGCGGCGCGCGTGGTGGCGCGGCTGCTGCAGCCGCGCGCCTGGCAAAAACAATTGCATCTCACCCTGAGCTTCGCGCCCGACCTGCCCCGGGTGGCGGCCGATCCGCGCAAGGTGCGCCAGGTGCTGCTCAAGCTGGTGGACAATGGGCTCAAATTCACCGAGCAGGGTTTGGTGGATATCCGCCTCGATCTCAGCCAGGACGGTCATGCGGTGCGCTTTTGCGTTTCCGACACCGGCCATGGCGTGACGCCGCAGACTGCGGCGCAACTGTTCCAGCCTTTCTCGCTGGGCGACACGTCCTACGCCCGCAAGCAGCAAGGCGCCGGGCTGGGCCTTGCGGTCGCCAAGCGGGTGGTCGAGCAGGCCGGCGGCACCATCGGCTTTGAGAGCAAGCCGGGCGAAGGCGCGCAATTCTTCTTCACCTTGCCGGTATCGGGCCTGGCGCACGGCACGGCGCGCCAGGCCGACGAAATCGAAAATCCGGCCGTCCCGCCCGCGGGCCGCTCACTCCTGCTCTATCTGCCGGTCACCGCCGTTGCCGACGCCACCGCCCGGCTGCTGGAGCCGTTCGGCAATCGCGTGGTGCAGGCCGAGAGTCTGGCCGAGGCGCAGGAACTGGCGAACCGCGAGCGGTTCGACGCCATCATCGCGGTCGCGAGCGACATCGACATGCTGGCGGCTGCGCCCGGTGTCACCACGCCCCTGATCGCCCTGTTGCTGAGCGGCGGCCGCGCCCCCGCCAGCACCAAAAACCTGCTGCGCTGGCCGCTGGCGCCGGGGCAATTGTACCGCGTGCTGGAACAGATTTGCGACGCGCCGGAAGCGGGCGAAAGCGAGACCGCCGGCGCCATCGATCCCGCCGCCTTCGGCAGCCTGGAAAAATCTGTGGGCACCAAGGCGCTGGTGGAAATCCTGCAATGCTACATCGTCACCGCCGAACAACTGACCAACAATCTGAGCCAAGCCTGCGCCGACGAGCGGTGGGATGAAGCCGCCAGGCTGGCGCAGGATATTATCGGCGCGGCGGGCGGACTGGGCCTGTCGGCTTTCACCCAGGCGGCCCGCGACTTCGCGCGCAAGACCCGCGAAGGCGAAGACCGCCATGAATTGCGCAATGCCGCCCAGATGATCGTAGGCGAGCATTTGCGGGCGCGGCGGGCGCTCGTGCACCTTTATCCGGATGTGGCTTAAGCCTTTCAGAAATAGCTACGCTTTTGCGGCTGCGCGCCTCAATATCCCGCGCCGATGGAATCGCTCAAAAACCTGATCGCACTTGTTCCCGCTCCACCCGGCGCGGCGATCGCGCGCGCCAATGGCGCGGTTGAGCGCATCGAGCTGCGCGATGCCCGCGCCTTGTTCGAAGGCGGCGATGTGCTGGTGGCGCATGGCGCCTTTGCCGCCGGGCGGCTGGGCAGCCGCGCCACGCCCATGCGGGAGCACCGCGCCAGCGAAGCGCCAGCGCGTGCGACCCAAAATAACTTCGATGTGCTGGAACTGTTCGCCTTTGTGCGGCCCGGCCTGCCCTTTGTGCCCAGCGCCTTGGGTCTGGCGCGCGCTCTGGGCGTGGGGCACCCGCACACGCCGGAGCAATGCGCCGCCGCCCTGCACACCATTGCCGCCCGCTTGCTGGAGGAGGTGGCGCGTTGGCCGGACGATGTGCGCGCCGCCCTGGCGCCGCTGGTGGGCACTTTGGAGCGCGCCGGCTGGCGCTGGGCGCCGCTGCTGAAAGCCCATGTCGGTGAAGTTCCGCATGGCTCGCCGATTGCCGGGCTGGAGGCCTGGCGCGGGCTGCCGCAATGGGAAGACCAGGCGCCGGCCGGCGATCCCGGCTCCCAGCCCGTGGAGCCGCAAGAGGCCCGGGCGCGGCTGGCCAGCATGGTCGGGACCATGCGCCCGCAACAGGCCGGATACAGCGACGCCGCGACCTATGCCTTCGGACCGCGCGAACAGGCGGGCGCGCCGCGCGTGGCGCTGGTGGAGGCGGGAACCGGCACCGGCAAGACTTTGGGCTATCTGGCGCCCGCCTCGCTCTGGGCCGAAAAGAACGGCCCAGGGCTTTGGATCTCGACTTACACCCGCAATCTGCAGCGCCAGATCGTGCAGGAGATCGCCCATCTGTGGCCCGATCCGGTGGAGCGCGCCGAAAAAGCGGTGGTGCGCAAGGGGCGGGAAAATTATCTCTGCCTGCTGAACTTTGAAGAAGCCGCCAAGCGCACCGCCCTGGCGCCGGGGCAACGCACCGTGGCGCTGGCGCTGATCGCGCGCTGGATTTCGTCTCATACCGATGGCGATCTGTCGGGCATCGGCTTTCCCGCCTTCCTGGCCGCCGCCATGCCGCTTTCCACCGTCACCGACCGGCGGGGCGAATGCATCTATGCCGCCTGCCCGCATTACCGGCTTTGTTTCATCGAACGCGCCATCCGCCGCGCCCGCCACGCCAATATCGTGGTCGCCAATCATGCCCTGGTGATCGCGCAGGCTTCGCAAGACTGGCTGGGTGAGGATGAAACTACCGATACACCAACCGAACGGCGTCTGCGTTATGTGTTCGACGAGGGCCATCATCTGTTCGACGCCGCCGATAGCGGTTTTTCCGCCGCGCTTTCCGGACGCGAGATGGCCGAACTCAGACGCTGGATTCGCGGGCCTGAAGGACGTGCCCGTTCCCGCATGCGCGGGCTTGAAGAGCGGCTCAAGGATTTGATCGCCGACGACGAGGTGGCGCAGCGCGCGCTGGATGACGCGGTCCAGGCCGCCGGCGCACTGGCGGGCGAAGGCTGGACGTCGCGGCTGGGCACCGGACCGCGCGGGCCCGGAGAATTGTTCCTGGCCGCCGCCTACCAGCATGTACGCGCCCGCAGTTCCGACGCGGACGCTTTCTATTCCCTGGAAGCCGAACCCCATCCCATGGGCGAGGAGCTGCTGAATGCGATACGCGGCCTGGCCGTCGGCCTGAAACGCATCGCCGATCCCTTGGCCAATCTGGCACGCCTGCTGCGCAAGAAGATGGACGACAAAGCCGCAAACCTCGAGCCCTACACCAAAGCACGGCTGGCGGCATCGGCGCGCGGCCTGGACCGCCGCGCCAAGGCGATCCTGCCGGCCTGGATTTTGATGCTGGATACTTTGGCGCAAGGCGAGATCGCGGAAGAGTTTGTCGACTGGTTCGAGATCCAGCGCGAGGATGGCCGCGATGCCGATGTCGGTCTCCGGCGGCATTGGATCGATCCCACCAAGCCGCTCTCGGCGGCGGTGCTGGAACCGGCGCATGGCGCGCTGATCACATCCGCAACCTTACGCGACAGCGGTAGCGATCATGACGATCACTGGGCAAGCGCCGAAATCCGCACCGGCGCCGGTCATCTACCGCAGCCGGCGCGGCGCGCCAATTTCGACTCGCCCTTCCGCCATGAAGACCAGTCGCGCATTTTCATCGTCAAGGATGTGGGACGCCGCGATGCCGATGCCCTGGCCGCCGCCTATCGCGAATTGTTCTTGGCGGCCGGGGGCGGCGCGCTGGGCCTGTTCACCGCGGTGCGGGCCTTGCGCGATGTGGGCTCGCGCATCGCCGCGCCCCTCGCCCAAGCCGGGCTGACCCTTTACGCCCAGCATATGGATCAGCTCGATACCGGCGCGCTGGTGGATCTGTTCCGCGCCGAGGAAAATGCCTGCCTGCTGGGGACCGATGCCCTGCGCGACGGCGTCGATGTGCCGGGGCGCAGTCTCAGGCTGGTGGTGTTCGACAAGGTGCCCTGGCCCAAGCCGACCATCCTGCACAAGGCGCGGCGCGCCAAGTTCGGCAAGGGCTATGACGATCTGATCACCCGCTTCCGCCTGAAGCAGGCTTTCGGGCGGCTGATCCGGGGGCCGCAAGACCGGGGGTGTTTTGTCATCCTGGAAGGGGCGACCCCGACCCGGCTGTTGAGCGCTTTTCCGGACAAATCCCCGGTCAAGCGCTGTGGTTTGGCCGAGGCGATTGGGGATATCCGGGAGTTCCTGGGACCGGAAACCGTGACCCAGGCCTTGGCCCCGCCTATAACCGGGTGATGGCCGCGACCCTGGAAACCCTGCACCCCGCCGACGAAAGTTATGGCCGATTCTCCACCGGCATCCTGCCCAGCCATGTGCTGAAGCGTCTGCTGGACCAGGGGCGCGAGATCACCGCCTCGGAGCCTTTCGCCAAGGGCCAGATCCAGCCCGCCAGCATCGATCTGCGGCTCGGACCGGTGGCCTACCGGGTGCGGGCCAGTTTTCTGCCCGGCCCCTCCGCCACGGTGGAGGACAAGCTGCGCACCGTCTTCATGCATGAAGTGGATTTGCGCGAGGGCGCGGTACTGGAAGCGGGCTGCGTCTATATCGTGCCGCTCTTGGAGCGGGCGGAATTCTCGCCGCGCATTTCCGGCGGCGCCAATCCCAAAAGCTCCACCGGCCGCATCGATGTCTTCACCCGGCTGATCACCGACTATGCGCCGTCCTTCGACCGCGTCGAGCCTGGCTATCGCGGCCCGCTCTACGCGGAAATCTGCCCGCAGACTTTTCCGGTGCTGGTCCGCAAAGGTTCGCGCCTCAACCAGCTGCGCATCCGCCACGGCTCACCGCAATTCAGCGACACCGCGCTCAGGCGGCTGCATGAGCAGGGCCCGCTGGTGGATGGCGAACCCAATATCGATGACGGGTTGGCGCTTTCCATCGATCTCAAAGGCAGCGCCGATATCGGCAAGAGAATCGGCTTTCGCGCCAAGCGGCACACCGGCCTGATCGATGTCGACAAGGTGGGCGCACTGGATCCGGCCGATTTCTGGGAACCCATCGAAGCCAATGCGCGGGGCGACATGGTGCTGGACCCCGACGAGTTCTACATCCTGGTCTCCCGGGAGCGCGTGGCGATTCCCCCCGACCATGCCGCGGAAATGGTGCCTTTCAATCCACTGGTGGGCGAGTTCCGCGTCCATTATGCGGGCTTTTTCGATCCCGGTTTCGGCTATGAACCCGGCAAGCCGCCTTCGGCGCGCGGTGTGCTGGAAGTCCGCTCGCGGGAAGTTCCCTTCATCCTGGAACATGGCCAGATCATCGGCCGTTTGGTTTTCGAGCGGTTAACCGATCCGCCGCCGGAAGGTTACGGCGAAAGCCTGGGTTCGAACTATCAGCGCCAGGGCCTCAAGCTTTCTAAGCATTTCCGCGTACCTTGACGCGAACCGCTCCCAACAAATGTTGCGGAAAATCCACATTGCGCGCCAAACCAGCGCCAACACATCGTAAATTCTAGCAAAACCATTGCGCCTATCTGTGGCTCCGGCACAGTTAGCGGGCTTGCGGTTGGACGGTTCGGGGGAACCCCGCAAGTGATTGGTCCGGATGGGGGTCCGGTCCGATGGTCCTTTTAAAGGGGGCAGTGAGAGGCGGTTACGGCGCGAAAGCTGCCGGCCGCCTCTCGGTTTTTAGAGTGGTCCCATGATCCTCAAAACCGGCCGCCTGATCCTCAGACCGCAAGTCTTGGCCGATGCCCCGGACCTGTTCGCGATTCTCAGCGATTCCGAAGCCATGCGTTTCTGGAACCGTCCCGCCATCGCGCGTTTGGCGGTGGTCGAGGAATTGATCCGCGAACAGCAAGACGCGATGGACCAGGGACTTTGCCGTTATTGGACCATGCATTCGAACGGCCGTGCGATCGGCAGTGTGGATCTCAGCTTGATTCAGGAGGCCTCGGCGGAATTGGGCTTCATGCTGCGGTCCGATCATTGGGGCGCAGGGCTCGCCAGCGAAGCGGTGGGGGCGGTGATCGCGCATGCGTTAGGCGCGCTGGGGCTGGTGCGGCTGGCGGCGGTGGCGCAGAGCGCCAACCGCGCCGCGGTGCGGGTGCTGGAAAAGAACGGCTTCGCCCTGATAGAGACGCGGCCAGTCACCATCGCCGACGGGCAAAGGAAGGATTGCGCCTTCTATCTCTTGACGCGGTAAAGCCTGTAAGCTTCCCGAAAATCAGGGGGAAAAAGTGGGGCTACCGATCAAGCGGGGAATCGAGGCGATCCCCGGCGGCATGGTGATCGTGCCCCTGACCCTGGGAGCCCTGATCGCCACTTTCGCGCCCGGCGCGGGCGCCTTCTTCGGCTCCTTCACCGGCGCCCTGTTCACCGGCGCCCTGCCCATCTTGGCGGTCTTTTATGTCTGCATGGGCGCCACCATTCCGTTCGAGACCCTGCCTCAGGTCGCCGGCAAGGGCGGGGTGCTGTTGGCGGCCAAGGTCTCGCTGGGCGTGCTCGCGGCCCTGATCGTTGGGCATTTCCTGGGCACCGAACCGGTCAAGACCGGGCTGCTGGCCGGGCTCTCCACCCTGGCGGTGGTGGCCGCCATCAACGACACCAATGGCGGCCTCTACATGGCGCTGATGGGCCGCTATGGCCGCCCCCAGGACATTGCCGCCTATTCGGTGATGTCGCTGGAGTCCGGGCCCTTCATCACCATGGTGACCCTGGGCGGCATCTTGGTCTTTCCCTGGCAGACCTTGCTGGGGGCGATCCTGCCTCTGTTGGCAGGCATGCTGCTGGGCAATCTGGACCGCGACATGCGCGAGTTCCTGGGAAAGGCCGCACCCGCGCTGATCCCCTTTTTCGCTTTCGCCATCGGCGCGGGCCTGAATCTGACCAATGTCTGGCGGGCAGGATTGCTGGGCTTGGGCCTGGGTGTGGTGGTGCTGGTGGTGTCCTGCACCGTGATGTTCCTGGCCGACCGCATCAGCGGCGGCAAAGGCGTCGCCGGTTTGGCCGCATCAGCAACAGCGGGAAATGCCGCCGCCGTTCCGGCGCTGGTCGCCGCCGCCAATCCGGTTTACGCGGAGGCCGCGCCCTACGCCACGGTGCTGGTGGCCGCCAGTGTGGTGGTCACCATGCTGACGGTGCCGCTGATCACAGCCTGGTGGGCGAGGAGAGTGACGCCCAAGACCGTTTAGATGTTTGGCTTGCTTTGATAGGCCAACAGCCCTTTTGCGCGCTCAATGGCGCGAAGGAAGTCGTCCAATTCCACGGTATTTCTGGGGTCCAACTGACCATTGGAAAAACCATCAATCTGTGATGGCTCGAAATTGAAAACTTCTAGGAAATACTTTCCGGCTTCGTTCCTCACGATAGCCATAAAGGCCGGCGAACAATCAATCTCCGCCACAACATCATCGTACTCGCCCGGACCGGCAATTGCGATTGGGTACGTTTTCGGCATCTCAGAACCGATCAGTTCTTAGGATAATCTCTCCACAGCCATTCCAGCGCCGACGGCAAAGTCTGGCGAACCACGCCATTGTCGACATGGCGTCCACCATTGGCCCAGACATACTTGTAGTCATAGCCCTTCTTTTTGAGCACCGTCGCCATGCGGTTGTTGGCCAGCGGCCAATTGTGCCAAGTGTTTTCCGGATCGTCGAAGTGCAGATCCTTCTCGCCCACTTCCATCCAGATGCGGATGGGTTTCTTGGCCGACTTGGGAATCATGGTGGCGTGATATTCCCAGCCGCCGCGCGGCGTCTTGGGATCCTGGGGCGAGGCCTGGTTCACGAAGGTGCCGGAATAGCTCAGCACCTTGTGATAGCGCTCGGGATGATACCAGGCCATGGTCCAGGCGCAGATCGCGCCCGAAGAACCGCCCATGGTGGCGCGTCCTTCCGGGTCAGACGTAAAGCTGACTCCGTATCTTTGCGACACGGCGGGCAGGAGTTCCTGCTCCACCCAATTGGAATAGCGGTCCGACAAAGTGTCGTATTCCAGGCCGCGCTGGGAGCCTTGCGCGTCGCTGCCGCCGGAATCCGGCGCCACGATGATCATGGCCGGCACGCGGCCCGCCGCGATCATATTGTCCAGCACCGGCGCCATGCGGTTGATATAGCCGCGGCCGTCCTGCACCACCATGAAGGGCGCGTTCGCCTTCACCTGCTTGGGGATGTAGACAAAGACATGGCGCTCATAGCGGCCGGGCTTGGACACCTGCGCCTCGGGCGCGGGCAAGCGGTTGCCGTAAGCATCGCGCTTGGCGCTGATCTCGTTTTCGATGCGCACAATGCCGGGATAGATTTTGCTGTCCTCGGAATACATGATGAATTCCCGTATCTCGCCTTGCGGCACCGAAGCATCGACCTTGTACTCCGCCGCGTCGGCATAAGGCGGATCGATGACGCTGTCCTCGGCCGTCACCTTGGGCGGCGGGGTAGGAAATTTCGGCAGATTGGGGTCGATGGCGGGCTGCGCGAAAACCGGCACGGCGAAAAACACGCCGGCCAGAAGCGATAGAGCGAGTTTGTTCTTCATTCTGTTTCCCCCTGACGAAATTTATTTAAGACCTACTTGGGATAGTCGCGCCACAGCCATTCCAGCGCCGCCGGCAAGGTCTGCATCACCACCCGGTTGTCGACATGGCCACCGCCCATGGCGAAGACATAGCGATGGTCGTAACCCTTTTTCTTCAGCACCTCCGCCATGCGGTTGTTGGCCAGCGGCCAGTTGTGCCAAGTGTCCTCGGGATTGTCGAAACGGTTGTCCTTCTCGCCCACTTCCATCCAGATGCGGATGGGCTTTTTGGCGGTCTTGGGGACCAGGGTGGCGTGATACTCCCAGGCGCCGCGCGGCGTCTTGGGATCGATCGGCCAGGCCTGGTTCACAAAGGTGCCGGAATAGCTCAGCACCTTGTGATAGCGCTCGGGATGATACCAGGCCATGGTCCAGGCCGCGGCGGCGCCGGACGAACCGCCCATGGTGGCGCGCCCTTCCGGGTCGGCGGTGAAGGTGACGCCATAGCGCCCTGACACGGCGGGCAGCAATTCTTGCTCGACCCAATTGGAATAACGCTCCGACAAAGTGTCGTATTCCAACCCGCGCTGGGAGCCTTGCGCGTCGCTGCCGCCGGAATCCGCCAGCACCAGGATCATCGGCGGCAGGCGCTTGGCCGCGATCATATTGTCCATGATGTTGACCATCCGCTTCACATAGGAGCGGCCGTCCTGCACCACCATGAAGGGCGCCGCGGTGCCCGGCACATATTGCTTGGGGATATAGACAAAGACATGCCGTTCATAACGGCCCGGCGCGGAAAGCCCCTGGGGCGGCGCAACGTAATTGCCGCGCGCATCGCGCTCCATTTTTCCGACGCGCACAATGCCGGGATAGATCTTGCTGTCTTCGGAATAGAGGATGAATTCGCGCACATCGCCTTGCGGCACCGCCGGATTGGCCACCGCTTCGGGTGCATCGGCATAATTGGGTCCGATGACGCTGTTCTCGGCCGTTACCGGCGGCGGCGGGGTGGGAAATTTCGGCTGCTCGGGCGGTGTCTGCGCCAGGACCGGCAAGGTGGCGAGAGCTGTGGCGGCCAGAAGCAATGCGGTTCTGCGCATCCTATCCCTTTCTTGTTATGACGCGGTTTCCGAGGCAAGCGATTGCATGGCTTCGGCCAGCAGCGCCGGCACGGGATGACTGATATCCAGGATCACCGCATCCTCATCGGCCGAAGGCTTTTCCAAAGTGGCGAACTGGCTGTCCATCAAGGCGGGCGGCATGAAGTGGCCCTTGCGCTGCTTCATGCGGTCGGTGATCAGCTCCCGCGATCCGTCCAGCAGCATGAAATGCACCTTGCCGTTGACTTTTTTGCGCAGGCAGTCGCGATAGACATGGCGCAAGGCGGAACAGGATACCACCACGCCATGGCCGGTGACGCGCTCCACTTCCATGCGCTCGCCGATGGCTTCCAGCCAGGGCCAGCGGTCCTCATCGGTCAGCGGAATGCCGCTGGACATTTTTTTGACATTGGCGGTGGGATGCAGCGAGTCGCCTTCGACAAACGGTATGCCCAGCTTTTCCGCCAGCCCGCTGGCGATGGTGGTCTTGCCCGAGCCGGCCACGCCCATCACCACGATCAGCGGTTTCTCGCCATTCTGCTTCATGCTTGATCTGGAGCCGCCTGGCAGGCGTCTCCTTGCTCCCGTACCCGATAGTCTTTTTCTGTGCGCGGAATACTATAGTCTCGGAAGACCAAAGCCACGGTCAAAAACAGGCAAAATTGGGGGGAAAGATGAAATCCGGCGCGACGTTTGGAAGCGTGTTTCTCGCGGCTCTCCTGGCCGGTCCGGCCTGGGCCGGAACGGTCAAGAGCGAGACTTTTGGAACCACCAGGGACGGCGCCGCCGTCCGCATCTTTACCATGACCAACAATCACGGCTTGAGCGCCCAGGTGCTTGATTATGGCGGCATCGTCTGCGCCGTGGAGGCGCCGGGACGGGACGGCAAAATGGCGAATGTGATTCCCTGCCAGAAAAATCTCGCCGGGATCGAGGCGACCGGTCCGATGAGCGCACTGACCGGCCGCTACGCCAACCGCGTGCTGCGCGGCTTCACCCTGGACGGCAAGCATTACGATCTTCAGGCCAACCCGGCCGGCGTCACCCTGCATGGCGGTCCACCGCCCTATAGCCGGCGCATCCTGCAGACGGTGGGAACCTTCCAGCATGCCAATGATGCCGGCGTCACATTCCGCCTGGTATCGCCGGACGGCGATCAAGGCTTTCCTGGCACCTTGACCATCGACGTCACCTACACCCTCACCGACAACAATGATTTCCGGATGGAGTATAAGGCCACCACGGACAAGCCGACCGTGGTGAACCTGACCAATCACACCTATTACAATCTGGCCGGTTATGGCTCGATCGAAGGCCAGGTTATGACGATCATGTCGGACCAGGTGACGCCGACCGACGTCAACCAGGTGCCGACCGGTGAATTCACCAATGTCGCGGGGACGGCCTTCGATTTCCGCACACCCAAGCCGATCGGGCGCGATATCCGTTCGTCCGAGCCGCAGATGCTGATCGGCCGCGGCTATGACCACAATTATGTGCTGCGCAAGTCAAAGCCCGGCGCGCTGGAACTGGCGGCCCGGGTCAGCGATCCGGCCAGCGGGCGCACCCTGGAACTGCTGACCACCGAACCGGGGGTGCAGGTCTATTCCTCCAACAATCTGCAGGGCGGCGCGGTGAATGCGCTGGGCATGACCATCCGGGCGACCGACGCGATCGCGCTGGAGACCCAGCATTATCCCGACAGTCCCAACAAGCCGAATTTCCCGTCGACGGTGCTGCGGCCGGGCGAAACCTACAGCTCCGCCACCGTGATGCATTTCACTGTGCAATAGCCCGAGCTTTACGAGAATATCGAGCCGCAGGATTTTGCGGTGTGAGCAGGAGTGCCGAGCGACGTGTACAAGCGTACACGAGCGATGGCACGACGAACTCACAACGCAAAAGATCGCGGCTAGGCGGCGGTCCAGCCGCCATCGATCAGAATATCCGTGCCAGTGATGAAACCGGCCAGATCGCTGCACAGATAGCAGGCCAGGCCGCCGATCTCTTCCACCTTGCCCCAGCGGCCCACCGGCAGCTTGGTGAGGAACATCTTGTTGGCTTCCGGATCGTTGATCACCGGCAGGTTCATCTCGGTATGGAAGGGTCCCGGCGAAATGCCGTTGACGGTGATGCCTTCGCTCGCCAGTTCCAGTGCCAGCGAACGGGTGAAGCCCAAGAGGCCAGACTTGCCGCTGGAATAAGCGGTGCGGCCCGGCAGCGAGATGTGCGCCATGATCGAGGACAGGTTGATGATGCGGCCATAGCCGGTGCCCTTCATGCCCGGCACAAAGGCGTTGCAGGCCAGGAAGGTGGTGACCAGGCTGGAATCCACCACGCTGGTCCATTCCTTCAAGGTGAAGTCTGTCACCGGCTTGCGGATATTGATGCCGGCCGAATTGATCAGGATCTGCGGATTCTTGAACTTGGAATTCACATCCTTGGCCAGGCGCGCGACATCGCTTTCGCTGGTCATGTCGGCGGCGAAAGTCTCGACCTTGCCACCCTTGGCCTTAAGGTCGCCGGCGACCTTGTCCAGCTTGGCCTGATTGCGGCCCACCAGCGCGATGGCCGCGCCCGCCTCGGAAAGCGTATGCGCCATGGCTTCGCCAAGGCCGCCCGAGCCGCCGACGATGATCGCAGTCTTGCCGTTCAATTCAATTTTCACGAGTCAAACCTTCTCTTAAATCTTCAACGCTTGGCGTCGGGTTCCAGGAAGAACCAGCAGAAAGCGGAAACCACCGACGCCGCCGCCATCGTGTACATCACCATCGCCCAGTCATTGTCGGTGTTCTGGAGAATGAGGCCGAACACCACCGGGGCGACAAAGCCCGCGAAATTGCCCAGCATGTTCATGGTCGAGGACACGGTCGCGGTATATTGCTTGCCGATCTCGACACAGGTGTTCCAGCTGATCGGCATGGTGAGATCGCCGCAAAAACTGGCCAGCCCCATCAGCGCCATGGGCAGCGCCACGCCGGGCACATTGGGGATGATGCAAATCAGGGCCGCGCTGACGAAAAAGCCGCAGATGGCGACCCACTTGCGCGAAATGGAGAGCGGAAGGAAACCCGAAACGATGGAACCCAGCCCGCCCATCGCCAGCGGGATCATCGCATAACCGGCGGCGGCGCCGGGCTCCAGCCCGCGCGCCTGCTGCAGCCAGGTCGGCAGCCAGGTGACATAGAAATACCAGGTGTAGGAAAAGCCGAAATATTGCAGCCCGAGGAACGCGATGTCCCTCTGCAGCAGCAATTGATACCATTTCTTGCCATGGTCATGCAGAACCAGGGAGCGCGACGCCTCAAGCATCGCCAGTTCTTCCTTGTTGACGCCCTTATGCTCCGCCGGGTCGTTGCGGAACCAGGGCGCGAAAGCGGCGACCCAGAGGGCGCCCAACAGCGCCAGCGCGACAAAGCCCCAGCGCCAGCCGAAATGATAGATCACGAAGAAGGCCACCGGCGGCGCCAGGGCTCCGCCCCAGCGGCCAAAGGCCCACATCACGGCCTGGGCGCGGACGCGCTCGCCCACCGGCAGCCAGGCCGAAAGCATGCGGGTCAGGTTGGGGAAACAGCCCGCCTCGCCCGCGCCGAACAAAAAGCGCATGACCCAAAGCGACGTGACATTCCACACCGCACCCGTCAGCGCCAGGCAGAGCGACCAGAGCAGCACCAGCTGGCTCAGAACCCGGCGCACGCCCAGCTTGTCGCCCAAAAGGCCCATGGGAATTTCGAAAAGCGCATAGGACAGGCCGAAAGCGCCCAGGATCATGCCGGTTTGCGCCTTGGTCAGCTGCAGGTCGGCCGAAATCGGCACGATCGCCTGGCTGATCGCCACCCGCTGGATGTACATGATCATGGCCAGGGCGAGCGCGAGAGCCACTACCCAATAGCGCGCATGCGTCGGTTTCATGAGCCTTCCCGCCCCTCTTTTTCCTGTCCCTTTATTGGGGCATGGGAGCCGGGGTCCAGCCTTAAAGGCTTCACATCGGCTTGCGATTTCTATACTAAATTCGGTCCGTGGGAAGTCAATCTAGCCGGGCCGGTTTGCGCACGCGCAATGTCGCGAATAGCCAATAAAAAACAAGGGCTTTCGGCGTCCCATCCGCCCTCTCCCATGCCCTCCATGGAGTGACGATTTGAGTAAGGACATTATCTCGCAATCCTTCAATTTTGACGGCCAGGTCGCGCTGGTCACCGGCTCGGGCCGCGGCCTGGGTCGCATGATCGCCGAGACTTTGCTGGGTGGCGGCGCTGCCATTGCCCTGCACGACATCAATGAGGAAGCCCCGGCGGCTTTCGGCGAAAGCCCCAGTCTGACGGCGCTGGCTGCGAGTCTGTCGCAACGCGGCGGCGCCAAGGTCACATCGGTGATTGGCGATATTTCCAGGGAAGACGACACCAAGGCGATCGTGAAACAGGTCGAGGCGGCATTGGGTCCGATCTCCATCCTGGTCAATTGCGCCGGCGGCGACATCGCCGCCAAGGGCGGCAAGCCCAATCCCAACGATGCGCTCAATATCAGCCTGGAAGACGCCCATGCGGTGATGAACCGCAATTTCATCGGCACCATGCTGATGTGCCGCGCCGTGGTGCCCGGCATGATCCAGCGCCAGGCGGGCGCGGTGATCAATTTCGGCTCTCTCAACGGCCATATCGGCGTTTCGCCGGAAGTGGTCTATGGCTGCGCCAAGGCCGCCATCCTGCATTACACGCGCTGCCTGGCGCTGGAGATGCGGCCCCATGGGGTGCGCGTCAATGCCGTCAGCCCCGGTCCCACCACCACGGCCCGGTTCCTGGCCACCCGCACCACAGATCCCGCCAAAATGGACGGGGTATCGCTGGAGCGCTATGCCAAGCCGGCGGAGATCGCCAACGCGGTCGCCTTTCTGGCCAGCAGCCAGGCCGGCTTCGTCAACGGCCAAGTTTTGCGAGTCGATGGCGGGATGACCCTGTTCGCCGGCTGAATGATTTTTCAATTTTGCATTTAGGAACCGCACATGTCCGACAAGAAATACGACGGCAAGACTCCCCAGACCCTGCGCAGCCGCGCCTGGTTCGACAATCCATCCAACCCGGACATGACTGCGCTCTATGTCGAGCGCTATCTCAACTATGGCCTGACGCTGGAAGAACTGCAGTCGGGCAAGCCCGTCATCGGCATCGCCCAGACTGGCAGCGATCTTAGTCCTTGCAACCGCCATCACATCGAACTGGCCAAGCGCGTGCGCGAAGGCATTCGCGAAGCCGGCGGCCTGGTCATGGAATTCCCGGTCCATCCCATTCAGGAAACCGGCAAGCGCCCCACCGCGGGCCTGGACCGCAACCTGGCCTATCTGGGCCTGGTTGACCTGCTCTATGGCTATCCGCTGGACGGCGTGGTGCTGACCATCGGCTGCGACAAGACCACGCCTGCCTGCCTGATGGCGGCGGCGACGGTGAACATTCCGGCCATCGCCCTTTCCGTCGGCCCCATGCTGAACGGCTGGCATGAAGGCGAGCGCACCGGTTCAGGCACCATCGTGTGGAAGGCGCGCGAGATGATGGCGCGCGGCGAGCTGGATTATAAGGGCTTCATGGAACTGGTGGCGTCGTCGGCCCCGTCGGTCGGCTACTGCAACACCATGGGCACCGCCACCACCATGAACAGCCTGGCCGAAGCGCTTGGCATGCAGCTGCCCGGTTCGGCCTCGATCCCCGCGCCCTACCGCGAGCGCGCCCAGATGGCCTATGAGACCGGCAAGCGCATCGTCGCCATGGTCAAGGAAGATCTGCGCCCGTCGCAGATCATGACCAAGGAGGCGTTCCACAACGCCATCGTGGTCAACTCGGCCATCGGCGGTTCGACCAACGCGCCGATCCACCTGACCGCCATCGCCCGCCACATGGGCGTGGATGTGCCGCTGAAGGACTGGCAGACGGTGGGCCACAAGGTGCCGCTGCTGGTGAACCTGCAGCCGGCCGGCGAATATCTGGGCGAGGACTACCACCATGCCGGCGGCGTACCTGCGGTGGTGAACATCCTGATGGAACAGGGCCTGATCAAAGAAAAGGCCATGACCGTCAACGGCAAGACCATGGGCGAGAACTGCAAGGGCCGGAAGGTGCTGCTGCCCGAAGTGATCTGGCCGTTCGACAAGCCCATGAAGAAGGAAGCCGGCTTCATTGTCCTGTCGGGCAACCTGTTCGACAGCGCCATCATGAAGACCAGCGTGATCAGCGACGAGTTCCGCAACCGCTATTTGTCGAATCCGAAAGACCCCGAAGCCTTCGAAGGCCGTGCGATCGTGTTCGACGGGCCGGAAGATTATCACAAGCGCCTGGACGACCCGTCTTTGAACATCGACGAAAACTGCATGCTGTTCATGCGCGGTGCCGGTCCCATCGGATATCCGGGCGCCGCCGAGGTGGTGAACATGCACGCCCCCACCGCGCTCCTGAAGCGGGGCATCACCGCACTGCCCTGTATCGGCGACGGCCGCCAGTCCGGCACGTCGGGTTCGCCTTCCATCCTCAACGCCTCGCCCGAAGCGGCCGTCGGCGGCGGCCTCAGCCTGCTCCAGACGGGCGACAGGGTCCGCATCGACCTCAGGAAGGGCACGGCCAACATGCTGCTGCCCGAGGAAGAAATCGCGCGGCGCAAAAAGGATCTGGAAGCACGCGGCGGCTTTGCCTATCCGGCGTCGCAGACGCCGTGGCAGGAAATCCAGCGCGCCTTCCAGGGCCAGATGGGCACCGGCATGGTTCTGGAGAATGCGGTCAAGTACCAGAAGATCGACCAGACCAATGGTATCCCGCGCGACAATCACTAGCCGCTTGTCTTTTGCGGCGCGTAGTGAACTTTATGACTAAACAAAAAAGGCGCCGGAGAAATCCGGCGCCTTTTTCTTTTGAGGTTCGTGAAGATCAGATCTTCGTGCGATAGACCGTCTGCTTCTGGCTGCCGAGCTTGTCGATGCCAAGCTCCATCACATCGCCTTCCTTCAGGAACACCGGCGGCTTCATGCCCAGGCCGACACCGGGCGGGGTGCCGGTGGAGATCACATCGCCCGGCTGCAGGCTCATGAACTGGCTGACATAGGAAACCAGGGTCGGCACATCGAAGATCAGGGTGGAGGTCGTGCCGGTCTGCATGCGCTTGCCGTTCACGTCCAACCACAGGCCGAGATTGTTGAGGTCGCCCACTTCATCCAAGGTGACCAGGTAAGGACCGAACGGGCCGAAGGTGTCGCAGCCCTTGCCCTTGTCCCAGGTGCCCAGCCGTTCCAGCTGGAATTCGCGTTCCGACAGGTCGTTCACCACACAGGCGCCCACGACATAATCCAGCGCCTTTTCCTTGGAGACGTAACGGGCTTCCTTGCCGATCACGATACCCAGTTCCACTTCCCAGTCGCCCTTCTTGGCGTTGGGCGGCAGATAGACATCGTCATTGGGGCCGATGATGGCCGAGGTGGCCTTCATGAAGATGATGGGCTCGGCCGGTTCGGGCATGTTGGATTCCTTGGCATGGTCGGCATAGTTCAGACCGATGCAGAGGAACTTGCCGACCCGGGCCACCGGCTCGGCGATGCGCACATCCTTTGCCACGACAGGCAGCGATTCCACCTTGGCGGCGCGGATGGCCGAAAGGTCCGCCAGCACCTTGCCGTCGATATCCTTGACGATGCCCGACAGGTCGCGAATCTGGCCGTCCTTGTCCAGCAGGCCGGGCTTTTCCTGGCCCTTGGGCCCATAGCGCAACAGCTTCATTTCTTCTTCTTTCCTAAAAAAAATCCCGCCGCGTTTTAGCGCGGCGGGAGCCTTTATGACAGGTCTTTCTAGGACCCTATTTCGCCGGGAAGGCGGTCGCCAAGTACTTGGCGATAGTGTCGAATTCGGCGTCCGTGGCATTCGCGCCATTGTTGGCCATCTGGTTGACCAGATCCTTCCAGCCCTGGGCATCCAGGGTCTGATGCGCCACGATTTCCGGCGAATGGCACTGGGCACAGACCCGTACCGTCACGTCACGGCCCGGCCCTTCCGGCAAGGCCTTGAAATCATCGGCTAAAGCCGGACCGGCGGTCAGGCCAAGCAATACAGCGACAGCAAAATTACGCACGATCATCCTCTTTCCTGCCCCAAGCTCAGTTTACGTCTTCGGCAATGCGAAGGCGACAACTTCGTCACCTTCCAGTTTCGCACCAATTAGGCCACCGCCCGTGGCGGTAATCACGACAAATTGACGTCCGTCGGAACCCTGATAGCTGATAGGTGTGGATTCGGCCGAGGCGTTCAATGTCACGGTCCATAGATTCTTACCCGTGGCGGTGTCAAATGCCCGGAAACGCCGGTCATCGGTCGCCCCGACAAAAGTCAGGCCGCTGGCGGTAACCGTGGTTCCGCCCAGGCCCGGGCGCCCGGTTTCCTGCTGGCCGGCCGGGAAACTTTCCGTGATGCCCAAGGTCGTGCGCCAGGCGATATCGCCGGTATGGACATTGACCGCCACCAGCTGGCCCCAGGGCGTCTGGTTGCAAGGCAGATGTTTCTCGGGGTCCCAGAAGCGGCGGATGTTGGGACGCGCCGTGTTGACGAAGGATCCATCCGGATTCTGGACGATGCGCATCGGCTGGAACAGGTTGTTCACATTGACGATGAACAGGCCGCGCTGGGGATCGAAGGATCCGCCGTAATAATTCACGCCGCCCTGCGTGCCCGGCGGCGCCACCGTCAGGTGATTGAATCCCGGCGGCAGATAGGTGCTGCCCAGGGTTATCTTTTCTTCGTCGACATATTTCTCGCAATAGGCCTGGTGCTCCGGCACGCCCTTGTAGAGCGTGTCGCGGCTGATCGAACCCTGGCTGAGCTGCTCCGGCTTGACCGGGAACGGCTGGGTGGGAGAGGTCATCTCGCCCGGCACTTCGCTCTTGGGAACGGGACGTTCCTCGACGCCGTGAATGGGTTTGCCGGTGACGCGGTCCAGAATGAACATCAACGCGTTCTTGTTGACGGTGATGACGGCGGGAATGGTTTTGCCGTCCTTCTTCACATCGACCAGCATCGGCGCCGACTGGGTGTCATTGTCCCAGATGTCGTGATGGGTGACCTGGAAATGCCAGAGATACTTGCCGGTGTTGGCGTCGACCGCCACCAGCGAGGAGCTGAACAGATTGTTGCCGGGACGGTCGGTGCCGACCATGTCGTTGTTGGGCGCGCCCAGCGGCATGTAGAGAATGCCGCGCTGGACATCGACCGTCATATAGCCCCAGACATTGACGCCGGAGCGGTTCTTGGCGCTGTCGCCGCCCCAAGTATCGGCGCCGAACTCGCCGGGACGCGGCACGGTGCGGAAGGTCCAGACCAGCTTGCCGGTGCGTAGATCCCAGGCACGCGTGTCGCCCGCGGGACCTGCGCCGTTGTTGGAACCGCCGGGACCTTCGCCGGGACCGGCGCCGGTGATCACCAGATTCTTATAAACCACCGGCGGCGAAGGCAGGATGTAGGGCTTGTCCATGCCCGTCTGCATCACTTCGGGGGTCTTCAGATTGATCACGCCATTATCGCCGAACGCGGCATTGGGCTTTCCATCCGACGCCCGCAGCGAATAAAGACGTCCGCGATTGGTGCCGAAAATGAGTGAGGCGGGAGCGCCGCCGCCACCGGCCCAATAGGCCGCGCCGCGCGCCTGGGCGCTGGGGACTTCGCCTTCCGGCAGAACGAATTTCCATTTCTCCGCCCCGGTGGTTGCATCCAGCGCGATCGCCTGCCCGTAGGGCGAGACGATGTACATGGTGTTGCCGATCACCAGCGGAATGTCCTGGGACATGCGCAGGCGCGCGTCGCCGCTGTTGGCCGGTTTGAGATGATAGGTCCAGGCGCGCTGCAAATTCCGCACATTGGCAGGCGTGATCTGGGTCAGGGAGACATGGCGGTTTGCGCCCATATCCTGGCCTGATACCGGCCAGTCAGACCCTGCGCCCGTGGCAGCCGTCGTCAGCAGCGCCAGCGCCGCAACTCCCACCGAGCCTTTCAACAATGCCTTCATTATGCGTCCCTTTTATCTGCTGCGACCTGACTGGAAGATGAACGGCCACCGCCGCGGTCCGGCGGTGGCCGTTGAAAGATATGCTTAATTTACTGTTCGGCCCGTGCCTGGCGCGGCGGCGGGGGCACATAATCCGTCAGTTCGGAAGTCGGCTTCTTGCCCGCCCAGGCAATGCCGCGCAGCAGAACTTTCTGGATCGCGGGATCCTGCAGGCTGTCGATCATATGTCCCTGCATCCAGACAAAAGCGCGCGCCGGCTGGCCGCCGGGCAGTGTGTGCTCATAGGTCCACATTTGCGGAATGGTCTGGCCCACGCCGCCGCCGCGCCGCGCCGCGGGCGTATCCGGCATGGTGACGGTGAGGATGGGCTTCACTTCCGGCGCGAAGTTCAGCTTGTAGAAGGCTTCGTCATAGATCTGCGTCGGCATGCCTTGGACGATGGGATTGTCCTTGTCCACGACATTGTAATCGAGCGTGGCGGTCCAGGTGTAATTGACCTCGCCATGCTTCTTGCCCGCGCCCACCAACGTCGCCATGTCGGCGGGGTCGGGGCCGCAGAGTGAATCGTGGAACGTCACCAAGCCGCCGCCGCGCTTGACGTAAGCCTGCAGCCGCGCGCGCTGTTCGGGCGTCATGTAACCGGCATCGCCGCGGTAGATGACCACGACATCGGACTTGTCGAGCTGTTCCTGGCTGGGGAAGGAGAAAGAACCGTCCACCACCGCGCCCTTGGACGTCAGCAGCTTGCTCCATGTGTCCATGAAATAGGGATAGTCATGCGCGCCCGGGCCATGGCTCTTGAGCCCGCCCAGCAGGAAGATGCGCACGCCATTGACATTCTGGCCCTGGGAACGCGGCGTGTTGTAGGTGGAATAGCGCGCGTAATCCTTGGCCGTCTGCGACTGGCTGGGAGAAATCAGGGCCAGCGCCACCACGCCGGACAGCAGAATAGTTCTGGAATTCATGATGAAGCGTTCCTCCGGTTATGCCCCAGGAGGAGGTTCGGACAGCCCCATCTCTGCAGACGGGATATTTTAGGTGCGCCGCATCGTTTTTGCCAGCGTACAGTACCATCTCGCACTTGCAAAAACTGGCAAGCGGCCTTGGCAGCGTTTGCCTTTCTTAGACAGGCCTTGGGGACTGAACGGAATAACGCTCCGGCTCGGTATGGGCCATGCGCATATGGGTGAGAAGCACCGCCTGCGGGTCGTCGCTGGAGCGGCCCACCACGGCATCCAAAAGAATGCGGTGATGGCTCAGCCGCCAGCGGCGCACATCGTGCGTGACATGTTCCAAAGTCTTGTGCGCGAACAGCGGAACCATCAACCCGTTCAGCAGCCGCTCCAGATAGGGGTTGCCCGCCACCCGCCACAAGGTGCGGTGAAACTCCAGGTCCAGGGCCGCCGCTTCCAGCAAGGTGCCGTCCCAGCTGTCCATCTGTTGCATCAGCCGGTCGAGCACGGCCAGAACGGCCGGTGTCATGTTTATTTTAGCCAGGCGCAGGGCCTCGCTCTCCAGCAGATAGCGCAAGGACGCGATCTGCTGCACTTCTTCCTGGCCGATATTGGTGACGAACATGCCGCGCCGTTCGCGATTCTGCACCAAACCCTGCTCCTGGAGCTGGGACAGCGCCTCACGCACCGGAATGCGGCTGATGTTCAGCTCGCGCGCGATCTGACTCTCGTTCAACCGGTCGCCGGGCTTGTACTTGCCGGAAAGAATGCCGCTGCTGAGAATCTTGACGACGTGCGCGCGCAAGGTGGTTGGGGCGCCCGGCGCCGCCACCGTTTCGAGAAAATCCTGCTCCAATTGCTCCATCCCCCCCAAGGCCTCCTATGGCAATGCATAGGCGATCAGATAATCGCCCTGCTTGTTGTGAAGAGCGGAATGGCCGCCCGCCGCAAGCACCACGAATTGCTTGCTATTCGCGTCCATCCGATAGGTCATCGGCATGGACTGTCCCGCGGCCGGCAAGGAAACTCTCCACAATTCCCTGCCCGTCGCGGTTTCAAAAGCGCGGAAATATCTGTCCGTGGTGGCGGCGATGAATGTCACGCCGGAAGCGGTGGTAATCGCGCCGCCCTGATTGGGCACGCCCAGATGAAACCAGAACGGCCAAGGCGCTTCGTCGCGGCTTGTGCCCAGCGGCACTTCCCAGACCTTCTTGCCAGTGGTGATATTGATGCCGGTCAAACGCCCCCATGGCGGCGCGTTACAGGGCGCGCCGAACATCGACATCATATTGTCATAGACCTGACGATAGGGCGTGCCGATCAACGGCGAATAGCCATCCGGCCCCGCATGCGGCGCCAGATGATGGGCGCCGAGAATATTGTTGGAGTTGACGATCAGAAGATTGCGGCCCGGATCGAAGGCCAGCCCGCCCCAATCCATGCCGCCCACGCTGACCGGATAGTCCACCGAGGATTCCGCGTAAAAAGGCGTGAAAATGCCGTCATTCTTGAGCTTGCGGAACCGCCGCTGGCAATCCCATTTGTCGATCCATGCGAAGCCGAACATGTCGGACTCCTGCATCTTGGTGATCTGAATCTGGTGATCGGGCAGCGTGGGAATGGGCTGGGTCGGCGAAAGACCCTTCTGCAGTCCACCGGTCGAGACCGGCGTTTCCACCACCGGGAAAATCGGTGTGCCGTTTTCGCGGTTGAGGACGAAGATGTAACCCATCTTGGTGGCCTGGGCGAGCGCCGGGATCACCTTGCCGTCCGGCGCCTTGTAATTGAACAGCAGCGGCTGGGCCGGCGTGTCATAATCCCAAATATCCTTGCGCACGAATTGATAATGCCAGGCCGGCTCGCCGGTGTCGGTGTTCAGCGCCACCACCGCGCTGCCGTAATAGTCCCAATTGTCCTTGCCGATCACCGCGTCGATCTGCGGCGTGCCGGTGGGCAGGAAGATCAGCTTGCGCGCCGCATCCACCGACATCGGCGCCCAGACATTGGGCGCGCTGCGCGGATAGGTTTTTCCGTCACCGGGTGGCAGACCGGGGGGCGCGGCGGTGAAGGCCCAAACCACTTTGCCGGTGCGCGCGTCCAGAGCCCGCACCACGCCGCCCGGCATATCGACATTGTGGAAGTCGATGATCTTGGATCCGGTGATCACCTTGTCGCCCACGATGGTCGGTGCGCTGGAGACGCCGTACAGACCCGGCTTTTCGATGAAGCCGAGATTGTCGTGCAAATTCACCCGGCCGCCGGTGCCGAAATCCGCGCAAGGCTTGCCGGTGTCGGCGTCCAGCGCCCACATCTTGCCGTCAATGGTGCCGGCGAAGATGCGCTGGGAACAGACGCCACCGCTTGCCGTGCTGTCTTTCCAGTAAGAAACGCCGCGGCAGGTGATGACGGTGGCGCCATTGATGTCGGGCTTGAGGTCCCGCATCCATTTTTCCTTGCCCGTGACGGGATCGAGCGCGGCGATGCGGTTGCGCGGCGAGCAGAGGTAGAGCGTGTTGTTGGCCAGGATCGGGGTGGCTTCAAAAGCCAGCAACGCGCGCTCGCCGGGCGCGGAGAGATCGCCGGTGCGATAGGTCCAGGCCACTTTCAGATATTTGACATTGTCTGGCGTGATCTGGGTGTTGGCGCTGTGACGCTGGCCCGTCGCGCCATGGCCCCAAACCGGCCATCCATCCACCGCGCCGCCGTTATGGCTGAAACTGGGTTTGCCGTCGCAACCGCCAAGCAGGGTCAGAAGCGCGGCGGCGAAGGCCAAGGCAAGCCCGCGAGGTCCCAACATCCTGCTCGTCCCTGTTTTAGGGACTGTCGATCGCCCCTTTGTGTCTCCTATATATTACTATAAGCCATTCCAGATATAACTTTATTTGCCGCGACCGCGAGGTCCGGATAACTTTCTTGCCTGCGGTTAAGGACAAAAACGGGGGAACGCGGCATGGCTTGCTCGGACATTTCACGCCGGGGCCTTATGGCGGGTAGCCTGGCCGCCGCGAGCAGCCTGCCGGCTTGGGCCCAATCCAGGGTAAAGCCCCGCGCCCTGGCCTTGATCGGCGACCGTTATCACAATCCCGATTACATTCGCGTCAGCCTGAACAAGGTGTTTGGCGAACTGGATATGCCGATCGATTACACGATGGACTATGCATCGCTTTCGGCTTCGCTGCTCAAGCCATATCAACTCTTGCTGATCCTGCGCGACGGCATGATCTGGCCGGGCGGCTATTCCGGGCCCGACGCCTATACCCATTATGAAACCAATCTGGAAAATGCCGAGGATTTTCCGCCCGCCAAGCCGGTGACCTGGATACGCGAGGATCAGGGGATTGCGGTCAAGAATTTCGTCGAAGCCGGCGGCGGCTTTTATCCGCTGCACAATTCCAGCCACATTTCGCTGTCGTCCAAGGATTATCGCGAGGTGATGGGCGGCGCCTATTTCGGTCATCCGCCGCTGCGCCCGTTTCAGGTCCATGCCACCGCCAACGCCCATCCCATCACCGCCGGGATGAAGCCCTTCATCGTCAACGACGAACAGCATTATGTCGATTACGACAAAGACCCGCGTTATGTCATTCTGGAGTCCGAAAATCTGGACGGGCTGACCTATGAGGGCCGCGGCACCAAATCTGCGGCGGGATGGGCCTATGATGCCGGCAAGGGCCGCGTGGTGTTCACGGCGGTGGGCCACACCATCCATGCCATGTGGAATCCGCAGTATATCGAATTGCAGAAACGCTCTATCCGCTGGTTGCTGAGAGATTTATAGATCACAGATGGATTTGCGTTCGATATTCGAGCAAGGCGTTGCGGCGCATCGCGCCGGAAAACTGGCGCAGGCGGAAAATCTCTACCGCCAGATTTTGCGCGCCGACGCCGCAAGTTTCCCCGCCTTGCACATGTTGGGCTATCTCAAGGCGCAACAGCGCCAGTATGAGGAAGCAATCACGCTGTTGAACAAGGCGCTCAGGCAAAATCCGAACGACCTCACCGCCCGCGCCCATCATGCCCATGCCCTGATGGCGGCCGGGCGATTGGACGAAGCCTTGGCGGGCTTCGATCGGCTTCTGGCGGTACAGCCGGATAATTTCGAAGCCCAATTCAATCGCGGCGCGATTCTCTCGCAACAATCGCGATTTGAAGAAGCGCTGGCCGCGCTGAATGCCGCCATGGCGCTGAGGCCCAATGCCGCCGCGGTGTACCACAATCGTGGCGCGGTGCTGGTGAACCTGGAGCGTTATCGCGAAGCAATCGACAGCTATGACCGGGCCTTGGAACTGGATCCCGGCTATGTCCCGGCGCGCGCCAACCGCGTGATGGTGGCGCTCAATCTTTGCGATTGGGACCGGGTGGCGCGGATGCCGGCCGGCGAGATCGCGGCGACCGCACCTCCCCTCGCCTTGCTGGGCTATAGCGACGACAAGGCGCTGCAATTGCAATGCGCCACGGGCGCCGTCATGGCATTGGTGCCGGCGCCGTTGCCGGCCCTGTGGCGCGGCGAGAAATACCGCCACGACCGCATCAGGCTGGCTTATATCTCGGCGGATTTCCGCGAACATGCCGTCGCTTTTCAGGTCGCGCCGCTGATCGAACGTCACGACCGGACCCGCTTCCAGGTGATCGGGATTTCCATCGGCGGCGGGGACGACAGCCCCATCCGCGCCCGGCTGATGAAGGGATTCGACCGTTTTCACGATTTCGCCGCGCTCAATAGCGATGAGATAGCGCGCCGGTTGCGCGACATGGAGATCGATATCGCTGTCGATCTGAGCGGCCATACCGGCCAGGCCCGATTGCAGATTTTCGCCCACCGCTTTGCCCCGGTGCAGGCGGGCTGGCTGGGCTATCCCGGCACCAGCGGCGCGTCCTTCATCGATTATCTGATTGCCGATCCCATCGTCGCGCCGCTTGAAGACCAGCCCTTCTTCGCGGAAAAGCTGGTGCACCTGCCGCACAGCTATTTCCCCACCGATCCGGCGCGGGAGATTGGCGCCGTTCCCAGCCGGCAGGCCTGCGGCCTTCCCGAGGACGGCTTTGTCTTCTGCGCCTTCAACAATCATTGGAAAATTACCCGCCCTGTTTTCGAGGCCTGGATGCGGCTGCTCGCGGCGGTCCCGGGCAGTGTGCTGTGGCTGAAGCAGCCGGCCGCAGACGCCCGCGCCAATCTGGAGCGGGAAGCAGCAAACCGGGGCATCGATCCGGCGCGGCTGGTCTATGCCGAGAATGCGCCGCTGGAAATCCATCTCGCCCGCCATGCCAATGCGGACCTGTTCCTGGATACCCTGCCCTATAACGCCCATGCCACCGCCGCCGACGCGCTGGGCGCGGGCCTTCCCGTCTTGACCTGCAGGGGCCGGGCGTTTGCCGGGCGCGTCGCCGCCAGCCTGCTGCAAGCGGTAGGCTTGCCGGAATTGGTGACGCATTCGCTGGAAGATTATGAATTGCGCGCGCTGGAATTGGCGCGCGATCCGCACCAGCTGCAGGCGGTCAAGCAAAAGCTGGGGCAAAATCTTCCGGCCGCGCCGCTGTTCGATGCCGATGGTTTCCGCCGCGATATCGAAGAGGCCTTCATCGCCATGCACAAGCAGCTCCCGGCTTAGTCACCGGCAACTGCCCTGACTGGCGCCGCTATTGAAGCTCCGTACCCCGAAATTTATCGGCAGGTCGCCCTCGACCCGGTCGGTATGCATCCGCTCCGGAATCGGCGGCAAAGGCTGGGCCTTGCGCATGATATCGATGGCGGCCTTGTCGAACCCGTCATTGCCGGAAGACTTGCTGATACGCAGTCCATCGATCCGGCCATCGCGGCGGACCGAGAAATGGATCATCACCACGCCCGTTGCGCGCACGGCCAGCGCGGCGGGCGGATAATAAAAGAATTGCCGCACCCGTTCGGTCACCGCGCGCATCCAGACGGGATCAAGGCAGCCGGACAATCCGGCGCCGTTGCCGCCGGTGCCGTTGCCGGAAGCGGCCTGTCCCATCGGGCCGTTGCCGGAGGTGCCGCCGGGCATGGGCGAGGATTTTGCCGCCGATGCCGCAAGTGGCGCCGGGGCCTGCGGCGGCGCTCCCGATGCAATGACGAAGACCGGCGGGGCGGGCTTTTCGGCGCGCGGCCGGATCAAATGGGCGATGAAGGGCGGCGGCGGCTGGTCGGCGCGCCTGTTCGGCCTGTCCGGGAGCAATGTCGTGACGATTTCCGGCGTGCCGGGACTGGACCGCGGCGCCAGTGCGGTCAGCCAAGCCAGGAACCCAAAAAATGCATAGAGAGCCACCGTCAACAGGCCCGCCGCTATCCGGCTGGATGGTGCGGCCTGGGCCGGCGGAGTTGCATGGATGAATTCCGACGGGCTCATCGTGTCACGTCATGGCGGGGCCGGGATCGGCGACAGAGGATCGCCCCATTTGGTCTTATACCAGGCCCAATAGCTGCCCCGGGCACAAGCCACAGCCGGCAGCTGCGCATCCGATCGCTTCGGGTCCAGGCGGCAGGAGATCGCATCCGGATCGCCGGCCACCGTCTCCTCCGGCGACAGCTGCGCCGGCGCGGCAGCAGCCTTGGCCAGCGCCGGCCCTGTCGCCTGAATATCCGCCACCACCGTGCTCTGCACACACAGCTCCTTGCCAAGTTGTGCGGCGAGCGCATCCAGCTCCGGCGGCTGGCACATCATGTAGCTGGTAAAGGCCTGGGCCGCCGGAGCGGAACGGTCGACCGGATCGCCTCCGGCAAACTGCGCTTTTTCCGCGATCAGGAATTCAGCGAAAAAAAGCGGATCGCGATCCTCCTGCGCACTTTTGAAATTTGCCGCTATGGCGACACGCCTTCCAGGCACCATCTGCATTGCATCGGCGGGATTGCTGAGCTGAACATTGACCAGCACGTTGTCGTGACCGGGCCGGCCGCAGTTCATTTCCTTCACCAGGATCAAGCGCGGCGAGACCACCCGGCCGGTCACTTTCCTGTAGGAGCAGTTCAGCCGTTTGGATGGATTGAGCGAACTGAACCGGCCGCTGGCGCTGTGCACCGGGACGGGAACGCCCGTCACAGGGGCAAAGGACGCGACCGGGGCGGCGGCCTGGGCCAGGGCTTGGGCGTGACGGAAGAACAATGTTGTCAGTAGCGCGCCAAAGACCAGCATGGTCTTCATGCCTGCCTCCTTCGTCATGATGTGAGGAGACATTTTCAAATCAGTTTGATGCGAGAGGACCCGGGCTTGCGCCCGGGTCCCCTGCATCAGACTTTAAAAGCGGTTAGTCACGATACGGACGGCCGCAGCGGCGTTCATAAGCGGAACGGCCGCCATGATCACGCCATACCGGGTCACCGAGGTTCAGATCGCACGGATCGGTGGCCGCACCGATCACCGCGCCACCGACGGCGCCAGCCGCGGCGCCCAGAGCGGGATTACCCACCGCCGCACCGATAGCCGCGCCACCTGCCGCGCCCAACAGCGCGCCGCTGGCCGCGCGATCGCCGGGCCGCGTTCCGCAACCCGCAACCATCAAAGTGGCGGCAAGTCCTGCAACAATCATCATTGAGCGCATAATTTTCTCCTTCGTTCGCATCCCTTCTAGGCAGCCTTAACGCACAGGCGCGCGAAAAGGTTCCGGCCAGCGTCAACATAGTTTTCCGCGGATACATTACAAACGCGTGAGTTCATCCCCGCATGTGCCTGCATCAATGCAGACGAAGCTTTGCGACATTCGGGCGAAAAAGCGGCAAGCCCTGCGACCGCAATCTTACTACGCCTGTCATGGGGCTTGTTTTTGGAAAATGGATGTCGCTGGAACTGCGCCAGGACTCTCCAGTGACGTGGCTGGCATCCTATCCGCGCTCGGGCAACACCCTGCTGCGGATCATACTGAAGCGCTGCTTCGGCCTCAGCAGCCAGTCGGTCTATGACGATGCGGAATTTTCCGATGACGCCCTGCGCGATGCGGTGGGCCATGAACCGGTGGGCGACGATCCCGCTCAGTTCCTCAGCCGCGCCCAGCAGGAGCGCAGGCGCCTCTATGTCAAAACCCACGAATTGCCGCCGGGCGATCGCCATCCGGTGATTTATGTCGTGCGCGATGGTCGCGCCGCGGTCGTTTCCTACATTCATTTTCTGCGCGAGATTCTGAAACGCGATGTCTCGGCACGGGACGTGATTTGCGGCAAGGTGGGCCTATCCTGGTCGCGGCACGTGCGCGCCTGGACCTTGCCGCCGCGCCCGGGCACCTTGGTGGTCCGCTATGAGGACCTGGTGATCGGCGAAGCCGGAACCTTGAAAAAGATCTCGGCCTTCATTGGGGTGCCGCAGCAACAGGCTTTCGACATTACATTCGACCGGCTGCATGCCTTGTCGCCGAGCTTTTTCCGCAGCGGGTCCAACCGCAAGAACATCGCCGAGCTGAACAGCGAGGAAGAGCAGCTGTTCGAGCAAATGCACGGCACGACCTTGCGCGCCATGGGCTATGGCGGACCCTGGAAAATTGCCCCCGACCTCAGCCCGACTTCAGGCGCCCAGCCCGCGCCGGACGGCGGCACCCGCTGCGGCAAAGCCTAAAAGCAACACGGCCCGCTTTCGCGGGCCGTGAGAATGCGCGGTGGACGATCTTAGATGTTTTGCAGACGGGTATCGGCGTCGCCGAACTTGTCCAGCTTCAAGTCGAAGCGGTCCATCAGCGACAGATACAGGTTGCACATCCGGCGCTTGTCTTCGCTCTCATTGGCGTAGCTCAAGCTGCGTCCGGTCTTGAGCGTGCCGCCCAAGCCGCCCGCCAGGATCAACGGAAGGCGGGAATTGTCGTGCTTGCGGCCGACGAACATGTTGGACATGAACATCAGGCAGCTATTGTCCAGCACCGTGCCGTCGCCTTCCTTCATGCTGTCCAGCTTGGAGGCCAGATAGGCATACTGGCTGACATGGAAATTGGCGATGCGCTCATAGCTGTCGGAGGAGTTGTCGTGGCTGGCGGCGTGATGGCCTTCCTTGACGTCCAGGAAGGGGTAGTACATCGCCGACAGGTCGCGTGAGATGATCAGCGACGCGACACGGGTCTTGTTGGTCTGGAAGGCGATGGCGACGATATCGCACATCAGCTTGGCATGTTCGCGCAGATCTTCCGGCAGGCCGCTGGCCGGCCGTTCCATCAGGGCGGCCTGCATGTTCTTGGCCTTGGCGCTGTCGTCGGCATTTTCCTTGGCCTTGCGCATCACCTCGACGCGCTTTTCGATCTCGCGCACGCTGGTGAGATATTCGTCCAGCTTGCCGCGATCGGTGGCGCTGATCTTGCGCGACAGGTCCTGGGCGCGGTCCTTGACCCGGTCCAGCACGCTGAGGTTGAGCATGCTGCCGCGATTGTCGAACAGGCTGTCCCAGGCGAGCGAAGGATAGACCTCGACCGGCACCGGCGAGTCCGGCGTCTGCCAGGACAGATGCGAGCTGTAGGCGAGCGAGAAATTGGTCTCGTGATAACCGGTCATCGGCTGTTCGCAGGCCAGCACGATGGAGGATTGCGGCGTATCCTGGCCGACATGGCTGGCGATCATCTGGTCGACGCTGATGCCGGAATGGATCAGCGCGCCCTTGGTGATCTGCACGCCCGACAACAGGCTGCCGGTCTGGGCCGGATGAATGCCCTGGCCGGTCAGGGCTTTGACCTGCAGGCCGTCAATGACGTTGATTTTCTGCTTCAAGGGCTCCAGCGACTGCAAGCTCTTGCTGAGCTTCATCTCGGCGCCATTGCCTTCGGCACCCCAGTGATTTTCGTTGACGCCGCAGCCCAAGAACACCACGCCGAAGCGCTTGGGGAAATCGGCCGCCGACGGCGCCGCCAGGGCATTGACCGATTCCAGCCAGGGCAAGGCCATGGTGCAGCCGGCGCCCTTAAGAACGGCGCGGCGGGAGAAGGCCTTGGAGATCTTCGAACCGGACATGTCAGTTCCCCTTCCTGAGATAGGCTTTTATAGCATCAATATTTGCGGGCTGCAGCTCGGCATGCTTGATCTGGGCCGGCTCGGCCAGGCGCTTGTTAAGGAATTGCGGGCTGGTCACAACCGTTTCGACCAGGGCGCGCAGCCGGTAACCATCCGCCGCCAGGCTGGTCTTCATCTTGTCGACCAGTGATTCGTCGGACAGCTGGAGCGAGCGGTTCAGGGCATAGGCCAGAAGCTTGCGGCTGAGATTTTCGACATAGCGGTCCTGGCGGTGATCCTTGATGAAGCTGCGCAGGCCCGCCACGCCGGTAGCTTCCACCCCGCCCGGGAAGGTGGCGGAATTGTCCACAGCACGGCCCGCCATGTCGGTGGCCCGCGCATTGCCCACCGGGCCATAGCCTTCAAACACCAGGCCGAAGGAATCGAAGCGCTGGTGGCAACCGGCGCAGAAGGGGTTCTTGCGGTGCTGTTCCAACATCGCCCGGATCGGCAGGTCGGTCTTGGATTCATCGCTGGGAAGCTCCGGCACGACCGGCGGCGGCGGCGGCACGCGGATGCCCAGCACCTTTTGCACCACCCAGTTGCCGCGCTTGACCGGCGAGGTACGCAGGCCCGGGGAATATTGGGTCATGAACACAGCCATGGGCAGGATGCCGCCACGGCCATACTTGCCGGCATTGTCGACCCGCACCCACTTGTCGGCGTCGCCCGAGATATCCGGCATGCCGTAGAACTTGGCCAATTGCGGATTGACGAAGGTGAAGTCGCCATAGATCAGGTCCAGCACCGAGCCTTCACGCTGGATCGTGTCCTGCATGAAATGGATCGGCTCCTGGAACATGGCTTCGCGCAGATCATCGTCGAAGGCCGGGAAACGCTGGCGGTCCACCGAATTGTTGGTTTCGAACTGGCGGAAGACCAGCCAGTTGCCGGTGAACTCGGTGGCGAAGCCGTTGACCTTGGGATCCTTGAGCATGCGCCGGGCCTGGGCGGTCAGCACCTCCGGACGGTGCAGGTCGCCCGCCGCGGCATGCCGCAGCAATTCGGCATCGGGCATGCTGGACCAGAGGAAATAGCTCAACCGGCTGGCCAGGCCGTAATCCGACAAGGGTTCGGCGACATAGGGCTTGGTCTCGGTCAGAGCCGTCTTGGTCAGTCCGGTCTGGGCCGGCGCCGGTTTGGCGGACGCCACCTTGCGCGACAGGTCAAAGCGATAGAGGAAGTCGGGCGACATCAACACGCTGACGATGGTGTCGCGCAGCGCGTCCTCGTGGGACAGCTTCTTGCCGCGCAGGTTTTTGTAATAGGCCACAACGTCCGTGCGCTCGGCCGCCGTCAACGGACGGCGATAGGCGCGCTCGGTAAAGCGCACCAGGGCCGCCAGATGCTTGGGCTCGGCCGCGGCATGCTGCTTTTCCAGATCGCGCAGGGTCTTGTTGATCAGGCCGAAATGCCAGTTGAAGGCCTTGGGCGCGACGGGATCGTTGGTGTCCTTGTTCACCGCCCAGCGCGCCAAATACTTGTCGCGCATCTGCAGGATCACGAATTGATCGGTCACTTCGTGGCCCACCGGGCGCTTGGAACCGGATTCGGTCGAGAGCGGCCCGTTGATATTGCCGTCCACTTCGCCGCTCTGGTTGAAGAAATACTGCACCCAGGTGCGTTCGGTCTGGGTGGCGATGAAATCGAACTCGTTCCACAACCGGTTGAGCTGGGCCTGACCCTTCTGGTCCAGGATCAGCTGCATCAGCGCGGTGTCGTCGCGATAATAGCCGCCGGTATTGTGATAGCCGGCGCTCAGGAGGCGGCCATTGTCGGTGGACTGTTCGGGCCAGTAGCGGCCGCGTTCGCTGACCACGAAAGTGTCGGGAAAGACAGAGGCGAAACGGTCGAAGGCCGCCTGATACTTCGCCTTCTGGCCGGCCGGATAGACCAGGTCCGGATCGCCGTGGCGCGCATGCGCCATCAGCGCCGCCCAGCGCGGCGAAGCGTCTTCATGCAAAGGCGGATATTTCGGGATCTCGGGCAAAGCCGGCTCGGCTTCATTGTCGGCGCGCAAGGCATTGGGATCGCTCTTGCGGTGGTTCTGGGCGTAGGCCTCCAGGCGCCAATTGTGGATCGGCTCGGACTGGCCGGGCAGGCCCGTGACCTTGATCGAGTGAAACTGCATCGCGGTGCGGGCGCGGATGCGGGTGACGTAATTTTCCATCGCCTGCGTCTTGAGCGCCAGCGAACCGGCCGCGCCGGGCGCCGGCAAGGCGTTGAACATGGTCTGCAGCTTTGCGGTGGGGCCGACCGCATCCTTGTCCTGCAAAATGCCCCACACCAGGGGCAGGTATTTTTGGCTGAGCTTCATCTCCGCGGCGATGTTGGCCAAAGTCGCGTTGGGCTTGCCCAAGGCGGCGCGATTGCGATAGCGCCAAGCGGCTTCGAAATATTTGGAAAAATCGGTGGGCTGGGCGTTGTAGAACGCCATGATACGCCCGATCGCATATTTGTCGTGATCGCTTTCGACCTGCATCAGATGCGGCGCGAAATCGATGGTGTCGGGCTTGAGCACAAGATGGCTGGCGACCTGGCGCGCGGCCTGCAGATATTTGTTCAGGAGCGACGGCGACATGGTGAGGGACTCGCCGGAATTGTCGAAGCCCGCGGTGTTGGCCGGATCGACCGGGAACTGGCGGGTGAGCTGCATGTCCTGACCGGTCAGGTCGCGGATGGTGTAATTGTATTCGGCGTTGCTGAGACGGCGCGCCAGCACGGTGCCGGGATCGCCCCCCAAACGCTTGATCTCATCGCCGCGCACCGCATGGACGAAGTCGATGACCTGCTGGACGGCTTCCGCCGAAGGCTGGGGCATGCCCTTGGGCGGCATTTCATGCGCCGTGAGCCGTTCGGCCAAAAGCGCCCAACGCCCGAAATCCTCGCGCACCTGGTCCACCGTGGCGAAGGATTTGAGGTCGAGCTGAGCCGTGGGCTGGGCGCCGCTGTGGCAGCCGACGCAATATTTGCCGACAAAGGGCTTCACCGTGCCGTCGAGCTGTTTCTGCAGCGCCGGAGAATCCGCGAAAGCGGAAGTGCTGACACAGGCGAAAAGCAGAACGGCAAGACGCTTCATGGAAAACTCTTTGCTATGTGTTGGCGGCCCGCATTTTGCGCGGCCAATTTCCCTGAACTCTGCACCCGCGAAATTAGGCGCAATTCTCGGACAAATAAGCAGAATTCCATCTGGCTGTAAAATTACGCCAGGGGCAATTTCGCAACAATTACCGGCATTGCGCGCAGTTGAGCCGCAGCGGCATTTTCGCTTTGTGCGATGCAGCAAATGTTAGCGTTAAAAGCAGCGGAACTCGTGCCCTTCCGGCAAAGAAAAACCCCCGCGCCTTGCGGCGCGGGGGCTGATCTTTTTGGCCTTCAGACCGGACTAGTCTCCGGTGGCCTCGAAGTTATGCAGGATCGGGGGGCGCGGGTTGAAGGGAACCCGGGTCGACCAGGGCGCGCCCGGATCGTTACCGGCCCGGTGCCAGCGGCCCTGGGCGGCCGTCATGATGTCGCCCGGCTCCGTCGTGAAGTAGGGCATGCCTTCGATCTTGATGCCGATCTTGCCTTCCATGATGAACCAGAATTCGGTCCAGCCGACATGGAAGTGGCCGAGTTGTTTGTCATCCGGCACCTTGTCGGCGGCCTTGCCGCGCAAGATGTTGGACGTGAAGTGGTCGTCCCACACGAACTTGCCGCCATAGGCCTTATCCGTGCCGTTGAACTCCTTCATGTAGTCGACATAGATCGGGTTGGAGTCTTTTTCCTTGGCAGGACCGGTCAGGTTGGTGACCTTGGTATAGGTCATGCCCTTGACCGGATCGGGGGTCTCGCTGACCGGATAGAGCGGGATCGAGCCGACCTGGCGCACTTCAAAGCGCAGGGCCGGGGTCGAGCCGACATTTTCCAGCGTGTAGAGATGGCGGAAGGGCACGTTCACCATGAAGCCCTTGGTCGCCACAAAAGGCTGATAACCGTCGATCGAGACGCGGATCGAACCGTCCCAGACGATGAAGACCAGGCGGTCGTCGGGATACATCTTCTGCTTGGTCTTCTTGCCGGCGCCCAAGGAGATGTAGTCGGCTTCCTGGTCCTTGTTGCGGATGATGGGCTGCACCCAGTCGCTCTGGCCCTTATGCGAAGCCAGGATTTCCGAGAGTTTCCAGTGCGGCTTATTCGGCGCGGTATAGGCCGTCGGCGTGGTCGGCTTGGGCGACAAGAAGACCGCGCCCTTGGGAAAATTCGTGGTCGGCATATCTTCCTTGCCCAGAAATTGGGCGGACGCCGTAAGTGGCATCAAAAGCGCCGCCACGGCGGCGGCGGCAAAAAATTTGGATTTCATGTGTGTGTTTCCTTCCTTGCGGCCCACTCCCCTGGGGGCCGACTGGGTGGTTTTTTAGTGCAAAACAGCAAGCGCAACCAGCGCTAAGTGGCCGCACTGCAATGGTGCGGTGCATGAATTACGGGCGTGAAACGATTGCAGTCGCAATTTGAGACATTTCAAGACAATCCGACGCGTCAGCCCAAACTGTCAGCCGTGCTGGTGACCACCAAGCAGGTGCAACCCGTCTCACTGTGGACGCTGGTATGCCTGCTGCCCGGCTCGCTGCACGCATAGTCGCCCGCAAACAACCCGCTCGTCGATCCAAAGATCGCCCTCAAGAAGGTGGCATTCCTCGTTCCAGGCGTGGGTATGGGCGGTAAACCGCGCGCCCGGGGCAAACCGCACCAGCATGCTGACCCGTTGCCTTTGCGTGTCGTTTGCCAACAGCCGGCATTCGATCCCCGGTGCCGCGGGCATCCATTCCGGCGCGGACCATCCCTGCGCGATCGGCGGAAATTCCGGAGGCCTTCCGGCTTCCTCCGCGATGCGGCGCGCCAGCCGCGCCTGCAGCGACACTCTGGGCCGCAGAATATCGGTGGGCCAGGAAACGAAGCTGTCGATCACTGGGCGCAGTGTCATCAACTCGCCATGGCAGATGGGGCAGGAAGTAAAGTGCGCGACCGCCGCCCCGACTTCGTCCTCCGGCAGGGCATGCACGGCATAGGCGCTGGCCACCTCGCACCACGCACAGTCATTCATGTCCGGCAGCATCGCTCGGTCCACCACTGCTATCGTTCAATTCAAAGTATCGCTGGGACTGGTGATCAGAAGGCAAGTACAGCCCGTCTCGCTGAACACGCGCGCATCGCTGGTGCCGGCGCTTGCAAAATAACAATCTCCCGGAAGCAGGGTGAGCTGATCGATCCGCAATTCTCCGTCAAGAAGGTATAGCTGTTCTTCATCCGCATGTGTGTGGCTGGGATAGCTCGTGCCAGGCGCTAGCCGCACCAGCATGCTGATCCGGTCCCGCTGCGTATCGGTAGCCAGCAGCTTGCATTCGATACCCGGCGCGACCCGTTTCCATTCCGGCTCGACCCAGCGGATCGCGGTTGCCGCAACCGGCGGTACACCACTTTCGCCCGCAATACGTTTGGCAAGCTCCTGTCGCGATAAGGCTCTGGGCCGCACAATGTCGCCGGGCCATGCGGCAAAACTGTCCGTCACGGGGCGGAGCGTCTCAAATTCTTCCTGGCAGCTGGGGCATGATGCGATATGGCATTGCGCCGCGGCGGCTTCGTCCGCCGGCAGCGCATCAACGGCATAGGCGCAGATGGCCTCACTCCAAATGCAGCGAATTCCTTTTGGATCCGTCACGGCTGTACCATTCCCGCCGCCAACGCATGCCGCAGCTTTAGCAGTCCCGAACGTATGCGGGTCTTGATCGTGCCCAGCGGTTGGTTCAGCCGAGCCGCCGCATCGGCCTGGGTCAGGCCGGCAAAGAAGGTCGTCTCGATTGCCAGACGTTCGTCCGGCGTCAAGCAATCCAGGGCCGCGCACAGCGCCTCGCGCTGTGTGCCGAGCTTTTGCACATCACGGGGATCGGGCGCAGCATCTCCCCCGGACGCCGGAGCGCCGCCCTGCCCGCGCTTGCGGTAGTTTTCGAAACGCAGGCGATCGACAGCCTGCTTGCGCGCCTGCTCCATGATCCAGCCAAGCACCGTGCCGCTCTGGGCATCGTAATTTCCCGCCCCGCGCCAGATAGCATGGAAGACGTCAATCATGATCTCTTCCGCCATTTCGCGATTGGCCGTGATCCGAAGAAGCAGGGTGAAGACGATGCGATGCGATCTTTCGTACAAGGCATGCAGCGCGAGCTGATCGCCCGCCGCGATGGAGCAAACCAAATTGGCCCACTCATCCTCCGGCACCATGGCCCTTTCAGGCCCGGCATAGAGGACGTCCCCCAATGTCAGCGCTTTTCTGACCAAGTCTTGCGTGTTGGCGTGCCCCATTTCCCCTCTCAAGCTTTGCAAAATCATCCATGCCCGGCAAGCAGCCGCGAAAAAAAGCCGCGCCGATAACCGCTTGTCTGAATATTCTTACATCCACCCAACAATCCGGTGTCGCTGTGCGGCCGGACCATGTCGGGGCGATCTGCAAGCGCCAATGGGCTGACATCCTTGGTGAATCCGGGCCCGCTCAGTGGCTCAGGGCATTCGTCGGTACGCCTGGAACGGTTTGGGCTTGCGCGCCGCCGTTCGACATTACGGTGTTCTGGATCACATAGGGTGGCGGGTAGTGGGCCGTTCCGAACGTCGCGGTGATAAGCCTATTGGTATCGAAATAGACCTGCCAGTAATGATCGGTGTGGCAATAGGGGCGAACCGCGAGCACGGTGCCCAGATTGTTGAAGTCCAGGATTTCGACCGCGGGCGGCGGATCGGCGACAACATTCGCAATGGCGGCCAGTCCCGGCCTGAGACGGGCAATCGCATCCAGCGGATCGACGCCAAAGGCCAGTTGGGCGGTGCGGTCCACCCGGCGGCAAGCATGCGCGCTGAAATTGCGGATCGTGTCGCCCGAAACCTTGGCGTTGCCGACCACGACAGCGACATTGTCGGGCGCCAGCAGCGTGGTGTTGAACAGGCCGATTTCGGTGATCGTACCTTCCACGCCGCTCGCAACGATCACATAATCGCCGACTTTGTAGGGCCTGAAGATGATCAGGAACGCGCCCGCCGCGAAATTGGACAGAAGACCCGCCCAAGCCGCTCCGACGGCCAGGCCGACGCCCGCGAGCAAAGCGGCGAAACTGGTGGTTTCCACCCCGAAATAACCAAGAATGGCCACCACCAAAACGACATTGAGGACGACGGCCAGAATGTTGGCGATATAGCGTTGCAACGTGGAATCGAAATTGCGCGCGGTGAGAACCCGCGTTGTCAGCCCGACGGCAATGCCGATCAGCCACCGCCCGATGACGTACAGGACGATCGCACCGACGATTTTCAGCCCGATCTGCATCACCATCGGAACCGCTGCCGTCATCCAGCCTTCGATATTCATGTGCTTCCTCTGTCAGGATTTCGGCATTCGCCAGTCTAACAGAGGGAATCGTATGACAATGAACGCGCCGCCATATGGACCTTGGTCCAATTGCAATGGGCGAATCGCGGCCAACGGCACGAGCGCAAGTGAGCGGCGGCGGCCCTCACGCGATCATTCTTAAGCCACAGGAGAAAATTGGAGCGGGTGATGGGAATCGAACCCACGTATGCAGCTTGGGAAGCTGCCGTTCTACCATTGAACTACACCCGCGCCTGCTGGCGCTTGCACCACACGGCATGAGTGTTCGCCCCGCAGCCCGGGCGTCTTAGCATGGGTCGCGAGGGGTTCAAAGCGAGGATAAGGCTCGGGTGTCAGCCGGGATTTTCCACTACGACATAATTGACATCGCTGCCGGAATATTGCGGCTGATAATAGACGCCGCCGCAATTGTAATAGCCGCCATAGGGCGAGCAGTTGGGCGGCAAGGCATAATAGCTCGAACCGATGGCCGCGGCCGTCGCCCCCGCCACCACGCCGACCGTCGCAGCGGCGGCGACCGGATGGGCAAAGCCGCCACCACAGCAGCCGCCACCCCAGCCATTGTCGACATTGACGTTCATGTTGCGATTGACGTTGGCGTTGACGTTCCGGTTGTTGTTGAAATTGCCGCTGCGGTTGCCGCTGCCGTTGAAACTGCCGCTGCGGGCCGTCCTGTTCGCGGCGCCGGATGGCCGCTGGATGCTGGTGGCCGCGCTGCGCCCGCCGCCAAAACTGCCGCCGCCACCGCGCATGCTGGCGCCGCCACCGCCCCGCATCCCGCCGCCGCCACGGCGGGCGTCGGCATAGTCGATGGCGACCAGTGAAAGAGCAAAAACCGAGGCCAGAGCCAGAACTGGGGCTTTGCGCATGATATCCTCCTAACGGCTGGCGATGGTGATGGGTTTGGCGTCCTTCGGCGGCTTGAAGGCGAAGGTCGCGTCGTTGAAGCTGGCCTTGGTGTTCCAGCGCAGCTCCGCGCCGAACTCCGGCATGGCATTGTCGGATGTGTCGGTGATCACGATTTTCTGCGGCAGCGGTTTGTCGCCGCGCTGAATCCAGACCTGCCAGTCTATGTTGCCTTCACGGAAGGCATACTGGTCGGTGTCCACGCCATGGACTTTGGCATAGCCCACCGTCACGGCACTGGTTATGGCCTCGCGGTGATCGTCTTCCGTGCCCCAGCGGAACAGATCGGCCAGCGGCAGCTCGATCTTGAATTTGTCATAGGCGGTGGCCATCATCTCGCGGATGGTGGGTTTGGCGGGCACGGTGGCATAAAAGCCCATGCGCGGCGAAAAAACAGTGAAGTTCTTTCCGTCATAGAGGAATTGCCGCACCTTGCGATCGTTGGCGACGGTCACCGCAAATGCGTTGGGCCGGCGCACCTTGTACTGCGCCGTGCCGGCGAACTGCACCTTCTGGCCATTGTCCAGCACGGCGTCGGTCACGGTATCGGTCTTGATCTCGAAGCTGCTCAGGCTGCGCAGATAGGCGCCCATCTTGTCCAGCGCGGCCAGGGAATCGGGATCGACATTGGGCTTTTCGGCGGCGCTCGCGGCGCATGTCAGGACCACGAGGGCGCAGAACGTCCGAAATCCGAGATGCATATCTTTGTCTCCTGTTGCCCGAGACAAGGATGCGCTCCCGCGCGCCATGGCTGCATTAGCCCTAGGTCCAATTTTTCGGAGATGGTTCCGGCGGCACGGCCGCCTTGATTGGACCAAGGTTCAATTTTGGACACCGCGCCGCTCCTGTCACGATTCCCCTGCTTGATGCGGGACACAACGCCCAATTGATGACGAACTTCAAGATACTGGTCGGGCTGCTGGTCTTCGCATGCCTGGCCTATGCCTGGGCACGGCCCCAGCCGGTTCCCGCTTCGGCAAAAGACACCAGATGGCTTTCCTATTTTCCGTCCGGCTTCGCCGATTCACGAAAGCGCTTTCGGGAAAATTGCAGGCGCGGAATCGCTTCGCCCGAAGATATTTGCAGCAGCTTTGCCGTCACCAGCCCCACCGACAGGGACCTGACCATCGATTACGGCTTCTTCGGCCGGGGCAACGACCGGCTGGTCATCATCCAGTCGGGGATTCACGGCTCCGAAGCAATACCCGGCGCCGCCGTGCAGGAACTTGTGCTGAAGGATTATCTCGTCAGGCTGCTGGACCGAAACTTCGATGTCTTTCTCATTCACGCCCTGAACCCCTATGGATTCAAATATGCCCGGCGCACCGACGAGTTCAATGTCAACCTGAACCGCAATTTCGCGGTCGACCCCAGGGATTATGAAAAGAGCAATCCCGATTATGAGCGCTTGCGCGGCATTTTCGAGCCGTCCGGCGCCGTGCGCGATGCCGGGATAAGCGCGATGGGCATCCATGCGCGCTTTATCGCGCGCGTCATAGGCGACGGATTCGACACGACGCCGATCACCATAGGACTGGACAGCGGCCAGTACCGCCATCCCAAGGGCATGAATTACGGCGGCCGGGCTCCCGCGCAGCAGATCTCCTTCCTGAAAAGCGCGCTGGGGCCCATCATGGCGCGGCCCTACCGCAAGATCCTGTTTCTGGATTTCCATACCGGCCTTGGAAAGAATGGCGAACTTGCCATCATCCAAGGCGTTCACCCTCCCCCCGCATTGCTTGGCGAATTCACCCGGCTGATGGAGCGCCATGAACAGGATGGAATCGTGTTTCATTCCGGCAATGATGCCGCCTTCTTTCCGACCTCCGGAGACGTCATCGATTTCGTGCCCAGCCTGGTCTGGCCATCGGATCCGCGTGTGCTGGCCGTAACCATGGAATATGGCACCCTGGGCGCCGGCACCTTCTCACAGCTGCGCAGCGCCTCGCGCATGATCCTGGAAAACCGCGCGCACTTTCATCCCTGCCCCAAGGACGACAGCGCGGCTTGCGCCGAGATCCGCGAGGATTTTCGCGCGCTGTTCAACCCCACGGAAGCCGCATGGCGGCTGAAGGTGATGCGGGAAGCCGATCTCGCATTCTCGCGGCTTCTAGACTGGGAACACTGACCGCAGCCGCCTACTTCTTGACGATTTCGAGCTCGGTCCGGCGGTTCTTGGCGCGTCCTTCTTGCGTGCTGTTGTCGGCGACGGGATTTTGCTCGCCCAAGCCCGCCGTCGCTATGCGTTCGGCCGCTATGCCGCCATTCACCAGCTCCTGCTTGACGGTGGCCGCGCGCGATTCGGATAGCTGCAGGTTCGAGGCCGGATCGCCCTGGTTGTCGGTATAGCCGACGATGCGTATTTCCGTGCCGGGATAAGCCTTGAGGATCGCTCCAAGGGCAGTTGCCGTGGGCTTGCTCTCCGGCGTAAGCGCGTTCGATGCCGTGTCGAAGTTCAAATTGTCGAACACGAAGGTCCTTGGCGCCGGATCGCCGGATTCGAGGAATCTGGCGACGCTGAAGCCGATCGAACCCTGCATGACATTGATCGAGCCGCCGCCCGGCAGTTGCAGGGTTATCGCCCCCAGGGTCGTTGGCGTCCGCGTCATCATGCAATAGCGCACACCGAAGAACAGCGTAACCGCTGCAAGCGCCGCAATGATCCAGGTCATATACCGGTTGGCGCCCGCCTGCGCGGCAGCCACGGTGGCGGTGCCCATGCCCAGAATCGAGCCGAAACCGGACGGCAATGCCTTCAGGATACCGCCGCGCTCCTTGGCGAACCATGATTGCAAACCCGTCGCCGTTGCCGAGGGGCCCACCGAGCGGCCGATAAAACCCAGCACCAACGGCGCCACAAGCGCCAGGACGGTCGAGGCCGGGCCGCCGCCGATATGCGTGGAATCGTTCAATGCCGTCGCGACAGTTCTCGATTGCCCGCCCAGAAGCGAGTCGGCGAAGCCTTGTCCTTGAGCGATATAGCTCTCACGCGCACGGTCGTCGGAGAGAACCGAGCCGAGCCGATCGATGGGATTTCCGCCCGCCGTTGCGTTCTTGACGAGCCCCAGCAACTCGCCGGCGCCGGTGGGGGTTGAACTGCGCTGTAATGCGCCCGCGAACAGCGCCGGCACGGCCGCCATCAGGCTTGACGCCGTCAGCCCCGGCGATTTCCCCAAAAACCCGGCCAGCTTGGATATCGCGTCGGACGGAAGTTCGTTCATCATGGTTTCGGTAAGACTGGACATTGCGGCTCTCTTTCTTCGTCGCGCACGGCGGAACAGTGGAGGCGCCTTGGCAAAGCCAAGCGAGTCTTGGGCCGGCGCGCCGGAGTTCCGATCACACGCATGCGCCAAGCGGGGGCGCACCATGTTGGGACGAAGCACCCAATTCCATTGGACCAAAGGTCAGCGGGGCGTGCGCGGCCAAGCGCTCCGCGCGCCCGCGCACGCGTGCCCATACGCTGTCGCTTTAGACCGCTAAACCTGCCCTAGGGCAGATCCACCATGGTGACGCTGGAGAGCGCGATCTGCGGGATCAGCAGCCGGTTGCGCTTGGTGTCATAGCCGATGGCCGCCGGCACCGGAATTTCCTTGGCCAGTTCGGTGATCTCGCCGGTCGCCGAGACCCGGTAGACATTCTTTCCCAATTGGCTGGCGACCAGGAGCCCGCCATCGGCCAGCGGGATGATGCCGTCGAACTGCCCCGTCGGCAGGGTTTTTTCCCGCAACAATTTTCCGCTGCTGTCGCGGAAGGACAGATTCACCCCGCGCCCGCCATGCACCACCGTGCCGTTCGCCGTCACGGCGACGCCATTGGGCTTTTCCATCACGTCATCGCGCGGCTGGAGCAGGGAAACCTCGCCGCTGGGCGATACTTTGATGATCGTGCCGACCGCCCCGCCGCTGTCGCTGATATAGGCGGTATTGTCGGCGGTGACGAAAATATCATTGGGACGGCCCGCACCGGGCAAGGCAACCTCGCCGCGCGGCGCGCCGGTCTTGAGATCGAATTTGCGCATATGAGTGGTGTCGGCGACCCAGATGATGCCGTTCTGGATCGAGATGCCCAAGGGGTCGATCAAGGTGGCGCCTTTCTGGCCGCCTTCGATGAACTTCAAGTCCTGGATGACACCATCCGGCGACATGATGGAGATGAAGCCGGTGGTGGCCGGCCCTCTTTCGCCGAGATTGCTGATGATGTAGCGGTCGTTGGCCGCGTCATAACGAATGCATTCCGAACCCGACAGCCCGATATTGGCGAAGGTGCGCTGCTTGGCGACATCGGCGGTGGAAGGCACCGGCTGGGCGAAAGCCGTACCGGTCAAACAAAGGCTTGCGGCGGCGGCCAGCAGGGTCAAGCGAATGCGCATCATGGAATCTCCCCCAAAAATCACCGCAGCCTAGTACACCGATCATGGCAATAAGGTGGCGGCCAGGGCTAGATTGCGCGTGATTTCAGCGTCAGACGAAAGGAATGCAGCGATGAGCATGGACCGGCACCGGATTTTCGCCACCGCCTTCGCCAAGGTCTATCCGCTCTATGTGCAAAAGGCGCAAGCCAAGAACCGCAGCAAAGACGAGGTCGACCGGATCATCCGCTGGCTGACGGGTTATGACCAGGCGGGGTTGGAGAAACAGATCGGCCGGCAGAGCGACTTCGAAAGCTTCTTTGCCCAGGCGCCCGCCCTTCATCCCAATGCTTCGCTGGTCAAGGGCGTGGTGTGCGGCGTCCGGGTGGAAGAGGTGCAAGACCCGCTGATGCGCAAGATACGCATCCTGGACAAGCTGATCGACGAGCTTGCCAAGGGCAAAGCCCTGGAAAAGATCCTGCGGTCGGAATAACCGCCGAGATTCTCTCTAGTTGTGAAGATTTTCCGCGACTTTGGGCACGCCAAAACGCAGCAAATGGGCGCGCTCGGCCGACTCCTTGTCGCCGGCGGCGGCGGCCTTGTCGTACCAGTATAGGGCGCGCTCTGTGCTCTGCGCGACGCCTTCGCCCCGCTCATAAAGCACCGCAAGATCAAAGGCGGAATCACGATAGCCCATGGCGGCAGCCTTGCTGAACCATGTGGCCGCTTCGCCGGAATTCTTTTCAATGCCTCCGCCGGTGGCCAGGGCCACGGCGACATTGTGCATCGCCTTGACATTGCCGTTCAGGGCCGCCGCAGACATCCAGCGGAAGCCGGCGCGGGGATCGGGCTTGATGCCGCTATTGTACAAAGTGGCCAAAAGGAACTGGCCAAGCGGCTCGCCCTTGGAGGCCGACAATCCGGCCCAGCCCACAGCGGCGGCGGAATTGGAAACCACGCCATCGCCGCGCAAATAGGCCAAGGCTAGGTCGGCCTGCGCGCCGGTGTCGCCTTTTTCCGCCCGCTCCAGCAAGGACTGAACCGTCGGACTCATTTGTTCGGCCACGACCGCGCCGGTGGCGTTGATGATGGTGACACCCGAAGCGCTGGCCAGAGTTTCGGAGGCGGTCGCAAACGGCGCCCGTTTGGCGCGCGCGTCGCCGCCTATGGTGGCCAGGCCCACGACGATCCCGACGGCAACGATGGTCACCGCGCTCATCAAGGTAAGGATGTTGTTTTTCCGCTGCGTTTTTTCGAGGCGAACATTTTTCTCGGCGGAGTTCTGCACCAGGACGCGGGCATTATCCATCACGTCGCGCGAAAGGCCGGGCAAAACCGGTTTTGATGCGATGAAGGCTTCCTCAATGGTGTGCTGCTGCTCACAGGCAACGATTGGGGGCATCACCGGAGGGGCTTCGGACGGCTGGGCCGCGGCCGCTAAATCCTCGCTTGCGCGCGCCAGTTCCTGGCGGGCGAAATCGGCGCCGACCTCGTCGATCCTGACTTCCAGCAGGGAAATCGCGCGCTGAAGCACCCGGATCCTGCGGTCATCCGGACCATTGTCGTCGTTCAGGACATTGTATTCGACCAGGGAGGTCGGCGGATTTTCGACTTCGCATTCAACCGCGGCCACCGACGATGCGGCCGGCGGCAGCTTTTCGACTTTCGCGGCCGGCTTTGCACCCTTCCCATCCAGCGCGGCCAGCAGGGCGGCCTTGGTCGGATAGAGGCCGCGCAATTGTGCCTTGCTGATCCGGGCCTTTTTGCAGAGCTCGACGAGCGTGAAGCGTTGGCCCTGCTTGGCCAGCAAGAATCGCGCTGCCTTCAGCACCTTTAACTGGCGCGCTTCGCAATCCATGGTTGGACTCTTCCACCCGTAAAAATCATTACGAAAATTACGGGGTGAGACTTAATTTCTTGCTAATCCAACCTTAACAGATCGTTTCAATCGCACGGATTCGGGGCCGGCCATGGTACGGCCGGCCACAGCCGAGCCCCTCGCTTGTGCTCGGGGCGTTCGGCCCTCAAATCGATCCACCGGATCGATTTGACCGGCCGTTGGCCGGTCGGGCCTCACTTTTCACTTTCCAGCACATTGGGATCCTAAGCTTAGAATTCCACGTGGACAAGTTGTCGCG
>JADMIO010838908.1_pt1 | contig 51350 bp, 48 predicted proteins | sample 8958161 | NCBI WGS metagenome assembly JADMIO01 (sample SAMN16585339, study PRJNA669376) | soil metagenome | isolation source: Crop rotation soil | place: USA: Cullars Rotation, Alabama | collected 2011 | reverse complement strand
CGTATCTCGTATCTCGTATCTCGTATCTCGTATCTCGTATCTCGTATCTCGTATCCTTAATCGCATCTCTTAAACTTTATCTAATATTCTACAATTCTTCTCTACGAATTTGCCCTTCGCCCCTGATTGGTTATTTTTACAAATAATTACCTATTCTGCGAAAATTCTTTAAAATATCTGGAAGAATCCTCCTGGTGCTGATAGCACTGGTGCTGATATTATATGGTCTCCTGCATCTCTCTATTGTACAAACATGGATCACAAAAAAGATCGCAAGTAATCTCTCCGAAAAATTAAAAACAAAAGTCACTGTTAAGTCTGTAGATTTTTCATTTTTTGATAAACTCGATGTAAAAGGAGTAATGATCGAAGACAGGTTGAAAGATACATTATTGTATGCAGGCTCAGCAAAAGTGAAGATCACGGACTGGTTTTTCTTAAAAGATAATATTACCCTAAACTATATCGGGCTTGAAGACGCTGTTGTGAATATGAAGCGCACTGATTCAACATGGAACTACCAGTTCCTGCTGGATTATTTCAGCAGCCCATCAAAAAACAAGGATACAACAGGTGGGATGGAATTTGATTTCAAGGAAGCGCATTTTAAAAATATCCGTTTCAATAAAATTGACGGCTGGATCGGGCAGAACATGATTGCATCTATGAAACAGCTGGATGTTTTGATAGACAGCGTAAATCTTTCCCGAAAAAAAATTTCCATCAAAGAAATCAAATTTGATGAGCCGGACTTTGCTTTATCAGATTATACCGGTACTCGTCCGGAACAACCCGATCTCAGCAACATACTCCAGAAGATCCCGATCATTGGAGCATATAAATGGAATGACGGCGGCTGGGTTATGCGGATAAATAAACTAACGCTGAACAATGGTAGCTTTTCAAATGAAAAGGAAACCATACGCAAACCTTATACAGACCGGTTCGATGGACAACATCTTTTTATTTCTTCCATTAACGGAAGCATCGACAGTATGCTGTTCACGAATGACACACTAACAGCAAATATTCTTTTATCGGCTAAAGAAAAAAGTGGCTTCGAGATTAAAAAGATCCAATCCTCGATGAAGTTCACGCCCGAGCTAATGGAATTCAGTAATCTCGATCTTATCACGAATAGAAGTCACCTGCGGAATTATTATTCCATGCGTTATGATGATTTCAATGAAGACATGCAGGGGTTCCTTCATAGCGTGATCCTGGAAGGGAAATTCATTAACAGTGAAGTGAACAGTGATGATCTTGCCTATTTCGCTCCTGAACTCGGTTCATGGAAAAGAATATTTTATTTTGATGGAAAGGCAAAGGGCACAATTGATAATTTATCAGCAACCGATCTGAAAATAAAAAGCGGTAATACATTTGTCGATGGAGATATTGCATTAAGAGGTCTTCCCGATATAACCAATACTTTCATAGACTTCAAAGGAAATAATTTCCAGACGAATTATAACGAACTCATTACAATTGTTCCTGCTTTGAAGAATATCACTCAACCTCAATTGAGCAGGCTTGGAAATATTTATTATAAAGGAAATTTCACCGGCTTCATTAATGACTTTGTTACTTATGGAACGCTTGTTTCCAATTTAGGAACCGCGACTACCGATATCAATATGAAATTTCCCCGGAATGGCATACCGCAATATTCCGGGACGATCAACACAGATAATTTCAGGCTGGGCCAGTTCATGAACAGCGATAAACTTGGAAACATTTCACTGAACGGCCATGTAAAAGGAACAGGTTTTACATTAAAGGAATTGAATGCAGACTTTGACGGAACTGTCAAACAGATTGAATTTAATGGTTACAATTTCCAGAACATTGCCCTTAATGGTAATTTTGAAAAAAGTCTTTTCAAAGGACATCTCACGATTGATGATCCGAATATTAAAATAAATACACTCGAGGGAACACTTAACCTCGAAACAAAAAAAGAGTATTCGTTTGACCTGAGAGCAGACCTTGCCTATGCTCATTTAAAGAATATTCATTTCACCAGGGATGATCTTTCACTTTCAGGTTTATTTAGTTTGAATTTTACCGGCAGTAATATTGATAACTTTTTAGGAACAGCAAGAGTATATGATGCGCAATTGAGACATGATACCACCCTTCTTTCATTTGACTCACTTACGCTCAGTTCATTTTTGAGAGATGATAAAAAATATTTATCGCTTAAATCCAACCAGGTTGATGCAGAGTTAAACGGGAAATTCAAGATCCTGGAATTGCCGGATGCATTCAAATTATTTTTGAACAGGTATTATCCTGCTTATATTGAAAAACCCAAACATGATTTAAGCGACCAGGATTTCAGTTTTGATATTACTACCCGTGAAGTAGACGAATATATCCGCCTGCTTGATAAAAGACTGAGTGGTTTTAATAATTCATCTATCAGTGGCAATTTAAATCTTGCACGTTCAGAACTGAACGTAAATGCTACCGTTCCTGCATTTGCATTTGACGGTAAAACCTTTGGCAATACCAAACTAACAGGTAACGGCAATGGAGATTCGCTTAAAGCTGATATTTCAGTTGACGACTTTGGTTTGAATGACAGCCTGCATTTCCCCGGCACACATCTCAACCTTACTGCTCATAATGATATTTCCGATATACATCTTCTGACAAGCGCAGGCAGAACGCTGAATGAAGCAGAACTTAATGCAACAGTACAAACTTTTTCTGATGGGGTAAAAATCCATTTCTCTCCTTCTTCTTTTATCGTTAATGATAAAAAATGGTTGCTTGAAAAAGATGGTGAACTAACGGTAAGAAAAAATTACCTGGGTGCAAGCGAGATCAAATTTGTTCATGATAACCAGCAAATATCAATTTCCACGGAGCCAGATGATGAAACCAACCAAACGCATATCGTTGCAAAGATGCACCAGATAAATCTCGATGATTTTGTGCCCTTTGTTTTTAAAGATCCTTCATTGAAAGGATTACTCACGGGTACAGCTATGGTAAGAGACCCTTTCGGCAAACAGGTAATTGAATTCAAAGGTGACGCTGATAGCTTTGCACTTAATAACAAATATATTGGCAAAGTAAAACTGGATGCAAATGCCAATACTTCTTCGGGAATAGTGAAATTTAAAGCAAAATCGGATGAGAGTGCTTATGAATTTGATGTTGATGGAAGCTACAATTATAAAGACAGTACGCGAAGCGGTTTGAATGTTGATTTTATGGGTAAGCGGATAAATGTAAATATCCTCGAACCTTATATGGGAGCCGTTTTCAGTAATATGAATGGCTGGGCCCAGACAAATCTTAAAATCTATACCCGCAACGGTCACCAGTATATTACAGGAGATGCCAACCTGCTTAGTGATACGATAAGGGTAGCTTATACGCAATGTCCTTACGTGATCAATAACCAGGCGATCCATTTTGCAGAAGACAAAATTGAGCTGGGAAGAATACAATTGAAAGACACACTCAACAATGAAGGCACATTGTCCGGTAAAATAGACCATCACTTTTTTGCAGATCTTAATTTTGATAATGTACATCTTGAAACGGGTAAACTGTTACTGCTGAATACCAGTAAAAAAGATAACAGCGAGTTTTATGGCACAGTAACAGGAAGGGCTACACTGGATATTAATGGCCCCACTACCAACCTGCTGATGGATATTGAAGGTGAACCAAGCATTCTCGACAGCAGTCATATTTATTTGCCAACGGGTGCAGGAAAAGAAGCCAATGCTGTTGATTATATCGATTTTGTACAGTTCGGATCAAAGATGGAGGATAATATCAAAAGCAGGGAAGCAACCAATATCATTGTGAACCTTGACCTGAAAGCCAATCCCGCCTGTAAAATTGATGTGATACTTGACGAAGAAACGCAGGATATTATCAAAGGACAGGGTAAAGGAAATATAAAAATAAGAGTGGGTAATAAAGAGCCATTAACGATCAGGGGACAATACGAGCTTACAAAAGGAGAATACACTTTTAATTTCCAGACCTTCTTAAAAAAACCATTTACATTAAATACCGGAACGATTACATGGACAGGCGACCCTTATCTTGCTACTATTGATATTGAAGCGGAATATCTCGCTAAAAATGTTGATATAAGTTCTCTTGTTCCAAGTGGCAAACTTGTTCAGAAACAAAACGTGATCATCATTTCACATTTAACAGGTAGTTTAAAAAATCCCCAGATCGATTTTGAGTTTAATATACCGGGTGAAGCAGGAAGGGATTATCTTTTGGTAAAAAGACTTGCCGAGTTCCAGAATGATAAAAATGAGATGTACAAGCAGGTGGCCAGTCTTCTTCTTTTTAATTCTTTTATTACCAATGAACAAAACTTTTTGTCGGGCGGTAATACATTATCTCTTGCAACCAACACCATTGGAGGTGTTATCAGTGGCTGGCTTACAACACTACTCAATAAACAACTTGAAAAAGCAACCAATGGGGTTCTTTCAACTTATATAGATATCAACCCTTCTATTGATCTGCAGAAAAATGCGACACAGATGCAGGCAAATGTAAATGCAGGTTTTCGTTTACTATTAAGCAGCCGGCTTGTTCTTTTAATAGGCGGAAGCCTGGATTATAATAATCCCACCTATACCCAACAGTTAGATAAGAAGGGATTAATAAGTCCTGATATCAGTATCGAATGGCTTTTAAATAAAGAAGGATCAGTTCGTGTAGTTGGTTTCAACCGCAGCAGCGTTGATTTTACATTGAACCAGCGTAACAGGTCGGGTGTACAGATCACGTACAGGAAAGACATCAATAAACTCGGAGATATACTTAAGAGTAAAAAGAAGATAAAGAAAGAAGAAACAAAAAAGCAAACAGCTGAAGCGCCGCCGGCGAAAATGCCATAACGAAAAGCCAGTTATGAGTTTTGAATTATGAGTTTTGAGTCGGTTCGTAATAATTGCAACTTTCAAATTTTGAAAACACACTCACAACTCTGCACTCATAACTTCTAACTGTCATAGTCCATTCAAAATCTCATGCCCCAGCTTATCTCTCTTTGTAAATAAATATTTTTCATTGTGCGGATTTGGTTCAATTTCGATTTGCACAGTTTCTGTTACTTCGAGTCCATATCCAAGCAAGCCAGCTCTTTTCTTCGGATTATTTGTCATCAGCTTCATCTTTGTAATTCCTAATTCACGGAGTATTTGTGCACCTACTCCATAATCTCTTTCATCCATTCCAAAACCGAGATGTAGATTTGCTTCAACTGTATCAAGTCCCTGCTCCTGTAATTTATATGCTTTTAATTTATTGATAAGACCAATACCTCTTCCTTCCTGGTTCATGTATAAAACGAGCCCCTTGCCTGCTGCTTCAATATGTTCAAGTGAATGATGTAACTGTTCACCACAATCGCAGCGCAGTGATCCGAGTATATCTCCCGTTACACAACTGCTGTGAACCCTTACCAATACAGGTTCATCTTTTTGCCATGAACCTTTCTTTAAAGCCAGGTGAACTTCACCTGAATTTAATTGACGGAATGCGATCAATTCAAAACGCCCCCATTTTGTTGGCATCTCTACCCTTGCTTCTTCTTTGATAAGTGTTTCTTTCTTTAACCTGTATTCGATCAGGTCTTTGATAGATATAATTTTGAAATCGAATTTTTTTGCTATTTCAATAAGTTGAGGAAGTCTTGCCATGCTGCCATCATCATTCATGATCTCTACCAATACGCCTGCAGGTGCAAACCCGGCAAGCCTTGCCAGGTCGGTAGTAGCTTCTGTATGCCCGGCTCTTCTTAATACGCCGCCATTTTTTGCACGAAGCGGAAATATATGCCCGGGTCTTCCAAGATCTTCTGCTTTTGTTGCCGGGTTAATGAGCGCCTGTACTGTTTTTGCACGATCATGTGCTGAGATACCCGTAGTACAACCATGACCTAACAGGTCCACACTAACGGTGAAGGCCGTTTCATGTAAAGCGGTATTATCTATCACCATCGGTTGCAGGTTCAGTTCCACGCAACGATCTTCCAGCAGCGGAGCACATATCAATCCCCTGCCATGCGTACTCATAAAATTGATAATTTCAGGCGTTACGTTTTGTGCAGCAGTAATGAAATCACCTTCATTTTCACGGTCTTCATCATCTACAACAATAACCAGTTTACCCTTTTTTATTGCATCTATGGCGTCATCTATACGATCCAGCATATTTCAAATATTATTATGCAAAGTTAACTATGTTTGATTTTTTAAAAATCATCTTTTCGCTTTTCGAAAATCTGTAAAAAGTTCAAGACGTTCCAAAGGTTCAATGGGTTCCGGATATTTAATTAACCTCAAACTTCTTCGACATTTTAAATCTTTGGAACATCTGGGATATCTATCTGTATAAACGTATTCATTATACTATAGGTTGTACGATTGTTTTACATAAAGAAATAATGTTCCTTGATATTAAAAATTCAAACAATTAATATTTCTCCTAACAATTTAATAATACCCTTCTTAGTTTCTAATAAGCAGCGGTTTAACTATACACATTGCCTCTCAATTTGTTAATAAAAGTTAGCTTTGCTTTAGGGATTATTCACTTTCTTTGAACCATAAAACAGAACCCATATGCATATGAGAAAAATTCTGCCTTTTATCCTCGCCATGCTGGCAATGCCTTTCTTCATGAAAGCACAGGTAACTACAAGTACGCTTACTGGTTTTGTAAAAAGCAAAACAGGAGACGTCCTTAAAGGAAGTTCGATTGAACTTACCCATGTTCCAACGGGTACAAAATACAGAACCGCCAGCCGTTCAGATGGCAGGTACGACCTGGTTAACCTTATCCCCGGCGGGCCATATACAATAGAAATTTCATTCGTTGGTTATAAAACAGTTACTGAAACCGGCTTAACATTCGGGTTAGGAGAAAACAGCCGTTATGATGCAACACTTGAAAACAATTCAGCTGTATTGAGTACAATTGTAGTAACTGCATCAGGGGCAGGGACAAGGAGAAAAACAGGCGCTGCTACAAGTATCAGCAGGGCCCAGATCAATGCGCTTCCCACTATCACAAGAAGTTTACAGGATTATACAAGACTAACGCCACAGGCTAATGGTAATTCATTCGGTGGAATGAGTAACAAATTCAATAATATTACTATTGACGGAGCTGTGAATAATGACGTTTTTGGTCTTTCTGCTACCGGAACACCCGGCGGGCAGGCATCTACAACACCTATATCACTTGATGCCATACAGGAAATACAGGTAGTACTTGCTCCCTATGATGTTTCTTATGGAAACTTTACCGGTGGCGGTATAAATGCTATCACACGTTCCGGTACCAATAAATTTGAAGGTTCTGTTTATTATTTTTACCGCAATGAAAATATAACCGGTAAAGACCCAATCACGAGAGTAAAGACCACTGCATTTGATGACAAACAATATGGTATCCGCATCGGGGGGCCAATCATAAAAAATAAATTATTCTTTTTTGTTAACGGAGAACTCGCCCGTAAAGAAGCTCCGACCATTTTCAATGCCGGAGAAACCAATGCAGTGCTTACACAGGCAGAAGCAGTTACGCTTGACAGTTTCCTGAGAGCGAAATATAATTATGACGCCGGTACTTATAATGCGTATGCTGCAAAAACACAAAGTGATAAAATTTTCGCCCGCCTTGACTGGAATATTGGCCGTAGTCATCTAACACTTCGTCATAATTATATTAAGGCATATGATGACAATATTTCAAGATCAAGTACACTATTCCGTTTCGGAAACAATACTTACCGTTTTAATAATAAGCAAAACATCACTGTAGGTGAATTAAGAACTTCCATAAGCAAATCCGTTTCAAATGACCTGATTGTTGGACGCCATGAAATACGTGACTATCGTACCGTATTCGGTAGCTTATTCCCATCGGTAGAAATTACCAAAGGTGCAGCAACGATTCAACTGGGCTCCGAAAGAAGTTCTGTAGCAAACAGGCTTGACCAGGACATTTTTGAAGTAACAGATAACCTGAAAATATTCAGGGGAAAAAATACATTTACGATCGGAACACACAATGAATTTTTTAAGTTCTATAATCTTTTCCTTAATAATTACAATGGCAGGTGGAGATTTGCTGATTTGAATGCATTCTATGCGAACAATCCTAAAAATTTCGATGTAACTTATTCTGCTGACAAAACAGGCAACCCGCTTCCTGCCGCTGCATTCAAAGCATCACAACTTGGCTTTTATGTGCAGGATGAGATACAGGTTGATCCAAAGCTGAGAATAACAATAGGTTTGAGAGCGGATCTGCCAATCATTAATTCAAAGCCTGATTATAATTATGCGGTTGATTCTACTTTCGGAGGAAAATACAATACACAGAATATTCCTAACAAACAATTGTTATGGGCTCCAAGGGTTGGATTTAACTATGATGCAGAGGGCGACAGGTCTATTGTATTACGTGGAGGCGTAGGTGTTTTTACAGGAAGAGCTCCTTTTGTCTGGATATCCAACCAGTTTGTAAATACAGGTGTTTTATTAAAAACAACCAGCCAAAGCAGCAATGTTAACGGCGGCAACGGATTCGATCCTGATGTAAACAACCAGAGCAATATAGGAACGGGTGCACCTACTTATGAAGTAAACGTGATTGATAAGAAGTTCAAGATCCCACAGGTAGCCAGGTTCAATTTTGCTGTTGACAGGAAATTACCGGGGAATGTTAATGTAACTATTGAAACGATTCTCTCTAAAACACTTAACAATATTTATTACCAGAATGTAAACCTTAAAGATCCTACAGGAAAAGTAGATCCTTCTTACAACAATGGCGCAGATACAAGAGATGCTTTTGGTACAACTGCTGCAACAAGAGTTTACAATCCTGCATTTACCCGTGTAATCCTTATCAGCAATACAAGCAAAGGATATTCTTTCAATATCGGTACAACTATAAATAAAACATGGAAACATTTCTTTGTACAGGCTGCTTACAACTATAACTCTGCAACTGACGTAAATAGTGGTGCCAGTTCTACAGCACTGTCAAACTGGGAATTTGTGCAGGTTGTTGGCAATTCAAACAAACAGGACCTTTCTGTTTCCAACTATGAACTTAAACACAGGATCACAGCGGTTGCTAGTGTGAATTTTAATTTCCTCAAACATTTCAAAACCTCACTTGCTTTCTTCTATGAAGGAAATTCAGGTAAACCATTTACTTATGTTGTTAATGGTGATCTTAATAATGATACACAATTTGGTAATGACCTTGTATATGTACCACGCGATCCGAGTGAGATAAATTTTGTAGACCGGAAAGTTGGTAGTACAGTTGTTGCAACTGCTGCGCAACAGGCCATCGACTTTGAAGCATTTATCAAGAATGATAAATATCTTTCAAAAAGAAGGGGCACTTATACAGAAAGGAATGGCAGCAACACGCCATGGGAACATGTAATTGATGCCCGCATCGCACAGGATCTTTATCTCAATGTTGGCGGAAGAAAGCACGACATTCAAATAACATTCGATGTTTTTAACCTTACCAATTTACTGAACAAGGATTGGGGTCGCAGGTATTCAGTTACCAACCAGGCTTATAACCTCCTGCAAACAGCAACAGTTAGCGGAGTGAAAGGATATAATTTTACTGCGGGACAAACACCATGGGGAGTTGATTTCGGATCAAGGTGGCAGGGACAGATCGGTTTCAGGTATACGTTTGATTAGTATTAGTAAGTACTATAAAAAAAATGTCACGGTGTAAATCGTGACATTTTTTTTATATCAATTCTTAATTATGAATTATAAATTCTGAATTAGTAGCTGGTGAAAATCTCATAATTGGATGAGGCTTTTGTCAGAAAGCTATTGTTACAATCGTTTATTTTTACCTGCTTGTTTCACGCAAAGCTCGCAAAGGAGCAAAGACGCAATGTTTTAAACAGGGATTTTATGACAGAGAATGAAATTTCAAAAATTGTTTTTGACGTTTTGTGTTGCAATACATAAAAATTATGGTCCGGGTTTATTTGAAAGTGTTTATGAGGAACTATTGCATTATGAATTAAATAAACTAAGTATTTCTCTTCAACGACAAAAGGCGATTCCTCTGATACACGAGCAAATTAAAATGGAAATTGGTTTCAGGGCAGATATTATAGTAGAAAACAAAGTAATTATTGAGATAAAATCTGTTGAAGAAATTGCTGAAATACATTATAAACAAGTGCTGACTTATTTAAAACTGGCAAATTTAAAATTGGAAATGCTTATCAACTTCAATGTTCCCTTAATCAAAAATGGGATTCATCGAATAGTAAATAAGTTATGATTTGTAGCATTGGCAGGGAAATAATACAAGTATTTACTCTTAGCTCCTTTGCGAGCCTTGCGTGAAACATTAACTTCCGGAAACAGGCCATGCCCATTTCAAAAATTCCGGGAACGCCCTCGCCCACGTTGGCACATCATGTTTCCCATCCTTTAGTTCTTTATAACAGATATCTGTAGGTTCCTTATAACCTTTTATCTTTAATTCTTCGATAAGGCTGCGGGTATCGTCAATAGAATCAATTACACCATTTTTATTCCTGTCGGCCACTTCATCCAGTGTACCCACTTCAAAAAAGAATTTGAGCCATGGATAATATTTACCATCACGAACCTGGCGATGCATGATACGATCTTTCATCTCATCAAAATCATCATCTTCATGACTTTTGTCACGCCACCAAAGGGATCCGCTGAATACTGCGGCACGTGAAAACTCTTCAGCATTATTCCATACGATATCAATTGCACTAAGACCTCCCAGTGAAAAGCCTGCAAATGATTTTTCTTTAAATGAAACTATATGGTATTTTTTCCGGATATATGGCAACAGCTCTTCCATTACAAAACGTGTATATAAAGCAGCTTTGGCGCCCCGGCCTTTATAATCCAGGATCTTTGCTGTTCCATATTCGTTTTTCCTGTCTGTAGAACAGTGAATACCTACACAAAAAATAGGTTCTATGAGATTATCGGCAAGCAATTCATCGAGTATATCTTCAAAATGCATGGTACGCAGGTCCTGGCCGTCATTGATCAGCAATAAGTGTAGGAAGGACAGGTTAGCGACATCAGCAGGCAAATAACAATCAACTTTTACTTCCCGCTTTAAGTGTACCGATTTGATAATATGTGCCTCTATGGTTATACAGTTAGTTTTGTTTCCGGCCATGGTTCCAAAAATAAAGAAAAGCTCATTTTAAATTCACGCAAAGTTATACAGATCACAGGGGAATAAGTGAATATTCCATGCTTTCCGCCCCGATTTCCTGGTGAATAAACGAAACTCAAACATAATTTGTTTTATTGCCCTGTTAAAAATATATTTGGTAACATTTAATATAACCTTTTCCTTAAAACAAGAAGCATGAAAAAGATTGGTGTATTACACGGCAAAGAAAGAAGCTTTCCCGAAGCATTAGTAGCCCGGATAAACAGTAAAAAAATTGACGGTATCATTGCCGAACCTGTGCGCATTGACAAAGTAATGCAGGGTGAATCAAGCGGCTATACGGTTATCTTCGATCGTATCTCACAGGATGTTCCTTTTTACAGGGCATTTTTAAAGAATGCTGCATTATGTGGCACTTCTGTTATTAATAATCCTTTCTGGTGGAGCGCAGATGAAAAATTTTTCAATAACTGCCTCGCTACAAAAATAGATGTGCCGGTTCCTAAAACTGTTATTCTTCCTTCGAGGGACCTGCCACCGGATACATCAGCAGAATCATTTGCAAACCTTGCCTATCCATTGGATTGGGATGGCATTTTTAAATACATTGGCTTCCCTGCATATATGAAACCATTTGCAGGTGGAGGATGGAAAAGTGTGTATCAACTGAACAGCATGGATGAATTCTTTGAAAAGCATGCTGAAACAGAACAACTGGTAATGATGCTGCAGGAAGAAATAAAGTTTGAAGAATATTATCGTTGCTATTGTATCGGCGGAAAATATGTGCGTATCATGCCATATGAGCCACGCAATCCACATCACCTTCGCTATGTAGCACACTTTAACCCAACTGCTGAAAGATATAAACTGATGGAAGATATCGTACTTCGTATCTGTCGTTATCTAGGTTATGATTTCAATACAGTAGAACTGGCAGTACGTGACGGTGTCCCTTATGCGATTGATTTCTGTAACCCGGCACCTGATGCAGAAGTAACAAGTGTAGGCCAGGAAAATTTTGATTGGGTTGTTGAAACAGCTGCCATCTATGCAATAGAAAGAGCAATGGACAATAAACCCGGCCAGGATAATCTTACCTGGGGCGAGTATATAAAACGGAGTGCGTCTAAACGTGAACTTTATTAAGAAAATACGAGATACCAGATACGGGATGCCAGATAGGATTATCTGGAATCTGGTATCATGTATCCGGTATCAGTCATTCATAATTCATAATTCAGCATTTATCTAATGGCCAATTTATCATACAAACATTTCACCATAGGCGTTGAAGAAGAATACATGGTGATAGACCCTCATAGCAGGGAACTCAAAAGTCATGAACAGAAGATCGTACATGAAGGACATAAAGTGATTAAGGACAAGGTAAAGGCCGAGATGCACCAGGCCGTTGTGGAAGTAGGTACAGATATCTGTGCAGATGTGGATGAAGCGTTGATGGATGTTGGCACACTTCGAAAAACAATCAGTGGTATTGCTGATGAACTGGGATTGTGGGTTGGCGCAAGCGGAACACACCCTTTCAGTCATTGGGAAAAGCAGCTTATAACCGATCATATCCGTTACAGTGAGATCGTAAATGAATTGCAGGAAGCCGCCCGCAGTAATCTCATTTTTGGTTTACACGTTCATGTAGGAATGGAAACAAGGGAAATGGCGATCCACATTGCTAACTCCGCCCGTTATTTCCTGCCTCATATTTATGCATTGAGTACAAACTCCCCTTTCTGGGAAGGAAGGATGACAGGTTATAAATCCTTCCGTACAAAGATCTTTGATAAGTTCCCACGTACAGGCATACCCGATTATTTTGAAAGCATTGAATCATACGACAACTATATAAAATTGCTGGTGAAGACCAATTGTATCGACAATGCAAAGAAGATCTGGTGGGATTTGCGTGTACATCCATTCTTCAACACAGTTGAATTCCGCATTTGCGATATACCACTAACAGTGCAGGAAACGATCGCTATCACTGCTTTATTCCAGGCAATCTGTGCCAAGTTATATAAACTGAGGAGCCAGAACCTGAACTTCATGATGTATGGCCGGGCATTACTGAATGAAAACAAATGGCGTGCAAGCCGCTACGGTATCGAAGGCAGTATGATCGATTTTGGAAAAGAAGCTGAAGTGAATACAAGAGTACTCATTTATGAATTACTGGATTTTGTAGATGATGTTGTCCCCCATCTCGGTAGCCGCCATGCCATCAGCCATGTACATAAAATGCTGGATGAAGGTACCGGTGCAGACAGGCAATTAAAAGTATTTGAAGAAACAAAAAGCCTTGAGAGCGTGGTGGATTATATACATACTAGCTTTTTACATGGGTTGTAACGAACCGGGAATCGGCAAACGGAAATAAGCAATAGCTCCTTTTATGCTTTGCCGGAATCATATAAAGCCGTATATTTGCCACCCAATAAAAAAATGGCTGCGTAGCTCAACTGAATAGAGCATCTGACTACGGATCAGAAGGTTTTAGGTTTGAATCCTAACGCGGTCACTCAGTACAGGAAAGGGTTTCAAGAAATTGAGACCTTTTTCATTTTTATGAATTCCTACATAATTTCTACACAAAATTGCTGTTACCTATCCAGTTTGTAGTGGAACGTGATGAGAAATCTATTGAATTCTTTTAAATAATGAAATTCGAAAATCGTACCCACCCGTTTGAATTTTTTGATTTCCATTTTTGGAAAATACCCTGCCTTTAAGCAGCTACCGCATGAGCAAAAAGAGAAAAAAAATCGGCTGAATTGTGTGGAATGCAAGCCGCCCGACAATGAGTTCATCTTGCTGTTGATAATTTGCAAACAAAATATCTCAGCAACGAAATATGTTTAAATGAAAGCACTAACCTTATCATCCTTTGGGAACTCTGACGTCCTTGAATATCTAGAGGTAGATGATCCGGTATTAAAGACTAATGAGATATTGGTTGAAATGAAAGCTATCGGGTTAAATTATGCTGATCTAATGAGAAGAAATGGTGTTTACCCGATGAGAGGTAAAGCGCCTTACATAAATGGTTTTGAAGGAGCTGGTATTGTTAGGGATAATAATGGTTTTAGCGAATTCAAAATTGGTGACAGAGTTGCCTTTGCCGATGTGCCTTTTGCAAATGCAGCTCTTGTTGCAGCGCCAATTGACAATTTGATTCCATTACCTGACGAAATAAGTTTTGAAACTGCAGCATCAATAATGTTACAGGGATTAACTGCACATTTTCTAACAACTGACAGTCATAAAATAATACCGGGAGAAATTGTCGTTATCCATGCTGCTGCAGGAGGAGTAGGTCAACTTCTCATACAAGTCTGCAAAATACTGGGAGCTAAAGTGATTGGATTAACTTCATCAGAAAACAAAAAACAAATTGCGCTTTCCCTGGGTGCGGACGAAGTTTTGTTATATAGCGATGACTGGAAAACAAAAATTCTCGAGCTGTATCCTAAAGGTGTTGATGTAGTATATGAAAGTATTGGAACTACAATGGAGTCCAGTCTTGCAGTAACAAGAACATTAGGACAGGTAGTTTTCTTTGGCATGGCTGGCGGAAAATTAGAGTTGGGAAATCCTTTGTGGATCATCGCACATTCGAAAACAATTATTGGTGGTGATTTATGGAACTATCTTACTTCTCGTGAGGAAAGATTGAAAAGGGCGAAAATATTTTTTGAATGGGTTATTAATGGAGAGATTAAAATCTCTGCTCCAACAATTTTTAAATTGTCTGAAGGTAAAAGAGCTCATGATTTAATGGAAGCCAGGCACAGTATAGGGAAAATATTGATGATACCCGGCTAATCTCCAATTCGAAAATCCTTTTCATTATTTTTTTTAAAAATAAACCATCATATAACTATCATATAAATAACCTTCTCCTTTATTTGTGCATTCCCTTCTGCCATTATGAGATGTGATTGCAAAATTTCTTTTCTGCGTTCCTCCAATAGTTTTTCAGGCATTAGTATTAATTTTGGCTACAACATTTCTAAACCATGAATGACTCCGGGCTCATTGCAAAAATGGTTAAAGCTGCTCAAAATGGCGAAGAACCAGCCTGGAAATTTTTGTATAACAAATACTACGCTTTATTATACACACATGCACTTAAAATCTTAGGAAATGCAGCATCTGCCACGGATGCAGTGCAGGACAGCTTTTTATCAGCGTACCTGCATCTTCACCAGCTAAAAAATTATGAAGCTTTTGGAGGCTGGTTAAAAAAAAATCTTCTTCGTAATTGTTATCGCAGCAATCATTCATCCTGGCAATATGAAAATACACCTGGTTTATCAATTGAGAATAATACTCCGGTAGAAAATGAAATAGAAAAAAAATATGAGGTCGTTAATAATAAGTCGCAATTAATCGCAACAATTGCAAAACTTGCTGAACCTTTAAGCTGTACATTATTATTACGCTATTTTTCTGCATTTCAGTCTTACGAACAAATAGCGGTGATTCTTGGAATTCCCGTTGGCACTGTACGCAGCCGCCTTAATCAGTCAAAACAAAAAATATTGACGCACTGGGCTAAGAACGATATTGAGCATCATAGAATATTCACTGAATCTGAAGAATGGAGCCATTTTTATTATACCCATTTCACAAATGTTCATTGCCATTTTATTTGTTGCCGATATTGAGTTGCCGGGTAAAGAAAAAAATAAATCAGCTTATGATGGATTTAAACAATTGGGATTTGAAATTCCATATACACGTTTTCACTACAGGTTAAACAAATAAAAGGAATTTATTCCAGCACTTATTTTACATTATTTGATATTCAGTAAACTAATTGACAGCAACCTGGCTTCCCTGCATGTTTCTTTGTGTGAAAAAGATCATGAAAAAAACTTTATTATTCTCCACCTTAATAGCAGGAGCAGCAATAGCAGTTTACCTGTTATTTATTAAAGAACCGAACTTTGATGCAAAGGGCGGTTATCTTAACAACATCAACGAAAAGTCAGTTATCCTGGAAGGTTATGACCCTGTAGCCTATTTCACAGATAACAAACCTGTGATGGGAAATGAACTATTTACTTACGATTACCAGGGAGCAACTTACTGGTTTGCTTCGGAAGAACATGCAGAAATGTTTAAAGCGTTGCCGAAAAAATATGCTCCACAATACGGTGCATTTTGCGGTTATGCAGTCAGCATCGGGAAACTAAGACCCGTTGATCCATTGATTTACCAGATCGAGGATGGCAGGTTGATTTTACAACATACAAAAGAAGCTTATGATCTTTTTAACGAAGATCTGAAAGTTAATACGGCTAAAGCAGATAAGAACTGGCCGGGTATTGTAGAAAGTCATATAGGCAAACCCGTTAAGTATGATGAGAAAGCACAGGCCCCTACTGCCAGTAATATGAATGCAAAATAATAATTACTCAATTCCGTCAGTTGAAACAGACTGCAATGAAAAATGTAAAGAGCCCGACAAAAGCGGGCTTTTTTGTTTTTATATAACCCCGTTTGTAAACTAACGGACAGCAATAACTTTTCTATCATCGTTTCTTTGTTGTGTAAAACAAATAACATGAAGACAATAACAAAAACAATCCACTTACAACAAATGCTTAAGGAAAAAGCAAAACAAAATCGTTTCTTAAAAATGATATTTGCTTCAATGCTGGTATTGATGAGTACATTTATAGCAATAAATGCAAAGGCACAAAAAACAGACGGCAAATACTTTAATAATGTTGATGAAAATGGTGTTATACTCGATCAGTATGATGCAGTAGCTTTTTTTACCGACAACAAACCCGTAAAGGGCGATGCAACATTCCAGTATAAATACCAGGATGCTACTTATTACTTCGCTTCACAGGAACATCTTGATTTGTTTAAAGCAAATCCCGAAAAATATAAACCACAGTTTGGCGGATGGTGCGCCTATGCCGTTTCGCTTGGAAGGGTCGCACCAATCAATGTAAATACTTTTTCGATTGTTGATAACCGTCTCGTGATTCAACACAATGACCGTGCAGTAAAAGGGTGGAACAAAGATGTTACAGGCAACCTCGCCAAAGCGGATAAATACTGGCCAAAGGTTTCCGGCAAACATGGCGCACAGATTACTACCGATGAAGAAAAAGGGTTTTTAAATAACGAGGACAAAGCGGGAGTGATATTGCAAGGCTATGATGCAGTAGCATATTTCACAGACAACAAAGCAGTAAAAGGAGATGAAAAATACAGTGCCCGTTACAATGGTGCCACTTATTGGTTTGTTTCAGAAGCACATGCATCTATGTTTAAAGATCATCCTGAAATGTTTGCTCCGGCTTATGGTGCGTTCTGCGGCTATGCAATGAGTTTAGATAAGCTCCGTCCTATTAATCCCGAAATATTTGATGTAATAAATGGTCGCCTCATTTTACAACATAGCAAAGATGCTTACGACAAATTTCATGCAGACCTGGCTTCTAATATCGAAATGGCAGATAAGTACTGGCCGAAGAAAGTTGAAAAGAAAGCAGGTAAGAGTGTTGAGTTTGATGAACCCGCAAAATGAGTTATGAATTATGAGTTCTGAGTTATGCGTTCTGAATTATGAGTTATAATTTTTTTATTAATTAAAAGTATAGTCATGAAATTTATTAAGAATCATTTGCCTTTATTGATCGTTGCAATGATCGTTTTCTCGATGCCTTCGAAATGCCAGGTGCTTTCTACGAAAAACATTAGCCTGGAAGCCGCAAAAAAAATCGTTGCAGAAGCTGTAACATTTGCAAAGACCAATAATGCACCCGGAGGCGCTATCGCTGTAGTGGATGCCGGGGGCAATCTTGTATACCTGGAAAGGCTCGACAATACGTTCGCAGCAGCAGCGGAAGTTGCTGCTAAAAAGGCAAATACCGCAGCATTATTCAAAGCACCTTCTTCCAAACTTGAAAATTCTATCAACGGAGGAAGACCGGCACTTATCACTGTTGGTCATACATTCTTACAAGGTGGTGTTCCCATTATATACCAGGGGCAGGTAATCGGTGCCGTTGGCGTAAGTGGCAGTGCGAGTGCACAACAGGATGAGGATATGGCGAATGCCGGTGTAAAAGCCAAATTGGATTAAAATGGACTTGAATATTGCGTATTGAACTTTCATTGCTGTTTAAATACTCAATATTCAATGTTCAACATTCAATTTTAAAATAACAAGCACTTCGTTGAGTGATGGTATTCAGTACAAGTGAGTGACACAACAATGTCGATTAAAGTACAAAAGCTGGTAAAACAAAAAATATGATCAAAATATATTCGCTTTTAAAGATCTACATCATTGCCCTGGTGATACTGTTATTATGCCTTATCTCTTCGGCAATATTTGCGCAGGAAACAAGGCAACTTGCTGTAGATAAACCACAAGCCATTGCAGATCTCAAAACAACTGAAGGGGCTGCACTGGTTGATGCAAAGTGGTACGTACAAAATGCAAATGTCATTGATGTTGATTTTAAAACGCCCGGTAAAGGAACAAATGGCGATCCGTTATTACTATATCCAACAGGTACTGCAATCAAAACAAATCAATTGCATCCGCAAATCGGTGCAGCAGATTTTGACAAAGGATTCAAAGAGATTAAACCCACCGAACTTGAAAGCAGGCAGGGAACTGGTTTGCTTTCGTTCGTGTGGTACAAACTAGAAATAACCATTCCCCGGGCAATTGGCAAATTTGAGACAACCGGTTCAACAGCAGTTTTTGAAATCGTAATGGATGACTACAGTGAGATATGGGTGAATGGAAAACAAATGCAGGGTTTCGGGCAAAGTGGTAATGGTGTTATCAGTGGATACAATACAAGAAATCGTGTTATTCTTTCAAATGATGCGAAAGCCGGGGATCATTACTCAATAGCCATCCTGGGAATTAACGGAACGATTGGTAAGCTGCCGGATAATTATATCTGGTTACGAAATGCAGTTATAGATTTTTATAAAGATGGATTACCAACAAATGCAACCTGGAAAGATATTGGAAAGATTTTTACACTTGATGAACAATTGAATAACATCATAACTCCCGGAACAAAAGTGGAGAAAGTCGCTGATGGCTTTTCTTTCACTGAAGGGCCGGTATGGCATCCTGATGGATATTTATTGTTCAGTGATCCGAATACAAACACAATTTATCGTTACACTCCCTTAAATCATAACGTGACCGTATACATGAGTCATAGTGGTTATACCGGTGCCGATATTGGCGAATACGGTCAACCGGGAAGCAATGGTCTTACAATCGATAAGGAAGGCCGGTTAATAGTTGATCAACATGGCAACAGAAGAGTTGTGCGTTATGAAAAGAAAGGGCCATTAACAGTTTTAGCTGATAGAATAGATGGAAAGCGCTTCAATAGTCCGAATGATGTATTGCTAAAATCTGATGGCAGTATTTATTTTACAGATCCTCCTTATGGTTTACCAAACTTCTTCAATGATATAAGGAAAGAACTCGATTATTCGGGCGTATTCATGATAAAAAATGGAAAAGTATCTGTAGTATCAAAAGATCTCGGTGGACCAAATGGCCTGGCCTTCTCCCCTGATGAAAAATACTTTTACGTTACGAATTGGGATATTCGCGACATTCATCACACTAAAACTTTATGGCGTTATGAAGTGCATGCCGATGGAAGTTTGAAGAATGGAAAGATCCTTGCTGACTGGAATCTTACTGAAGATGATGAAGCTTTAGACGGGATGAAAGTAGATAAGCAAGGTAATCTCTATATTTCTGCACCCGGTGGTTTATGGATTCTCAATGCTGAAGGAAAAATTTTAGGAAAGATTGTTACACCTGAGCGGCCAGCTAACATGGCCTGGGGAGATGATGATGGAAAGACATTATACATGACTGCTCACAGCAGCTTGTATAAAATTAGAGTAAATACAGGTGGAAAATTTTCATGGCAATAATAAAAGCATTGGTTTAAGATGATAATAAAGAATGTGATCGTAGTACTCTTTGTTCTTTCGATAGGGTTTACTTCCTGTAAGAAAGAAGAGAATACGCCAACGACTGTATTAAATGAAACAACAGACAGTACTGCAATATTAAAATATAGCGGCCTGTTTTCAAGCGGCCCATACGGTATAGTTGACGGAGATGTGATGATATATAAAACAGGAAGCAGGTATGATTTGAAGCTTACAAATTTTAATAGCAGCAACGGCCCGGATCTGCGGGTTTATTTATCAAAGCAAATGACAGCAGGAGAATTTATTGATTTGGGCGCTTTAAAATCTACCGCAGGAAACCAGGTTTATGAAATCACCAGCGTTGTCGATTTTATAGAATACAAATACGCATTGATACACTGTCGCCAATTCAATCATTTATTTGGCTGGGCACAACTACAGTAATAATAAATTCTACATAATTATGAATAGAACAGCTATCGTCACCGGTGCTTCGGGCAATATGGGACAAGCTATTGTAAAACGATTTTTGACTGAGGGTTACAATGTTATTGGAACAGTTGTTCCAAACGATCCAATAGTCATAGATATTGACGATAGCAGGTTTGAAAAAATAGTGATTGACCTGATGAATGAAGAAGATTGCGAAAAATTTATTAATGGGATTATTGAAAAATATGAAACAATTGATGCAGCTATAATGACTGTAGGAGGTTTTGCAATGGGAACAATAACAGAAACAAAGACGGCTGATATTTTAAAACAGTACAAATTGAATTTTGAAACTGCTTATAATATAGCACGTCCTGCATTTATAAAGATGTTGCGGCAAAATAGCGGAAGAATATTTTTAGTTGGCTCACGCCCTGGAATAGATGCACAATGCGGAAAAGGAATGATAGCCTATGGAATTGCAAAATCACTTATATTTCGTCTCGCCGAGTTAATGAATGATGAAGCAAAGGGTAAAAATGTTGTCACTGCTGTATTAGTGCCAGGTACGATTGATACTGCCCAAAACAGGATAGCTATGCCAAATGCGAATTTTAATAAGTGGGTTAATGTGAATACTATTGCTGACACGGTGATATACTATTGTTCAGATATAGCGGCAACATTGAGAGAGCCGGTTATTAAGCTGTATAATAATTCATAAGTTAAAAAGAGTTGGTTTTTGTGTTGGTTATAAATGAAATGCTGCCGGAATTTTCCTGTGGCATTTTTAAATTGAATCAAATGAGCAATAATATTAGTTTATTAGTTTCTGAAATAACCGTAAGGTATAAATTACATAATCCTTCAACCGCTTATACGGTTGCAGTCAGCGGGATTGATGCAGCCGGCAAGGGATACACCTGCAAACTTTTAAAAGATGCTCTGGAGCAAAATGGCTACCGTGTTGCCCTGATAAACCTTGATCCCTGGCAAAACCCAATTTCTGTTCGTTTACAGGAACAAAACGCAGCAGAAAATTTTTATAAGAACGTATTTCGCTGGCAAATATTCTTTGAATTATTGCTTTTCCCCTTGCAAAAAGACAGGAAAATAAACCTCGAGACAATTGGCATACATACTTACGCAGATACTTACTATCTTTTAGAATATGATCTCCACAATATTGATATCATTTTACTAGAAGGTATATTTTTATTTAAACAGGATTATCGTTCCTATTATAACTTGAAAATATGGATAGATTGTTCTTTTGAAACCGGGTTGGCCAGGGCGCTGGAAAGAAACACCGAACAGTTAGATAAAAACTCACTGCTGCATGATTATAATACATATTATTATCCGGCACAACGGTATCATTTTGAGAAGGATGACCCAAAAAGTCTTGCCGACCTGGTTATCGATAACAATTAGTAAAGAATACCTGAAGAAGGTCCCAAATCAGAGCCATAGGTGCTTATTTGAGCATATTGCTTAACTTTAATAAAGAAAATTGGCATTATAAAACTGCATTTATTATGGGAAAAGTAACGGGTATAATAAAAGGATCAGATCAGGACCTGTTGTTCTCTCATATTACTTTCGAGAACCTTCACGAAGCTGTTTTCTGGATCGATTCACACGCAAATATTTTCAGGGTAAATGCCATGGCTTGCGCTATGACTGGTTACACCAATGAAGAACTTACAAAGAAAACCGTATCTGATATAAATCCCACCACACTCTTACAGGACTTTGATGCATTTTGGAAACGATTGAAAAAAGAAAAAAAGATAACTTTTGAATCACAGCACAGGCACAAGACCGGTTATGTATATGATGTTGAAATCACCGGGAATTTTATTGAATATGAAGGCCGGGAATTTACCTGCAGTATTGTGAGAGACCTGAGAAAGAAAAAGATGGAAGAAGAGTTACTCAGGGCTGTATCTGAAGCAACGTCGGGTTTGACAGGCCACGACATGTTTGTTGAAATAACAAAAAATGTAACAGCGATGCTGGGTATGAAGTATAGTTTTATTGTTGAGTGCACTGATGAAACAAATACCAGGTATAGAACGCTTGCATTTGTTGATGGTGAAAAAGTACTTGACAATTTTGAATATGACGCAGAAGGTTCCGCCTGCCAGACCTTACTAAGAGGCGAACCTTTTTTCATGCCAAAGGATGTACAAAAGCATTTTTCGGCTGCAAAAGGTATCGAAGCATATATTGGTGCTCCTATCTTTAGCCCCACGACCGGGATTATCCTTGGGCATATTGCAGCCTCCGACCCGAACCCGGTTACAGATGAAAAAAACCAGACGGCCATATTGAAGATTTTTGCAGCCAGGATTGGTGCAGAGTTTGAAAGAATGAAGGCTCAGAAACAATTGGAGGAGAAAAATAAAGAATTACAATTACGGTTAAACGAAATAGAGTTATACAACAGCACCGTAAAAAATGTACGTGACCAGATTTTTTGGATAAACAAGGAAGGCAAATTTATCCGGTTAAATGAAGCGGTAAGCAGGGAATCAGGTTACTCTATGGATGAATTAATGGCCATGGATGTGTTCGATCTGAATCCTTCTTTGTCCAAAAAAGAATGGCGGCAAAAATGGGAAGAAACAAAGGCTGCAGGACAACAAATACTGGAAACAGAACACCAGCATAAAAACGGCGGATTCTATCCTGTTGAAGTAACCAATTATTATATTGAACATCTGGGCGAAGAATATTTCTGTTGTTCAGTACGGGATATAAAGAAAAGAAAAATGGAGGAAGAGTTGCTGAGAGTAGTATCCGAAGCAACTTCTGGTTTTGTTGGACTTGATTATTTCCGCGAGCTTACAAAAGTAATAACGCTTACCATGGGTGTGAAATATGCACTCATTACCGAATGCTCCAATGTTGAAAAAACACGTGTGCGTACCATTTCATTTGTTGATCATGGCACCCCATTGGAGAATATTGAATATGACCTTGAAGGAACGCCTTGCGAAATCGTAATGTCCGGCAATGATTATTTCTGTGAAAATAACCTGGAAAAAATTTTTCCTAAAGAAAAAGGTCTGCAATCTTATGTTTCTGTTCCCATCTATAGTCCCGCAACCGGTGAAATACTAGGTCATATTGCTGCTTTGGATGATAAGCCGATGAATGAAAGTAAAAATCAAACTTCTATTCTTAAAATATTTGCAGCAAGAGCAGGATCAGAAATAGACAGGATTAAAACAGAAGACAAATTAAGCGAAACGTTAAAGAGTGCCAACGTACAATTACAAATACAACTTAAAGAAAGTGAGAAGCGATTCCGCGATTTATTTGAGGAGGCTCCAATAGCATATGTTCATGAAGGACTTGATTCACGCCTGATAAAAGCCAATCGGGCAGCTTTAAAAATTCTTGGAATAAAGGAAGAAGATGTTCCCAACACTTACGGAAAAACGCTAGCGCCTGACACAGCAGATGCGCAGCGCCGCATGACAGAAGCATTTGAATCTATTGGACGCGGTACGGATACCAGTGGTGTTGTTTTGGAATTACGTCGTGTAGATAACGGAGCACCACTTTGGATACAGTGGTGGTCAAATCCCGACCCAAGCGGCCAATTTACACGGACTATGTTCATAGATATTACTGAGCAGGTCTTGATGGAACAGGAAAAAGCAAGACTGGAAGCACAGAACGAATACCTGCAGGAAGAAATAAAACTATCTCACAACTTTGAAGAGATCGTGAGCAAAAGCGGTAATTTCCAAAAGATATTAAAACAAATTGAGCAGGTAGCCGCCACCGATGCTACTGTCCTGATATTAGGTGAATCAGGAACGGGGAAAGAATTAATTGCAAGAGCTGTTCATCATATTAGCAATCGCAGCAAAAAACCATTGGTAAAAGTTAACTGCGCTACTTTGCCAGCTAATTTAATAGAGAGTGAATTGTTCGGGCATGAGAAAGGTGCATTTACAGGCGCTATGGAAAGAAAGATTGGTCGTTTTGAACTGGCAGATACCGGAACTATTTTCCTGGATGAAATTGGAGAATTACCCGTTGAACTGCAGGCAAAATTACTCAGGGTATTGCAGGAAGGAGAATTTGAAAGATTGGGAAATCCAAAAACAATGAAGGTAAATGTGCGGGTGATCGCTGCGACAAATCGAAATCTTCCGCAAGCCATTGATAAAAAAGAATTCCGTGAAGACTTATTTTATCGTTTAAATGTTTTCCCGATTGTTTGCCCGCCATTGAGAGACAGGAAAGATGATATTCCTTTATTGGTTAAACATTTCTGCCAGAAACACGAAGGAAAGATCGGGACAAAGGTTACCAAAGTGAATCCAAAAGTAATGGATGCATTAATGGCTTACGACTGGCCTGGTAATATTCGTGAGCTTGAGAATATTATTGAAAGAGCGATGATTCTTAGCAGGAACAATACACTGGAAGAAGGTGATTGGTTGCCTGCTGTGAAGATTTCTGGCGAAACTAACGGTAAGCAAAATACGCAAAAATTAGGCGATGTTGAAAAAGAACATATACTGGAAGTTTTAAAAAAGACCAATTGGAAAGTCAGCGGCGAAAAAGGAGCAGCGAAGATTCTTGGATTGAATCCTACAACGCTCGAAGCAAGAATGAAAAAACTAGGAATAAAAAGAGAAAACTAATTGCCAACCGGTATAGAACAGTTGACAATTAGTTTAAATCATACAACTCATTTAATCAATAGCCTGTCCAAAGAAAACCTGCCACTCCCCTTTATCAAAATGGTTATCGCTATTGCAACGAAAAGAAGGTCAAATTCATATCCCTCGCCTTTGTGATTGCCAAACCAGTTCATGAAAAAGCCGTTGGCTAAGTGATCAACAAAAAAAGCACCTGTAATAACTGCTATCATTAACGCTGCATGTATCCTGCCGGCCAGGCCAAAAATTAAAAGGACTGCCCCGAGTGATTCAACAAGAATAATAAAACCCCCAAGTACTGCAGGTATGCCAACGGTCCCGGTAAAATAGTTTATCGTATTGCTCCAGCCAAATCCCCCAAACCATCCAAACGCTTTTTGCAAGCCGTGACCCAGCATGACAATCCCTAATGTGATTCTCATAATAGCAATCGACGTATCATTATTAGTAAGAAATATTCTTTGTCTCATAAAATAATTTTTAGTTGCCGTAAAAAAATTGTTCATGAATGATCTTGCCATCTTTCCATTGCTGTTTTGAAACCTGCGTATAATTTCTTACACCCCAATCTTTGTGGGTATAATCATATTTCCACTCTACAAATGACACGTTATCGCTTACTGCCATGTTTAAAACAGCAGCATTGCGGAACTCGACAATATCATTAAGAAATTGTTTTTCTCTTTCAGCATTAGCATTTTTCCCAATTGTTGGCGGCATTGAATTTTCCTGCATGCGTACATCGTCGTGATAATATTTATCAAACGCTTCAAGAAGTTTTCCATCTAAGACCAATTGATTAAGGTCATTTAATTTTTCTGTTAAGTTGTTCATGATTCTTTATTTTAATTTTATTTGAACAACAAAACTACATTCACAGGATAGCCCTATCCAATGACCTAGATCAGAAAAAAACATTGATGTAGTTTAAGATTTTACCTTTTAGTGCTTAGTTGACGTCTTATACGACTAAGAAATTCGGGCGTTATACCCAGGTATGATGCAACCTGGTGTTGAGGAAGGCGTTGTTCCAGGTGCGGATATTTTTTGATAAAGTCCAGGTAACGATCTTCAGCTTTATCACCCATAGAGCCTGATATTCTTTTTTGCAGGGCTATATAGGCATTCTGCATTATTATGCGAAAAAAGCGTTCAAATTTAGGCACCCTGATGTACAATTCTTCAAGCGATGCTTTATCCAATTGTAAAAGTTCGCAATCCTCTAATGCTTCAACATTGTACTTTGATTCCTCTCCTGTAAAGAAACTACTCAGATCACCTGTCCACCAATCTTCAATTGAAAAATGCAGCACATTCTCCTGTCCTTTATCGTTTATGGAATAAGTCCGCAGGCAACCTTTGTTGACAAAACTTTCAAACCGGCATACATCGCCGGCCTGTAATAAATATTGTTTACGCTTTAATTTCTTATGTTTTAGTATTGAAGTAAAGAAACTAAACTCTTCATCAGTTAAAGAAATATGTCGACTGATATTAGTTCTTATGAGTTCATACATGAACCAAAAATAAAACAATATCTTAAAGAAGTAAAGTGTCTTGTATATTTCATAAATTGATTTTACCTAGATAGCCTGCTTAAATTCATTCAGCAGTTTTACATATTTCCCGTTGTCCCTGATCATTTGTAATCCATCAGCCAGTTTCATGTAAGCTAAATTATGGCTCTTGTGATTCATGCGGCTGATCCTGGCAAGAATATTCAGGTGGCGTATGATCTCTTTCCACGCGAAGAAAATAGAATTTTTAGGATCATAAATATGTGTGGGTTCGCTTCCGGCTCCGTTCAATTCAATAATAGAAAAATTCTTGCCCTCACATAATTCTTCCCATGTATTATACCTTATATCCATTCTGCCAAAATAAAAACCATTAATTCTTTTACATGCTGCATCTATCGATTGATTGAGTTGTTCATCCGCGAGAAAGCTAATATCCAGAAATTTTGCACCCCGGACATGATTACCATAGGGAACAAGTACATGCCTTTCACCGGTCGAAAGAACCGTATCAAATTCTTTTCCATTTGAAAGCCTTAATGTTTCTAGTTGAAGAATAAAACGTTTATCCTTTTTCAATAATTCCCTGATTGTTGAAATACCATCTCCTGTTACTGCAAGAAATTCCTTCTGTACTATACCGGAGATCCTGCCATTCTTCTCATTTGGGAAACGATAGTAAAAAATACCAACTTCATTTTCATAAGGAATAAATTCCTGGATAAGGAAATCAACTTTTGAGACAGTTACATAGTTAGAAAGATCATTTTCGCTTTCAAGCTTTTTAACTGCCAGCCCCTGCATGCCTATATCCGGTTTGCCTACCAGGGGAAAATTCATTCCTTTCCGCTTCACTTGTTTTAAAATTTCATTCGGAGTTTCCCCGGCTTTAAAAAATAATGTAGCCGGGTAATATTGTGGCGGGATGAGATCATATATCTCCTTCTTTGATTCCAGCAGGAAGCCGGCATTTCTTATCGAGGGATTAGAAGTACTAAAGAAAAAAAATGATCTTGATCTTATAGCAAGCCATATCCAGTATAAATACACAGGTGCATATACAATATGAAATGGCCAGTACTCCCAATTGAATAATTTAATAAAGAATGGCCGGTACAATATCTTTTTAAACATGTTTCGTTCCTTTAAAATATTTCTGCATAATTGTTAAATGGAATGAGCATTGGCATTTTGCAGTTGTATACTTTATTGTCTTTCAGATCAAGGTATTTCATCTGGCTTTTATGATCATCCAACACTATACTCGTGATACTTACGGTATATAACTCATTGTTACGATTCATTATTAAGTCATTTTGAATATCCCCGTTTCCGCCAAACTGATGAAATTTAATTATATCATCCTGGGTTGGCCTGGGATTCTTATTGAGGAATGAAGCAAACCAATATTCCCTTTTCTTAACAACGTCTTCATCATAAAGAGTTGCCGATGACCAAATATGATGACGATGCTTCCTTAACTGCCGGCAGTATTTCGTGCTTCCATTCCAGCGGCACTCATACAGGCAACTATCCATGATGATCATTGTAAAGGGTTCAATAGCTTCAAGGTCCATGTGCATGAAATATCTTACAGGATTATTTGCACTGATGATTTCAAGAAAGACAATGCCCCTGCTTTTTCTGTAAGGCGGCTGCGGTTCATGCTTTTCAAATGCGCCGTTTAACAGGACAGCAGCTGTTCCGTTGTCATGCAATGCCATCCACGTACCACCGGCATTTGCATCCTTTGGATAAATAATCTTATTACCATTTTCCATATAAACCATTGGTGGAACTGCCTGGCCACGAATGCTTTTTTCATCGCGGTTGGAAGTGATAAAATATTTATCACCTACAGGAATAAATGTTACTGTGCACATGATTTTCGATATTTTATTGTGGAAGTTGCTACGCCGAAACTTTCGGGTATAATAATAGTTGAAACTTCATTGATGCCAACCCTGATCAATGCCATATGATGAACTGTATGTTCAAGATTGTAAAGCAGTTCCCTGTAATAATTAGTAGGAACAACAATCTCTTCTGTGGATTGCTCATCGTAATTTGATTCAAGAAGAAGATCCTTATCAGTCTTTTCGATGTTATTGCAGATCATCTGCATTAACTCAATCGCAAAATCCTTATCAGTTTCAATACGAATATCTCTTTTACGTTTTTCATAATTGACAGTCCCTGTTTCATAGCCATTATAAAGGCAAATGTATAATTCAAGGATATGCCTTACATGTTGTCCAACTGTAGCGTTGAATAATACATTGCTTCGCTGGGAATATTCGCCAGGTGTAAGTTGTTCTAAAGAATCTGTTAGTTGAAAGAATACATTTTCGATTACTTTTCTGAATTGCATATAGGTGATTTTGATTTTAAAAGTTGTAAGAAACACCAGGGCCAAAATTGTTCGCTTTATTACGAAACCTGTCAACAATAGTTCCATCCGGAGCAACCTGTTTAACACGCTCTGTTTTGTATTCTATAAAGATGAACTGGTAAACAGCTTTCAGCCCCCATCGTTTATTTAATTTATACTTCAGGAAAAATTCTGAATTTAAACTTCCATAATCATGATCCCCGGTAAGCAATACATTGAAAGCCGCTGGTTTTGCAGTTGGCTCTGTTTTATAAATTCCATAACTCTGAAGAATAGCGCTTGTAGTACGTCCAAACGTAAAACCGATGAGGTCAATATTAAATCCTGCGTTCCACCTCCTATTAAAATTGTAACCCAGGTTGATACTAACATTTAAAGAATTAGTAAAGGGACGTTGCACGGTAAGCGTATCATGATAGTCCGTTCTCTGGCCGGCAAAGAAGATAAGAAAAGGTGTTGTATTTGTACGGGCTAATCTTGCAGGTGCGGTAATAAATTCCGTTTGTTTTCCAAAATAAGTAGTCCAACGCAATCCCAATCCTGCTTCGAGTTTTCTTCTTCGTCCAAATTTCCGGTTTCTTACATAGGCCGCAGCGGTTGTGCCTTGTGATTGTCCAACAGTAGCAGTAAGATCAACAAACTGGTTTATACCTGCTGATTTTTGTTGTGCATGAACATTAACTGCAGAACAGATCAGCATACATATGAATAACTTTTGTTTCATTACTTTTTTATTTAGCTATCTTTCTTAAAAGCATCAACACATCATTTCTGTAAATAAATAATAATGCGATACAACTAATGAATACCAGCAACGCATAAATGAATAGCTGGCCGTGATCATCTTTAACAACCAATCCTAATTTTGTGAGATGAAAGAATATTGCACCGGACATGACGCCGGCTCCCAGCATTGAGCCTATCCATGTAGTTCGTGGATACAGTATTAATATCGAAGCGATCAACTCAACTACTCCCGAAGCAATCCTTCCCCAGGGCTCCATGCCCACTGTTGTAAAAATATAGACTGATTCTTCGGAAGCACTGAACTTAAAAAACAATGTCTGCAGCATAATGATAGCAGCGAGCAATCGTAGTCCCCATATTCCGATAAGATTGTAATTGAGTGTCATTTTTTAAATTTAAATTGGCAAATAATTTAAGTTTGATTTGTTACCGGTTAATTCCAGGAAAGAAGATCGTTCAATTGTATTTTCTTGCGATCATAAATCAGCATTCCTGCATCTCTCAATTCATTAAACAAAACATTTACACTCTGGCGTGATGTTGCTATTACACCGGCAATATCACTATGAGTCAGGTAATTGTTCAGGATGATTTTATCACCAATGCGATTACCGTCTGTTCGTGCCCAGTTCTTGATAAAACGTATAAGCCTTGCTTTCGCATCGTGAAATACGAGATCCGAATGCCTGCTTTCCAGTTTTTTAAGTTTATTATTAACTGTATTCGCGTAGTTCATTGCGAGCATTACATTATCCTGTAAAAGCTTTTTAAAGTCTTTCACATTAAAAAAGCATACAACTGTATTTGCTGTTAATGCCTGGGCGAATTCATCACATGAAGGACAACCATCAAGGCTCAGATCGCCAAAAATATCCGGCGCTGTAAGAATATCTTTAATCAGTTCATTGTCCATATCATCAGTGAGTGTGATCTTGATCTTGCCTTTTATAAGCAGGTAAAGTTTACTGTAATCGCCATTACCATAATCAATGGTTTCGCCACGGTAAACAGTTTTTACTTTCATCAGTTCACTGGCTTCACCCAATTGCCTTTCTGACATATTAGAGAAAAGCGGGTGGCTTTTCAGATAAACATATTTTATTTCGTTGTACATAGTTTTGATTTTTATTTTTTAAAAAATTATTTCATTAATGCATTTTCAATCTTTAATACGAGCTGGTGTTTTGGAACCATACCAACAACGTGATCAATCATTTTACCATCCTTGAAAAAAAGAATCGTAGGTATTTCCATCACTCCATATTCTTTAACTAGTGCAGGCTCGCTTTCAAAATCTACCGTATGAAAGTTCACCACGCCGCTATAAGATTTGGTAAGATCATTATAGATCATCTCAAGTATCTGTGAAGCGCCATTCCATTCTGTTTTAAATTGAACCAGTGACAATATGTTGCTTTCAATTACCTGTTGTTTAAAATTTTTCTGCGTAACCATTTTTTTATTTTTCAGTTTAAATGTTTGGCCTATATAGCCAACCGGTATGCCAGAGTGTTTTTTGGGAATTTTAAAATCCGCTGAAACCCTTGCTGGGACTGTATAAAAAAAATTTTAGAAAAATTATTTTAGAAAAATTCCCAACGATCTTTTTCCCAATAGATTGGGAAACTCACAAAATATTGGAAGGAATTATTGGGAGAATTAATTGCGGATTCGTGATACCAGTCACCAGATGTCTTATCGTAAATCCTGCATAATAAAATAAGATGCCTGATCAATCAATCCGGCATCCGGTATCTTCCTGATCTGTGTTAATTTTTCTTTAATGGGCTTTCTCTGTCATTTGACCGACATGCATAGCGTTTGCATGATCATACATTTGCTCCATAAATTTTATACAATGAAAATAAAATCAGTAATGCTGTTAATGATGAGCATGCTATTCGTAAATGCATTTTCACAGGATGCGCTGCGCAAAAAACATTTTAACCTTGATGATGGAATTGCAATTCATGGGTATGATCCTGTTGCTTACTTCGCAGAAGGAAAAGCGAAAAAAGGAGATAAAGATTTAGGAGGACTTATTCATAGTGGCATTACATATTATTTTTCAACCTCCGCAAATAAAGAAGCTTTCAAAAAAAATCCTGCCGCATATGAACCACAATATGGAGGCTGGTGTGCTTATGCAATGGGCAATGATGGTTCGAAAGTGAATGTTGATCCCGAAACTTTTAAAATCGTGAACGGCAAGCTATACCTGTTTTATAACAGGTTTTTCAACAATACACTGAAGTCATGGAATAAGAATGAATCAATCCTGATGAAGAATGCTGATGCAAACTGGCAAAAAATATTTCATTAATAATAATCAAACATAAAAAATAACATGGAAAAGAAATTAAAAGACCAGGTGGCAATTGTAACAGGAGCAAGCAGCGGCATTGGAGCAGGATGTGCTAAGGAGATGGCCAATGCAGGTGCAATAGTTGTAGTCAATTATCCAATTCCCCAGGGAAAAGAAATGGCTGAAGCTGTGGTTGACGAAATTATTGCAAATGGCGGCAGGGCGATGAGTTATAAATGCGATGTAAGTAAAGAAGACGAAGTAAAACAAATGTTTGCAGATACTATTAGTCAATATGGAACAGTTGATATATTAGTGAATAATGCAGGATTACAAAAAGATGCGCCTTTTACAGAAATGACATTGGATCAATGGAATTTTGTGTTAGGTGTAAATCTTACCGGCCAGTTCCTTTGTGCAAGAGAAGCGATAAAAGAATTTCTTCGCCGTGGTGTAAATGGAAAATCAAAAAGCGCAGGAAAAATAATCTGTATGAGCAGTGTGCATGAAGTTATTCCATGGGCAGGACATGCAAACTATGCTGCCAGTAAAGGTGGTGTAATGCTGATGATGAAAACCATTGCACAGGAATTTGCCCCAAAAATGATTCGCATCAATAGCATTGCGCCGGGAGCTATTGCAACCCCGATCAATCATAGTGCATGGGATACACAGTCTCATTTGCAGGAATTATTAAAACTGATCCCGCAAAAAAGAGTTGGGAAACCAGATGATATTGGCAAAGCTGCTGTGTGGTTAGCAAGTGACGATTCTGATTATGTAAATGGAACAACATTATTCGTTGATGGCGGAATGACGCTGTACCCGGGGTTTGAGGATAATGGTTAAATTCAGAGTATAACCGCAGAGACGTGAAGACGCAGAGATTGCAAACTTTGCGCCTCTGCGTTTCCGCGGTTAAAAAGTTTAGTAAAGATTTACCGTACAAGTGAGTGACACAACCAAAGTTGATTCATATATTACTGCTGGTAACAAAATATTTTAAAACATGAATGCTGAACAACAAAGACTGCAGGAACCCAATTGGAAAAAATGGGGACCATATTTAAGCGAACGACAATGGGGAACGGTGAGAGAAGATTATAGCGCCGATGGTAATGCCTGGAATTATTTTCCGCATGACCATGCAAGAAGCCGTGTATATCGCTGGGGAGAAGATGGTATTGCGGGAATCAGCGATGATCAACAGCATATTTGTTTTGCCCTGGCATTATGGAACGGTAAAGATCCTATTCTTAAAGAAAGATTGTTTGGCTTAACAGGAAATGAGGGTAATCATGGTGAAGATGTAAAGGAATTGTATTACTACCTGGATAATACACCTACGCATTCGTACATGAAGCATTTGTATAAATACCCGCATAAAGAATTTCCATATGCTGACCTGGTAATAACCAATAAGAATCGTTCAAAGTTTGAAGGAGAATACGAATTACTGGATACAGGCATATTTAATGATGATAAATATTTTGATGTAGTTACAGAATATGCAAAAAATGATACAGAAGATCTTTGCATTAAAATTACCGTCAGCAATCGTGGCAATGAAGCAGCATATTTAGCACTCCTGCCAACTTTATGGTTTCGGAATCTATGGAGTTTTGGTTTGATGCACCAGAAGCCGAATATGTATTATAAAGAAGCGTCGGAAAAATTTGGCCAGGTAAAAGTTGATCACTACTGGGAAGGTGAATATCATTTTTATTTTGAAAAACCTGTGCGTAGTTTATTTACCGAAAATGAGACGAATAGTGAGAGATTATATGGACAGCCCAATCCGGCACCCTATGTAAAAGATGCATTTCATACAGCTGTGCAGCAAAATGATTTTAAATGGCTGGAAGAAAAACAGCAGGGAACAAAGTTTACACCGATGTATGAATTTAATATTGATGGTAACTCTTCCGTAACAATTAAACTAAGGTTATCCAGGCATCATATAAAAGACAATCCTTTCGATGCATCTTTCGATGCAATATTTACAAACAGGATCAATGAGGCAGACGAGTTTTATAAATCTCTTACTCTTGCAACAAAAAAAGACCAGGTAAATATACAACGGCAGGCATTTGCAGGTATGCTTTGGAGTAAGCAATATTATAATATCGATATTCCGCGTTGGTTGAATGGAGATCCTGATCAACCCGCTCCCCCGGAAAGCCGCAAACACGGGCGAAATCATCAATGGCATTCTTTGAATAATGAAGATATTATTTCAATGCCTGATAAATGGGAATATCCATGGTATGCTGCATGGGATCTTGCTTTTCATTGTGTACCGTTATCTATGATTGATCCACAGTTTGCAAAGGACCAGCTCATTTTATTTTTAAGAGAGTGGTATATGCATCCTAATGGACAGTTACCTGCTTACGAATGGGCATTTGGCGATGTAAATCCGCCGGTACATGCATGGAGTTGTTTACAGGTTTATAAAATTGACAGGGATAAAACCGGGAAAGGAGATATTAATTTCCTTAAAAGAGTGTTTCAAAAATTACTGATCAATTTCACATGGTGGGTTAACCGAAAAGATTCAAAGGGCAATAATGTTTTCGAAGGCGGGTTCTTAGGGCTTGATAATATTGGTGTGTTTGACAGGAGCAGTGCAATTCCCGGAGGTGGTGTTTTAGAACAGGCAGATGGCACCAGCTGGATGGCCATGTATTCATTGAATATGCTTGAAATGGCTTTGGAAATTTCACAGCAGGATGAAACATATGAAGATGTTGCAACAAAATTCCTTGAGCATTTTATCTATATAGCCGAATCACTCAATAAAATGGGTAGTGACTGGACGGGAAGCTGGAATGATGAAGAAGGTTTTTTTTATGATGTATTGGAATTACCTGGTGGTAATTATATCCCGTTAAAAGTTCGCAGTCTTGTTGGATTAACAACATTATTTGCAGTATATGTTTTGAAAAAAGAAATGTTGGATAAGGTTCCCGATTTTCATAAAAGGTTAAAATGGTTTCAAAAATACAGGGAGAAAAACAACCAGTACGTGGTGATAGAGGAACTGGATGAACATGCAGATATATTACTTTCACTTGTACCAAAAGCAAAGCTTGAAAAATTATTAAAAGCATTATTGGATGAAAAAGAATTTTTGTCTGAAGGTGGCATACGCTCTATTTCAAAAATTCATGAAAAAGGGTATTCTGTAAACATAGAAGGACAGGAATTTGGTTTGGATTACCAGCCTGCTGAGGGCACTTCTGCCCTGTTTGGCGGTAACAGTAACTGGCGTGGTCCTGTGTGGATGCCGATGAATTACCTTATCGTACTGGCATTGCAACGTTTTGGCGATTATTACAAAGAGGAATGCATAGTTGATTACCCAACAGGTTCTGGTGATAAAATGATGCTCAATGAAATTGCAAATGAACTGGGTAAAAGGTTAGTGTCAATATTTGAAAAAGATGTGAGCGGAAGACGTAGGGTAAACGGTAACGATAGTATTTATGCAACGAACGAACATTTTAAAGATCTCATTTTATTTTACGAATATTTCCATGGGGATAATTCGAGGGGTGTGGGCGCTTCACATCAAACAGGCTGGACAGGTGTTGTTGCAGAATTAATTAACAGGATTACTATACTAATGCTACATAGCACTGAGAAAATGAAAGAAGAAATTCTTGTGAAGTCAGCATAATATCTTAACCCCGCTTCAGTGGCGTCGCACTCTTGTACATCATTTCTTTACTCAACTCATTTCACGCAAGTCCGCAAAGGAGCAAGGTTCGCTAAGAACCAATTGCGTCTTTGCTCCTTTGCGAGCTTTGCGGGAAACAAAAAATTAACCATGTTAAAGAAAGACAAATCGATTTTAAAGAATTACAAAGAAGCTATTGAATACGAATGGCTGGAAACAAACGGCCTGGGTGGCTGGAGCAGTTCATCCATTATCGGCTGCAATAGCAGGCGTTATCATGGTTTATTAATAGCAGCAACTACTCCCCCGGCAGAAAGAATAGCATTGGTTTCAAAACTTGATGAGACAATTGTTGTAAATGATCAGCGTTTTGAATTAGGAACAAATAATTATGGAGATGCAATCAGTCCACAGGGATACAATTATCTAAAATCGTTCAAAAAAGATCTCTTTCCTGAATGGAATTATGATGTAAATGAAATACAAATAAAGAAAACCATTGCGATGGTTCATGGAGAAAATACAACATTGATAATCTATGATGTTGTAAAAGCATCAAATCCATTTTTGCTGGAGCTTTTGCCGTTGCTATCTGTAAAAGGTTATCATAGCATGATGCATGCAAACAATGATATTAATCGTGAAGCATCATTTAATAATAATATTTTTAAAACAAAAGCATATGAAGGAACTCCTGATATTTTCATCAAAGTGCCCGGTGGCAATTATAAAGCAAACCCCAATTGGTTTTATCATTTTAACTACAGCATAGAACAATACCGGGGGCAGGATTTTATTGAAGATCTTTTTAACCACGGAACTTTTTCTGTACAACTAAAAAAAGGTGATTCGCTGGGAATTGTTATTTCAACCGAAAAATCCCGGAGAAAAAGATGCGCACGAATTGCTATCAAAAGAAAGTTTAAGAAGACAACTGTTGTTGAATGAACAACCGGAGGATAAAACCGTTCAGCAATTGGTTTTGGCAGCAGATCAGTTTATCGTAAAAAGAGGTGAAGATCTGAAAACTATTATTGCAGGTTACCATTGGTTTACTGACTGGGGACGTGATACAATGATCTCTTTACCCGGGCTATGCCTGGGCACGGGGCGTTTTGACGATGCTAAAAAAATAATTGCAGCATTTGCAAATAGTGTAAGCCAGGGAATGTTGCCAAATCGCTTCCAGGACAATGGAGAAGCTCCTGAATACAATAATGCAGATGGAACACTTTGGTATTTTAACGCGGTATATAAATATTTACAGGCGAGTGGCGACAAAAATTTTGTCTTAAATGAAATCCTGCCTGTCTTAAAAGGAATTGTAAACTGGCATTACCAGGGTACAAGATATAATATTCACGTAACGGATGATGGATTGTTATATGCAGGTGAAACCGGCCAGCAACTCACATGGATGGATGCACGAATTGGCACATGGGTAGTAACCCCAAGAATGGGTACACCAGTTGAAATACAGGCCTTATGGTATAATGCTATTCGTATCTATATAGAATTATTAAAATTAAATAACGAAGAAAAACTAGCCGGCTTTTATTCACAGGAAGCAGAAAAAACAAAAACTTCATTCAATGATCTTTTCTGGAACAGGGAAGGAAATTATTTATATGATAACATTGATGAAAATGGAACTCCCTCTGCAGAAATACGTCCCAACCAGCTTTTTGCAATCAGTCTCTTCTTTCCTATTATAGAGGATAAGAAGAAAATCCAGGCCATATTAAAGAATGTGGAAGACAATCTATATACGCCTGTCGGTCTGAAAACGCTGCCTTCAACAGATTCTCATTATATTCCAAACTATGGTGGTGATCAATGGCATCGTGATTCATCCTATCATGAAGGAACAGCATGGAGTTGGTTACTGGGAGCTTATGTAGATGCCGTTATGAGGATTGAAGGCAAAAATCAAAAATCAAAAGCTAAAAAAGTAATTGAAGCATTTAAATATCATTTAAGCGAAGGTTGTATTGGATCTGTATCAGAAATATTTGATGCTGATGCGCCACATCATCCACGTGGCTGCATCGCACAGGCATGGGGAGTTGCAGAAATTCTAAGAGTTATTAAAGAATATGAATTATATAAAGCAAAAATAAAACGCCCAAAGAAGAAAAGCACTTATACAGCGATTTTACAAAAATAGTCAATCAATAAAAACTCATTCAGCATTTAGAATTCATAATTCAGCATTTTTCAGTCAAATACAATCCAATACACCCACATTACAAAACTCAATATCAATGCTGACCATGGGCTTGCGAAAGCAACCAGCATAATAATAGTATTACATGCCAGGCCAATATTCTCATTTTTAGTTATGGACTTTATTTTACTTTCTGAAACTGATACCATAAGCAAATTCCTTTTCCTGCATGCTGTATGCCATAACAATCTATAAGCAAGACTGATCAGTACAAAATAGCCTGTATAGAAAACAACAGCGGTTTTAAATGCACCTGTTGTAAGAAATAACCCAAGTGTTCTTGTTGGAAATGGCACCAATGCGATAAGCATTAATAACAATCCATTGCTCATCATTACAAAGTTATCCGTTGACCTGAGATGTTTAAATAAACCGTGATGGCCAATCCATGCCAGCAATACATTTACAAAGCTTATAAAATAAGCAAGGTATATTGGCCAGAGCTTTAGCAACGAAGTTAACAGTGCTTTATTGGTTGTGTTATTATTCACTTGCACACCAATCTCAATAGCAAGCAAAGTAATACCAACACAAAATATCCCATCACTAAATGCTTCAATGCGGTTAGTTTCTTTTTCACTTTGTTGCCCGGTAAATAACTCTGCTTCCATATCTTGTCATCTAATTGTATGCAAGCTTGGGAAATATGAGCCATAAATAAGTCTGCTGCTTTACAGCAAGGGAAAATTACATATGCCTTTTCGTTGTTTCTTTATTTATGGATTGATGTCGTAACGACATTGTACTTTCAATAAAATCTTCGTTTAAAAAACCAATACAGGCAAATCGGGTTGAAGTCCAAGATAAACCTGTGCAGCAGTTTCATAACGACTTTCATTTGCAAATCCATGTTGTCTTATTACCTGTGCATCTGCAAAATAATGTGCTAATTTATTTTTGGTATAAATACCGGTAGTTCCGGCAGCAGCATACATCATATCAATAGCCTGGAAACAACTTTGGTTTGTATGGGTAGCTGCTAATAACAATCCTGCTTTTTCATTCATTGATAATTTTTCACCTGCCAACGTTTTATTCCAACATGCTAAAATTGTTTGGTGAAGGTATACACGACTTGATTGAACAAGAGCCTCAGCCATCCCAATCTTTTTTTGAATAGCGCCCCTTTCCTTTAAAGGAGTTACAGAACCAAAGGATGTTTTCTTTGCAGCCAGTATTTTTAATTCTTCTATTGCATTACGTGCTACTGCGAGTGCAACAGGTGCAATCAGGGATGCAACACTCGCACCTATAGCCGAAAATTCATAGAGTTTACCAGTATAATATTTGTTAGGTTCAAATTCCGGAGCCAGTGGAAAAAAAAGATGAGCAGGCACAAATACATTATTGGCAGCTACATCATTGCTATCAGTGGCTTTCATTCCGATTGTATGCCATGTACCAACAATTTTACAATCCTTTGCATTCATGATAACACCAATTACTTCCGGTATTCCATTATTTATTTTCACTTCACCGTTTTCCATTACCAAAGCCGTAACAAATATCCATTGCGCTTCATTTACATTACTGGTGAGAGGGCTTTGTCCATTAATTCGATAACCCCCTTCTACCTGAGTAGCCATCATGGGCGGGTGAAATGCACCTGCAATAAGTGTATCAGCCCCATTTTTAAAAATTTCTTCAATTCCTTTAGCAGGTAACCTGCTAAGCCACCATTTAGCTACATTGGCAACCATCATTGACCAACCCGCAGCTGTATTATTTCTTGCCACTTCTTCTACTACTTGTGCAACAGTCAGGGGATCGGCTTCAAGGCCTCCTTGCGATTCGGGCATAAACAACCTGTGAAAACCCGCTTCTCTTAACGCTTTTATTACAAATATTGAAAGTCTCCGGTTGTTTTCTTCCTCATTAACATATTGGCTGATAATTGGTCCGATCTTAACGGCCGTCTCCAAAACTGTTCTCATGCTAATCAATTTAAAATGTTAGTAATTACAAGAGTAAAACTAAGAAGGCAAAGCCTGGTTGACATGCCGATATGGATCAAAAACATTTCTATTTGTATCAAAAAACAATTGTGCTTCAGCTATTGGAAGTTAGCGGTAATGTTTTTAAAAAGTTGCAGGTTTCAATCCGGTAGAATTCAGAAAAAAAATGTGCATCAAAAAACTATGATTTATCATAGGACACTTTTACTTTAGCATCATAATAAACCTAAAAAATAAAATAATGCATGCTCAATTAATCACTTACCAATTAAAGGATATTTCCCAAGCGGATTATCTTAAGCAAATGGTAGAACCAGATGCGCCAATTTTAGCAAAAGTAAAAGGTCTTATTTCAAAAGTGTGGCTGACAGACGAAGAAAAAAATACTTTTGGTGGCTTTTATTTATGGGAAAACAAAACTGCAATGGAAGACTTTATGCATTCTGATCTTGTAAAGGCAGTTGTAAGCCGGCCATTCGTAAAGAATGTTTCTTCGGTTGACTTTGAAGTAAATCAAAAAGCATCATTAATTACCCGGGGACTCAAATAGGATGCAGATCTTTTATTATGTTGACAGAACTACTCCAACAAATGGCTTTCTCAATTGGGGCAGAAGGAATATTAACCACCAACTTCGTTAAGCGGTAACGTTATGAAACTTTTTACGATAATGCAAAGGTGAAAGGCCTGATTTTTCTTTAAACACGCGGCTGAAATGCGTTTGATTTTCAAATCCACATTCAAAACAGATTTCTGCTATACTCATCGTGGTATTCTCAAGTAACTCAGTTGCGAGTTTTAGTCTTTTATTTAAGAGCCATTTGGCCGGTGTATCTTTAAATATTTTTTTAAAATCACGTTTAAAGGTTGGAATACTTTTACAGGTAAGTTTTGCATAATCTGCCATACTAAGTTTAAATGCAAAATTGTTTTGCATTACTTCTTCCATTGAAGGATTTTTATCATTGCTTAAGTTATTGAGATAAGATAAAAATTGCTCGTTTTTCTTATTTGATAAAAGTGATAGTACCAGTTCTTTAAACTTGAGTTCCAGCAAATGTTCGGGCGGTGCTGGTACCTGGCTAAAATAAGGTAACATAGAAAAGAAAAATGATTTACTGAGATCATTTACTTCAAGAGATAGTACATGCTCCATACCTGCCTCCGGCAAATTAGCAAGAGGCAGATTATTTCGGTTTTCGTTTATTAATTGTTTCAGAAAATGATCAGGTATAAAGAAAACCATTACACACCAGCCCTCATCGTTTTGCCTCTCGGCAATGTGTGCTCCCTTTTTTACAAATACACAAGTCCCTTCCTCAAGATTCCAGGTTTCTTTATTCTTATGGAAGATCCTCCGGCCGCTAATCACATAGGCTATATAATTGCATTCAATAAAAAAACCTTGCTTGCCATTTGCCTGTGGACAGTCATAATTTGTAAATAACAGGTCCCTGCAGTTGAGTTGCCTGGATAGATCAGGAAAATTTTTTAAGGCTTCATATAAATTGATCATACATGTAGCGTAATCTTAATTAAATATAAGATAACTAACATTAATGAAGAAAGTTGATATCAATTTTTCCAAAACGTAACTATCAACCCCCCCGTAACTATAAGCAAACCGCCCAACAAAATAGGCATGGATGGAACTGACTTAAATACGATATAGTTTATTATCTGCCATACAATAAATAATGTGGCAATGTAAAGCCCAACTACCTGTTTAAATTCAACGGGTGCAAGATTAAGGAAGAACCCGTATCCGAATAAGAGAATGGTACCTATCAATGCAAAAATAATTCTCGCCAGGCCGGTATGATTATAGATGCAAATTCTTATCAAGGCATCACCGCAAACTTCAAGTGTTGTGGCGATGATGAGAAACACTATTGGATGTACACCCTGGATGACTTTCATGATTTTATTATTTCGATTTATTTGCGATAGTTGTTTAAAGATAGCAGTTAATATTTCAACTATTATCCATAAATATAATTACTTCATTGCAAACATATTTTCCGGCGGCCTTTCCACCGGGATCACTCAAAATAATATTCATTTAGTCATTTATTCCTTATTCTTTATTGCCGGCCAGTTTTTATCAGCATTTTCAATTCGTTTAACCTGGTCTTTATTCCAATAACTTTTTACTTTTATATTGTAATTAAGATAAAGTTTCCCATTTACAATTGTCCATGCATCTGGTTCCGTTGGAGCTTTATGTCCCTCTGACATTCCATAGGCACAATAACCACCATACTGAGGAGCAAATTTTAATGGATTTAATTTGAAACTGTCAAGATTTTGTTGATTGGAAAACAACCAGGTTGCATCATTCCATTTAAAACTTAAATTTTCGTCTCCTTTCACAGGCTTATCTTCTTTGAAATATGCAACCGGGTCATATCCGTTAATGGCAATTCCGGATTTTACAAATATCTCCGACTTCTGCGCAGATAAATTAAATGCCGTTAGCAATGCAAGTATTAGCATCGATAGGTTTCTTTTCATAAATTATTTGTTTGAATGCAAAATTATTTTCCGCAATAAAAAATGAACGTCAGGTATTTGACAATGTTGAAACATTGAGTAATGAAAAATATTTTGTGTTAAAGAAAAAACTGAGTCAAACAGCCGACAGGCTGATGATGGAGTTTTGTTTCATTTTGTACTCAATAAATTAATCAACATGCAAAAGCAATATGACTTCATTATTATCGGGACCGGGAGCGGTGGCGGTACCATTGCAAGGAAACTGGCTGAAAGTGGTAAGCGAATTCTGATTTTAGAGAGAGGAGGATTTATTCCCAAAGAAAAACAAAACTGGGATCCACATGAAGTAGTTACACTTGGTCGTTATCGTCCAAAGGAGAACTGGTATGATAAAGATGATAAACCATTCCTTCCCTATATACATTACAATGTAGGTGGAAACAGTAAAGTATACGGGGCTGCTTTGTTTCGCTTTCGTGAAAAAGATTTCCAGGAAGTAAAACATTATGGAGGAACTTCACCTGCATGGCCGTTTGGGTATGAAACATTGCAGCCGTATTATGATGCTGCTGAAAAAATGTATCATGTACATGGCAAACGTGGCGCCGATCCAACGGAACCACCAACTACTATGGAATATCCTTTAAAAGAACTTCCATACGAGCCGTTGATAAAGGATCTTGATGGCAAACTGAAACAAATCGGGTTAAATCCCTTCCCGCTTCCAATGGGTGTAAACTTACCACAGGACATAAATAAGAATGCAACACCTGTTGTGTTGGAAAATTTTGATGGTTTCCCTGATCTTACCGATTCAAAATCAGATTCACAAACAGTAGGATTGAATAAGGCCCTCTCGAATAATAACGTAGAACTGATCACAGATGCTTATGTTGAAAAATTACTGACAGATAATACAGGAAAAAAAGTGACTGCCGTGGTTGGCATAGTTAATGGAGAAGAAGTGATTTTTTCCGCAGACATAATCATTGTTGCATGCGGGGCAGTGAACAGCGCAGCATTAATGTTACGCAGTGCAAACGATATGCATCCCAATGGCCTGGCAAATTCATCTGACCAGGTTGGCAGGAATTTAATGTTACATCATAACGGATGTTTGGTTGCATTCACAAAAAAGAAAAATGATTCTGTGTTTCAAAAAAGTCTTGGCCTGGCTGATTTTTATTTTGGAGCAGATGACAGTGAATTACCGTTAGGCGAAATACAATTGATGGGAAGAAATGATCCTGACACTATTGAATGGTTGGGTAAGGATTTGTTTGCCGGAAAAACTTATGCAGCGCTAAAGGAAATGAGTATTGATTTCTGGCTGACTGCGGAAGATCTTCCTTCAGAAAATAATCGTGTTACATTAAGAGATGATGGATCAATTAAAGTAAGTTATACAAGAACAAATTATACAGCCTATGAAAAACTAAAAGAAAAATTAAAACAGGTTTTTGTGCAGCTTGGAGAAATTGATACAGATTATAAAGATACTAGCTGGAACGGTTATGATCTGGATGTAAGTGGAATGAGTCACCAGAACGGAACATTGCGTTTCGGAATTGATCCTTCCACTTCAGTGCTTGACCTTAATTGCAAAGCGCACGATCTGGATAATTTATACGTTGTTGACGCAAGCTTTTTTCCAAGCTGTGGTGCATTTAATCCTGCACTGACAATTGCTGCAAATGCATTGAGAGTCGGAGAACATATTCTTAATTTGAAAAATGAAAAATCAAAATTACATATTGAACAGAGCAAGGTTTTAACCACAGAGTGACACAGAGGTTTACACAGAGTTTCACAGAGGGCAATAACAAAACTCTGCGTCACTCTGTGATCAACTCCTTTAACTCTGTGGTAAAAAAAATCCATGAAAAATCAACTCAGTTCTTGTATGGTTGGTTGAAGCATGCCTTAACAGGCATATTAAATGGCGGCGACGGGTTTTCCTGTCGCCTTTTTAAAAAAAAGATGGAAGAGATAGCAAAAATAATAACGCGATATACCGGCCATGCTGTAGAAATACTCGCAGCAATCATTGTAGGCATAGCCGTAATAAAAACATTTGTAACCTATTCAAAAAACTTTCAGAAAAGCAAAGCCGTTACATCCAAAGAAGAGATAAGGATACATTTTGGAAGTTCAGTTGCAGTTGCATTGGAATTACTACTCGGTGCGGATGTGCTGGCCACCGCTGTTGCTCCCAACTGGAACGATATTGGGAAACTTGCAGCAATTGCAGTATTACGAACAGCTTTGAATTATTTTCTTGGTAAGGAGCTAAAGGAAATGCATAAAGGTAAAACAGCTATTAATAATTAATAATAGTCAATGTCAGCCGGGTGACAATAAAGATCTGCTTAAATTCTTCTATTTGCCAAATGAAAAAATCATTTCAACAAGGCTGGAAATTATATTTAATGGAAGCATTGGGACTTGCCATCTTTATGATTTCAGCCTGTTTTTTTGGCGGTTTGTTAGAGGCAAGGAATTCATTTATTCACCAGTCAATACAAAATGATTTTGGCCGTCTTGTGATCACGGGAATTTTAATGGGTGCTACTGCTATATTCATATTTTATTCGCCCTGGACAGCCCCTTCCGGTTCCCATATCAATCCTGCTGTAACACTTGCATTTTTACGGGCAGGAAGAATAAATAAGTATGATGCCTTTTTTTACATCATATTTCAATTCATAGGTGGAACCATTGCAGTGTATATCATGCAAATTTTAATGGGCAATATGTTGACTGCTCCTCCGGTAAATTCAGCTGCAACTGTTCCCGGCAAAGGAGGAACGCTCCCTGCTTTTGTTACAGAACTTATTATCGCTTTTATTATGATGACAATGGTATTGTTCACTTCTGCAAACAATTATTTAAAAAAATACACAAGGATTATTGCTGGTTGCCTGGTGTGTACATACGTTATCATCGCAGGCCCCGTCAGTGGTTTCGGAATGAATCCTGCTCGGACATTTGCAAGTGCTTTGCCAGCTAATATATGGACTGGTTTCTGGTTATATATGTTTGTTCCCATTGCAGGAATGATGGCAGCGGCAGAATGTTTTCTTTTTATTCAAAACATGAAAAAGAAAAAGAATCACACAACACAATTTGTTTAAAAGAAATTATTAAAACGAATTCATAATATGAAAAAAATAATCCCAGTTTTATTATCACTTATTTTGTTTCTACTGGTTTTACATTCTACTGCTCAAAAGGTCATTGCAGTCAGTCATGTTTCAATAACAGTATCGGACATGGGAAAATCTCTCGATTTTTATACGAAAACATTGCCTTTTAAAAAAGTTAGAGACGAAGAATTGTTTGGAGCAGCTTATGAACAGTTAGAAAATCTTTTTGGATTGCGCATGCGCATTGTTACACTCCGATTAGGTGATGAAGAAATTGAATTGACAGATTATCTTACGGCGGGAGGAAGACCGATGCCGGAAGATGCAAAAGCAAATGACCTTTTCTTTCAACATATAGCTATTGTTGTTAGTGACATGGATAAAGCGTACCAGGAATTACGCAGGCACAACATTATTCATGTTTCAACCGGGCCACAAACTTTACCGGCAAGTATTCCTGAAGCAGCCGGTGTAAAAGCATTTTATTTCCAGGACCCGGATAAACATAACCTTGAATTAATTTATTTTCCTAAAGGAAAGGGCCAGGAAAAATGGCAACATCCAAACGGAAATTTATTCCTTGGTATAGATCATACTGCATTTGCTGTTAGCAATACAAATAATAGTTTAAAATTCTATCGCGATATACTAGGTATAGAGAGAAAAGGTGACAGTCACAATAAAGGAACAGAACAGGAGCATCTTAACAACGTTGAAGGTGCCAGTCTTCATATTACGGGTTTAAGAACACCGGCAGGTCCTGGTCTTGAATTTCTTCAATACCTCGTTCCCGGAGCGGGTAAACCTTATCCCGCAGATACAAGAGCCGATGACATCTGGAACTGGCAAACTACTTTGCTTGCAGACAATGCAGGACTATTTTATGATAAGATAAAAAATAACACCAACTATAAGATTGTATCTAAAGGTTTGATAACTGTTACAGCAACAAATGGTCATAGCTACCATGCTTTCATAGTAAGGGATGACGATGGGCACGCAATGCTGATAAGGGAATTTTAAATTATGAATTATGAATTATAAATGGTTGTACATTGGTTTATGTAAAGATGTACTTTATTTTAAACAATTCAGAATTCATAGTTTATAATTCATAATTTAAAACTCATCTCCCCGCCCACCCCTGGTTTCGTTTTACAAATTCTCTTTTTGCCATTTCTCCTGCTTTTTCCTTATTCCATACTGTTTGTGAGCTTAAAAATAAAACCACGCATATCAATGCCCATACAATCTTTCTTCTCCAATCATATCTTAAGTGTAACATAGTCTCACATTTTTAGGAATATAAATCTACATCCCATTAAAAAAAATAATTGTCGGTCATGGGACTAAATTCCGCTGTTAACAAGCGTTTAAGAACATGATTCAAAATCAATGGAAGAGTCAGGCACCTGACAGCAATTAAAGTTGTAATGAAGTTGTTTTGTGATTAAATGGAAAATAGTATCAACATCATTTGTCCTTTATGCAGCGATACAGTTGATAAATTGTATTATCGTTATCATATCGACAGCGAAAGAAAAGTGCTTGATCGCATTAAGACTAACAATCCTGGCTGGTCGCAAAATGATGGTATCTGCAGCCGCTGTGTTGATTACTATCAAACGGCTGTTTTAATGGAGCAAAAAATACTCCCGGAAATCGGGCCACATTTTCCAATTAAGAGTGCAGATGACTTCGTAATACTTCCTACAGGTCTTCGTCTTAATGCCGATCCACGTTTTACCGGCAAAGGAGTTACAATTTGTTTTATTGATAGTGGATTTTATTTACATCCTGATCTCATTACATCGCAAAAACGTATCAGGAAGATCATTGACATTAATAACCAAAAGACGTCTCAAAAATATTTCTCCAAACCGAATCCCGAAAGCTGGCATGGGACTATGACAAGTGTTGTATGTGCAGGCGATGGTTACTGCAGTAATGGCCTGTACAAGGGCATTGCAAGTGACGCGGAACTGGTATTGATTAAAACACAAAATGAGCTGGGTAAAATTCCATCAGAAAATATCTCCAAAGCATTGGAATGGGTATTAAAAAATTATAAAAAATACAACATCAGGGTTGTTAACATAAGTCTTGGCGATGATGAAGCTATTTCCTACAAAGAAAGTAAGGTAGATCAGCTTGCAGAAGAATTAATAAAAAAAGGAATTGTAGTTGTTGCTGCGGTTGGTAACGATGAATATGGAGCGATAAAACCGCCGGCTAATTCTTTAAACGTGATTGCAATTGGAGGAGTAGATGATGAGAACATGTTGCAGGTATCGGTAAACAAGCTTTATCACTCTGCATATGGTAAAACAGTTGATGGTTTATCAAAGCCTGAATTGCTTGCACACGCAATATGGATTGCAGCCCCCATCCTGCCCGGGACAAAAGAACATGCTGAAGCAATAATTTTATATGAACTGGTAAATGCAGATGATCATGAAATAAAAACACTCTTACAAAAGAAAATAAAAGATACCCAACTTGACCCTCTTATCCTGGCAAGTAATGATGTTGTTTATATAAGAGAATTAATTAAAAGACGAATCCAAACAGCTAAGTATATTTCTGAACACTATATGCATGTCGACGGAACTTCTTTTGCTGCCCCAATAGTAAGCTCAGTCATTGCACAATTGCTTGAAGCAAATCCGGCTTTAAATCCTTCTATGATCAGGGAAGTGCTCTTTTCTATGGCAAATCGGATAGAAGGATTGCCGGCAGAGAGACAAGGTTATGGCCTGGTACAGCCAAGGAAATCATTACTCAAAATTTTAAAACGAGCATCATTTATGAAACCAGTCAATTCACCGAATATCAATACAAAAAAGAAAACCATTGAGTTTTATATTCATAATGATTGTGCTCAACAGATTTCTCTTGCCGGAAGTTTCAATCATTGGGCACAGGATGTATTATTAATGGAACCGGGCAAAAACGGTATGTGGAAAATTGAGATCCCGATACTTCCTCCCGGCCGCTATCATTACAAGTTTTTTCTTGATGATAAAATGTGGATCGAAGATGTTGATAATCCCTATCGTGAACCAGATGGCTTCAGCGGATTTAATAGTGTGTTATTAATTGAAAGTTAAAATATGGCAGCAACAGTTATACAATCGGTATTTACAATCATTGGCATGTATCTTATGTGTGGACTTGTTTTTAGTCTTGCATTTATCAGCAGGGGATTAAAAATACTCGACGAAGGTTCACATGGCGCCGGGATTGGTTTTAAACTTATTATCATTCCGGGTTGCATGGTATTCTGGCCAGTGCTTTTAAAAAAGTGGATGAACGCGAAAAAAATAATTATTGACCAGGCGAAAGAATAACTATTAAACATTGTTGCGTCGCACACTTGTACGGCAAAACTTTATTCAACAAATGTATTTCACGCAAGGTTTGCAAAGGCGCAAAGACGCAAATGATTTGATAATATGAAAATTTCCGATCATCTTATTCTTTTATAAACATTGCAGGAAATAATATAACATGATAAAACAATTACGAAAAAAACATTTGCAAGCATGGACAATTTTATTGTTCCTTTTACCCGCCATCATCATAAGTGGTTGGCTGGCCGTAAGGAAGCCTGTTGTTACACAAAGTTTATTACAACCCGGATTAACAGAGACTTTACCAGTAATTGTAAAATCGGTTGATAAAGAAAAATATACTGTAAACCTTCGTACAAATAACGAGAGGTCTGCAACACAACTCGAATGGATAAATAAATCTGCGATAACGACTCCATCAGCACTCGTTTACAAATTAACTCCTGACAGAAACGAAAATATAAGCAACAGTGAGATCATCGGGAGAATTGATGCAAGAGGCAGTTATCATTTTGCATTAAAAAAAGATTCATTAAGTAGCAACCGTTTTGTTCTTTATGATTTTATTCATCATCAGGTTATTGACAGCATAAATTTTTAATCATGAGTGCTTCTTACCAGGCTATAGGATGGAACAGGCAGAAAAAGCGTTATGATTGGCTGCTGTTTGGTTTCTGCGTTTTGTACCTCACTATTTTTATTCTGCTTACAATCATATTCAATTCACAATATACTTTTGAGACTGTATTGATCCGTTCCACATCAACATTAGCCTTATTATTGCTCCATGTAATTTTATGCATTGGTCCATTAAGCAGGATAAACAGGAAATTTTTGCCGTTACTTTATAACCGCAGGCACCTTGGTGTTACCATGTTCTTTCTTGCTGCCGTTCACGGATGCTTTAGTATCATGCATTTCCACGCCCTTGGAGCGATAAATCCATTGGTATCATTGTTCACTTCAAATACAAATTTTAATTCCTTAAGCGGTTTTCCTTTCCAGGCGCTGGGATTTTTTGCATTGATCATACTTTTTCTAATGGCCATTACCAGTCATGATTTCTGGTTGCACAATCTTTCACCAAAGATTTGGAAAACGTTACACATGTTTGTATACCTGGCGTACTTCCTGATCATTATGCATGTAATACTTGGCGTTATTCAATATGAAACTAACCCGGTATTTGTTGTGATACTTGCAGTAGGTTCATCAACTTTAGTTACACTACATCTTTCTGCAGGGAAAAAAGAAGTGAAAAAGGATAATATAAAATTCGATGTAATAAAAGAAGGATTTGTTTCCGTTTGCGATGTAAATGAAATAGAAGAAAGCAGGGCAAAAATTTTCTGTATAGATAAAGAACGTATTGCTGTTTACAGGTTTGGCGATACGTTATATGCGATACATAATGTATGCAAACACCAGGGTGGTCCACTGGGAGAAGGAAAGATCATTGATGGTTGTATTACCTGTCCCTGGCACGGCTATCAATACCTGCCGAATAATGGCCAGTCTCCCCCACCGTTTAAAGAAAGAGTTAGTACCTATGATGTAAGAGTAGTTGGAACAAAAGTTTGGTTGAACCCAAATCCGTTCGCTGAAGGAACTGAACAAAAAGGAGCGAAAATTAAACCACAGCGTTAAAAGAGCCAGGCACAGAGTAAAACTAAACTCCGTGAAACTCATTTTTAAACTCCCTTTATCTCTGTGGTTAAAAAAATATTATGGAAAAAGAATTTTACATCGGTTGGCTACCGAAAGCACCGGAAAGTTTTGCAAAGCATATAAAAAAAGCTTTGCTCATTTTGTTACCAGTAGTAGTTCTCATTGGGATAACACTTGCGTTATTGCAGAAAAAATTTGACACGGGCAATTTCGAATACGGAACATTGACTGAAGTAAAAGGAGTTTATCTGAATAACCCTGTACCAATGATTAAAGTGATTAATGGAAAAGACATTTGGGGAAATCTGTCTTATATAAATATTCCCCTGGTTGGCTATGGAAAACATGGCGCCGGCGGAATCATGAGCGATATAGAGAAAGAAAAAAACATTTCACTGGATCAAAAAGAAATAACACTCCGGGGCACGTTATTGTATAATGATGGCAAAACTATTATCCAGGTAAGTGCAAATGAATGGCTTTCCAGCACATTGGGATCCTAAGCTTAGAATTCCACGTGGACAAGTTGTCGCG
>JADMIO011875012.1_pt1 | contig 51381 bp, 49 predicted proteins | sample 8958161 | NCBI WGS metagenome assembly JADMIO01 (sample SAMN16585339, study PRJNA669376) | soil metagenome | isolation source: Crop rotation soil | place: USA: Cullars Rotation, Alabama | collected 2011 | reverse complement strand
CGCGACAACTTGTCCACGTGGAATTCTAAGCTTAGGATCCCAATGTGCTGGAAAGGGGAAATCCGCGAACCTGGTCGAAAAATAAATGACTGCCTTTAATGAACGCCATCGCACCGTTTGAGAAATCAGAATTGTCCAGCGATATCCAGCACATCAGCGAAGAATATTTTTTTTCATCTTCCACAAATGTCCAATCCTGGTGAGCCGCTACGGTCCCTGTCGGGTAAGGTTCTTTGATCATGAATGAACCCGTAAAAAATTTCGGGTCGTGCAAATACTCCGCGAAACGCGGAAAAACGGTTTCTTTATAAAACCGGTTCATTTTTGTTCTTGCTGCATCATCCAGCTCGTCGATACTCACACTGAATCCATATTGCCGTTCATCTTTCAGGTGTAGGGTATTATAAAAATCCTTAAAGGATCCGACTTCTTCGGGCGTATACATTTTCAGCTTAACGTACCCATTGGCGTTAAATTCTTCCTGTAATGCCGCATCTTTAAAAAATGGAGAGATCATAAAAATAATCCATAAATTTAGCCAATAATTTTGTTTTCTTTACAAAACCAACCATGCAAAAAAAATATTTGCATATCCTTATTATTGCTGTTGTCTGCCTGGCTACCTATTGGACTGTTTTTTCTCATGAAGTTTGCCTCGATGACCCATATATCTTTACCCAGCTGCCCGGCACCGACAAAGGTTTAGCCGGTGTGTTTTCGGTTTTCAACCACTTATACGGCCACACCGATTACCGCCCGGTGGTGGTTTTTAGCTATGCCCTGGAACAATGGATCTTTGGCGGCATACATTTACCCGTAACACATGGCATTAATTTATTATTGTTTATCCTGGTATGTTTCCTTATTTACGCAGTTATCCTGTTGCTTCCTGTAAAAGAAAAAAATACGCTCGCGTTATTCGTTGCGTTGTTATTCGTTACACACCCGATCCATAGCAGTGTAGTATCCAGTATCAAAAACCGCGATAATTTATTAAGCATGTTGCTGGGTTTATTATCCTGGTATTTCTGCCTGCGCTCCGTATTGCATCGCCGCCTGATCCATGCTATTTTATCCGTATTATTTTTAACCGTCGCCTTATTTGCGAAGCTGGATTCCATTTCCTTTTTATTTATAATCCCGTTATCCGTTTTTATATTTTACCGCGACCAATGGAAAAGCGCCGCTCCGGCTGCTGCATTATTGATCGTAGCATTTGTCATACGTGCCGTTGCCAGCGTTTATTTTGCGCCATATCCCAATTCGGTCATTTTTACTGAGAACCCGGTCGTGGTCAATTGGGATCTTACACATCGCCTTGCACAATCGGTGCAAACGTTGTTTTTTTATATCAAATTCATGATCATCCCTAAAGGTTATTGGTTTTATTTCGGATATGATATGTTGCCTCTTCCGGAGCTATTCAGTATAAAAACAGCATTGTTTGTTTTGATAAATGCCTTGTTTTTAACAATAGCTTTTTGGTTTTGGAATAAAGAAAAGCTGGTGAGCTTCGGTATATTATTCTTTTACGCAACATTATTATACTGTGCTAATTTTTTTGTTCCTGTTGCGGGTATTATAGCTGACCGATATGCATTTATTCCCTCGCTCGGTTTTTGCATGGCCATAGCAGGTATCATTAATTATTTCTGCCGCAGGTATATTCCTGCACAGACAAAAACAATTCAACAAAAAAATAAAAAACAAGCTATACAAAAAACAGGACCTGTCGTTTATCAAAAATATATTCCATTGGTACTGGTTGGAATGATTTGCCTGGTCAATATGGGATTTACCATGAGCCGCAATAAGGATTGGAAAAACACCGGAACATTGCTGGCTGCTGACATGCCGCATTTAACTAATTCTTTTGAAGCAAACCGGATAGCAGCATCAGACTGTTTTAAAAAAGGACTTGAAATTGCAGATAGCCCCGAAGCTAAACTTGACTATATACGACAAGGTTTGCAATATGCTTTACAAGCTGAAAAAATTTACGATGGCAATCAATACATCAATGAATCGATCGGGCAGGCTTATTTTAACACCGGCCATCCGGATCTTGCCAGTGCTCAATTCCAAAAAACGTTACAAAAATTCGATACTAGCCGCATCAGCATGGAAGTGCTGGGTGATATATTTTTTATAAATACCAAATACGACAGCGCACAACATTATTATAACATGGCTATAAAAACCTTTCCCGCGTATGAGCCGGTTTATTTTAAATACATGCGCTCGCTGCTTAAGAAAAATGACCTGCAAGCTGCGCGATCATTTACTACAGACCTATTAAATAAAAAGCCTGACTGGTATTTGTCTTATCAGTGTGCATCATTCCTGGCGATGACACAAAAAGACAGCCTGAACGGATTAAGATTATACAAAACTTCTTTTGATAAAGGTTATCGAAACACAGCATATGCCGCTGAAGTCCGCAATAAATTGCTGCGTTTTGGCGATACGGCGAATGCCCGCGCGATGGAACAATATATGATCGAATAAACCAGCCCATGCCTTTTACATTTGCACATCCGGGTTTTACACTGCCTTTCAAAAAATGGAAGCCGGTTTATTTTTCAGCCACCGGGCTAGTCTTTGGAAGCATTGCTCCAGACATGGATATCCTCCTTCGGTTTACAAATCCGCGGTTTCATATATTTCAATACGATATCAAATGCGTAGTGCTCTATATTTTCCCGATTGCTTTGATATTATCCATTTATTTTCACCTCGTCATGCGGAATATTTTTATTGATCATCTTCCGGATGTTCTCGCTGATAAATTCCGGCAATACAAAACCTTTCACTATTTCAACTATTTAAAACAACACGGGCTGATCGTTGTGACATCTATTTTTTTTGCCATCTACCTGCATTTATTCCTCGATTTTATTTCGCACTGGGATGCCTTTCCGTTTAAAGTTTATGGCTGGCATTATTACCATAGCTATTGGATGGGTTTTGTATATTATTACACGGCAATTTATGCGCCTGCAGTTATTTTAACCATCGCTGGTTTTTATTTCATAGGCCAGACACTGGGTATACGTATCTCTGATATTACTACGATGATAAAAAATACAGGGAGCGACCGATCCAGATTTATATTTTATGGCGTGCTATTATTTTTCGGAATATTGATCGCTTTCATAAAAACAGCGATCACGGGTATTGAAAAAGCATTTATAATTGACAGCCTGGTCATTAACTTTACAAACGGCTTAATGTTATCCTGTATGATCACACCACTATTTTATTTGATCGGAAAAAAACTAAACCTATCTCATGGCTGATCGTTCTATCATCCACGGTTTATGGATCGGCAATACACTAAGTGCCCTGGAAATGCTCACATTGAGATCCTTTATTCAAAACGGGCATCCATTTTATTTATGGGTTTATGAGAACGACCTGGAAGTACCGGAAGGCGTTCAAAAAATGGATGCGCGGGAGATCATTGCAGAAAAAGATGTTTTTTCTTACAAAAACGCCAGCAAATTCGGGCATGGGAAAGGTAGCCTGGCGGGATTTTCCGATATTTTTCGATATAAATTACTGTATGAGCAGGGAGGCATTTGGGTGGATATGGATATCACCTGTTTACAGCCTTTTGATTTTGAACCGGATTATTTATTCCGGCACCACCATAAAACACAGGTCGTGGGCAATGTTTTAAAATGTCCCAAACATGCTCCGATTATGCAATGGTGCTACGAGCAATCGGTTGAAAAAATTGATGCGGATAATAAAAACTGGATGTTGCCGATCGAAATATTGCAGGCAGGCGTAAAACAATTCGGGCTTTCGGAACATATCCGAAAACTGTCCAATGAAGACAGCTGGAAAATAGTCGGGAAAATGCTATTACGCGACCAGAAAATAAATCCCTCCTGGTATTGCATCCATTGGATGAACGAAGAATTCAGGAGATTAGAGATTGATAAAAATGCTGCGATCAAAGGAAGTACGCTCGATGCATGTATGGAAAAATATGCTATTCAGCATACGCCATTGAAAAAAAAGGATGCGACGGCCTACCGCAACCAGCTGAGCCGGATAAAATATACCTGGCTGAATGTGAAAGCCCGCTATAACTGGTGGAAGGACTTATTGACCGATACTCAAAAATAATTGTTCGTAATTTTTTGCAATGTTCGGCCATGCAAAACGGTTTTCCATTTTATTGATATACTCATCGGGGTAGGTATATCCTTTTAAAAATTTCTGTTCATAAAAATCTTTGATCTTCCGCGCCATAATCTCTGGCTTATTAAATGGCACGATATTGCCATTGATATCTTCCAGGATCAGGTCTGTATTCTCATTTGCCGGTGTGGCGATCACATACACACCGGCCGATAACGCTTCCAGTATCGCCAGCGACATTCCTTCGCTTTCCGACGAAGACAGCAATAAATGCGCGGCATTCAACTCCTTAAAAACCTCTGCATGGCTTACCTTGCCTTTCATATTTACTTTCACCAACCCATTCGACAAAATATACTCTTCCATCTTATCCCGGTATGCCCCGTCGCCCAATATCGAAACTTCATATGGGATATTCAGTTTATTCAATTCCGTGATGGTTTGCAAAAAGACCATAGGCGCTTTTTGCTGTGCCAACCTTCCTATGAATATTATTTTCAGCACATCGCCGGAAAAGCTTTTCCGGAAATGTTCCGTATACAGCCCATTGTCTAATACAATATTTTTTTTCGCCACATTTTTGCCGGTAAGCCGGTCTGCCATTTTTTTGATCGAATCAGATAAAACAATATTATAGGCGGAGTATTTACAGATGGCCTGTATCCACAGGTAAAACAAAAGATGCCAGGGAAACATGATCCTGGGATATGCCCAGGGAATATCATGGCCATGCGAAAGTAAAATATACGGTATCTTATATTTTTTTCGGATATAATTGGCAACAGCACCTCCTGGCAATGTAAAATTCGCCAGGCATACATCGTGTTCCGCAACTGACGGATGTTTCGCCGCATATCTTTTCGCATGTACCAGCCACGAAAACATTTCTACCGGGTTAGACTGGTAAGCTTTTGCACGCCTGGATTTCAAACGTATAATGGTTAAGTGATCGTCGCGGTAAAATTCCTCTTCCCCGTGAAACCACGTTGTGATCAGGGTCACCTGGTGGCCGAGCTTAATAAATTCGTCGAGTAAATGTTTGGTAACAATTCCCGCGCCGCCTCCGAGCGGAGGAAATTCATAATTTAAGACCAGGATCCTCATGGGTTGGGCATCGGGCAAATATAACTATATTTAGCAACTATAAAATAAGCGGTTTGACTGATTCCTATAAAACATATTACCCGCAACTCGATGGCCTGCGATCATTTGCCGTGTTGGGTGTTTTGTTTTTTCATATCTATGATATCCGCCCGGATCATGAACCTTTGCTTAAAATAGTTTATGATAAACTGGCGATAGCCCGTGATATTCCTATTTACTTTTTTTTCATTATCTCGGGCTACCTGATCACGCGCCTGTTAATACTGAATGCTAGCCGTATCACTTACAAAATATTTTACAGCAGCCGCTTTTTACGTATCCTGCCTTTGTATTACTTTGTATTGATCGGGATCTATTTGATCATCCCGTTATTCTGGGATTTGCCGTTTACACCATTTAAAGAACAGCTCTGGTTCTGGATACCGGCATCGAACACGGCCATGGCTTTTCACCAGAAAGTAACCGGCCCCGAACATTTCTGGACACTTTGCGTCGAAATACAATTTTATTTACTCATCCCATTTCTCATTTTTAATTTTTCCAGGCGCAGCTTGTTTATTATCCTAAGCATTGCATGGGCTTTATCTTTTTTATCGAAAGCAGTTTTTAATCATTTTGGCTGGGACGCATTTTATTCTTCACTATGCCGTATGGATATTGTCATAGCAGGCATTATGGCGGCTTTATGGACTTATCCGCTGTATAAAAAAAAATACCAGATGATATTCAGCGGCATCCTGCTGCTTTTTATACTTTTATATTTTATTTTTCCAAACGACAGCGCTCACCTGGCCATACGATTAAGCCTGATCTCCCTGTTTTGCCTTGTTATTCTTCAAATCCTGATAAATACATCCGGCTTCCTGGTAGCATTTTTAAGATCCGGAATTTTTAAACATACCGCCAACTGGAGTTACAGCATCTATGTGTTTCATCCGTTCTGCATTTATTATTATTACCACCATTATGGCCAGCACAATTATTTTTTTGATTTCACCATCAGTGTATTGCTATCTGTTTTAGCCGGTATAGCAGGATATTACCTGGTAGAACGGCCTTTTCATATCCTACGAAAAAAAATCTTTACTTTTAATACGGAAAATCAAACACCATAAAGTGGGCTTACAGCAATTCGCGATAAATTACGGTCTTAAGTTGATAAAACTGAAGAACGCATGGTCTTATAAGAAAGATATGATCAGCCGCTCATCGGTTCAGATTCCCGGCAATATCCTGATTGATTATAATTCGAACCGCCTGATGGGCTATCAGCGTTACTTATGCAATGCGCCGTTTACCAGTTTATATTTTGGTGTACGCGGTGAAGTGATCGCCTGCTGCAAGAACCGCAAAAAAATATTGGGCTATGTTCAGAACAGAAGCATCGAAGATATCTGGAATGGAAAAGAAGCCGAAGAATTAAGAACAGCCATCGCTCAAAATGACCTGAGCCAGGGCTGCGAAGATTGCCTGAGCGGAATTTTGGCTTCGAATCACAATGCGATACTGGCTCAATCGTACGACACGATGCAAACGGATAAAAAATTAGATTATCCGAAGCGGTTTGATTTTGAGCTTTCCAATACCTGCAACTTAGCCTGCATCATGTGCAATGGGTATTTGTCCAGCACGTATCGCAAACATTTTGAAAACCTCGACCCGTTGCCGATGGTGTATGATGATCAATTTGTTGCCCAACTGGAAACATATATTCCGCATCTGAAAAAAACCAATTTCTATGGCGGTGAACCATTTCTCATAGATATCTATTTTAAGATATGGGAAAAGATACTCGACATCAATCCATCCTGTACGATATTTGTTCAGACAAACGCGCATATCCTCAACAACAAAATAAAAGCCTTGTTGGAAAGAGGAAAATTTCATTTGGGCATATCCCTGGAAAGCCTGAAAAAAGAAGAATTTGAAAAGATTCGATTATACAGCAATCATGATCGCTTTATTCAAAACATCAATTATTTCCGCGAATACAGTAAACAAAAAAATACATATTTTTCATTTGCGATCACGCCCCTGCGACATACTGTTCTGGAATTACCGGATTTTGTCAGCTTTGCCAATTCGTATGATTGTACATTGTTTTTTAATATTATCACCGAACCGCATGATCTTTCCATCTGGACATTAGAACCGGGTGTTATTCAAAATTACATCGATGAATTATCGAAGATCGATCTGCCTCAAAAAACCGCAACCGAAAAATTCAATGTACAGCAATATCAATCTTACCTGAACCAGATGAAACGCTGGAAAGAGGAAGCGATCGCGAGAGAGGAATATATTAAAACGTTCGAAAATCTTTCCCTCGAAAAAATACAGGAATTGTTATTCGAAAAGGCGCATCACTATATTCAAACAGCCAACGTTACAGATACAGAAGAGATCAATTCATTTTTATCCTCACTTGAAAATAAAATAAATACGTTGCATCAGAAAGACCCTGTTGAAAGCCGTAAAAAGCTTGAATTTTATTGCACTTTGCCCGATGAACGCTTTATCCATGAATTTGTCACACATGTCCATGCCTAGTCTGTAAAAGAGCGGTAAAAATTTCGTATTTTTATGCTCCGACATGTCCATCTTACAATCCATACGCAACAATGCCACTTTAACAGATCTGGGAGTTTCTGCCAAGAAGTTTAAGAACAAATTGTTGAATTATTCCGCCATCCATAAAGAAATTCCGGAGAACTACAATCCATTGCCGATCGATGCGGTGATCGATTACAACAACAACCGCTACGAAGGCCCGCAAAAACATATTTGTTTCGCACCGTTCAATAGTTTATTTTTTGATGTGCGCGGAAAAGTGGTGGTATGCAATGGAAACCGGGAATATGTTGTTGGGGATATTACAAAAGATACCGTTAAAGAAATCTGGGAAGGCGATACGATCAATAAATTACGGCAGCATCTCGACAATTTTGATTTTTCATTGGGCTGCAGCAAATGTGCGGACGCTATTCTTTCTAAAAATTACGATGCAGCGTTCGCCCGCTCTTATGATTCAACGCCAACGGTAAAATCCAATCCGGTTCGAATGGAATTTGAGATCTCCGGAACTTGTAATCTCGCCTGCCTGATGTGTAACGGATTTTTATCCTCTACGTATCGCAAACAGATCGAAAAACAAGAGCCGTATCGCGATGTGTACGATGAATCATTCATAGATCAGCTCGAACCTTATCTGCCACATCTGCAATTCACTAAATTTTCCGGTGGCGAACCCTTCCTGATCGAGCTGTATTATAAGATATGGGAACGCATGGCAGAGCTGAATCCTAATTGCCCTATACATATACAGACCAACGGGCTGATATTAAACAACAAAGTGAAATCCGCTTTGGAAAAAGGAAAATTTCATATCGGCGTTTCGCTCGACGGAGCATCGAAAGAAAATTATGAAAAGATCCGGATGTTTGGAAAATTTGAGCGCGTTATTGAAAACCTGGAATATTTCAGGGATTATTGCCAGCGCAAAAAAACGCTGTTGAATATTCCTTTCACGCCAACACGATACACAGCATATGAAGTACCGGAGTTTATTCGTTTAGCTAACCAATTCCAGGCCACTGCATTTTTTAATGTCGTATGGGAGCCGCATACCCTGGCTATCTGGACATTTGATTCGCCGGAATTGAAAAAGCTGCTGGCTTTTTATGAAACACAGCAATTTGAAAAGAAAACATTTATCGAATTAAAAAACCACCGCCAGTTCGAGTCTTTTAAAAACCAGGTCCGTCAATGGATCGTCAATGCGGAAGTACGCGAAAAAGTTTATCCTGAATTTTCTTCTTTAAGCAACGAAGAACTGATCGAAAAACTGATCGTACGTATGATGGAGTATGACAATGGCATTTTGGCGAATTGGTTTACCGGCGAGGTCATACCTGATCCGGAAAATCACTACAGGAAAAAATATCGCGAAAAAATAGACAAAGACCCGGAAGTCATGCGCGACACACTTATTCGCATGAATACTTATGAAACCGAGCGCATTTATCTCGAAACCAATGTATTTTTTCATTTGCACTGATCAAATGCGCGAATAATCCGGTTCAGGCATATCCGTGTAGAGACCGATACCGTAAGCATGAACAATATCCAGTATCTCGCTAACCTGTTCTTTTGATAAATATTTTTTCCAACCGGACACATGATCTGTTTCCGAAAAATCCTGGGCAGTCTGGCTTGGCTTCCTGATCCTTTTCTCCCAGTCTTTTGGGATTTCTATCGAACAAAACTCCGCGATGCGATTTAATTCTTCAGCGGGATAGCGATGTAATTTTTCATGCGACACGGTTACCCATCTCGAATCTTTCTCCGGGTGATTTAGCAGCAAAATTTGTTGTATGGCCCACCAGTGTGCGAATAAAGACTCTCTCGAATTGATCTTTACCATCAGGTAACGGTATTTTTCAAATATATCGTTGTACTTCGGATGATTGATCTTAAAAATGTGTTCTTTGATATCCATCGATTGGTAACCCGGATGACGCAGCTGAGATGCCACAACAGCCAGCGGATGCCGGATGAGATAAATGGGCTTGATATCAAAATTTTTGGTCAGCCATGGCAACAACAAATTTGCCCGACAAAATTTGATCAGCAATTTATCGGCAATAAATAAATTCCGGTTAGCCGATTGATGGCTTTTCGCAGTATAAAACGATTGAATTTTCCCGGTTAGCAATAAAGAAAAATATTCCTGTGCATCCTCCCATTTTTCATCTTCGGGGATATACGGTACGATGCCCAGTTCTTTATAAAATTCCGGGCGTTTGTATTTTTGCAGCTCCTGGTATAATAAAGGTTCCCAAACCAGGCATTTATCCGGCGAATATAACAATTCAGAAAGCCAGGTCGTGCCGCCCCGGGTTACACCGGAAATGATGACATGTTTCCGTACATCTGCAAATTGATCTCTGAATTGTGTATAACGATTGAAAGCCGGGATGACTCCTCGTTCATAAAAGTATCTTCTCAATTTCTGCGGAATATCTTCCGGCATCGGTACAGGATTTTAAAGCCTGAGTCAATTTATTGTTTTTTGGGTAATTTTTAGGCATTCCGTGAAAAATCGGGCAAAAAACCGCTATATTTATTGGTCTTTCATCTATGATCTTCAGCGACCCCATATTGCAGGAACAATTCGACAAGGATGGTTTTATCTCTATACATTTTTTGTCCGAAGAAGAGATCCAACAACTATCCGGTGCTTTTCGTCATTACGAAGAAATGGGTGGCAGCCCGATCGAATTTGCAAAAGATTTGAATTATCACATCAGCGTTTTCGATACCAATATTGACCGGAGAATTTATATCGATACGATATTAAAATCCATTTTCACAAAAAAAGTAGAGGAAGTATTGCCCGGGTATCGAATATTGAACAGCAATTTCATGACAAAAAAAGCCGGCGGCGGCGAAATTGAAGTACACCAGGATTTCTCGCATGTCGATGAAAAATTGTATACGGCATTTAATCTTTGGGTGCCGCTACAGGATACCGATGAACACAACGGTGGATTTTTCCTGATCCGCGGATCCAATAAATTATTCAGCTCGTATCGGAGCGCAACCATTCCGCATAACCTGACACATTACAACGAAAGCTTTAAAAAACACATGGAACCCATCCGGGTAAAAGCCGGTGATGGGTTATTATTCGATCATAAATTATTTCATTACTCCTGTCCAAACACGTCTTCTAAAGTCAGGGTAGCTGTACAAATGGTGGTGATACCAAAAAACACACAACCTGTGATGTATCAATACGACGAAAAGAATGATCCGAAACACCTGGAAGTATTTGAGCTGACAGAAGAATTTTTATTAACTAAAAATCTCTGGGAGAAAACGGAAGGATTAAGATCACTGGGGAAAGTACCTTACGAAAAAATACCCGACGCGAAAGACATATTAAAAAAGCTGAACGGGCAAACTGCAAAACCTAACTTATTAAAACGTATACTCGGCTATGTATAAAGTATTTAAAGAAGATAATCTGCAAAACGAATTTGAAGCAAACGGTTACGCTGTTATGCAAGGCTTATTGAATCCGGACGAGATCCAGGAATTGAAAGACCTGTATGTAAAACAAACCGGCGGCGATGTAAAAAATTCGGTGTATGGCATGTACATGAGCATCGATGAAAAAGACGATGCGCTGCGCAAAGAGCTGATGTATTCCATACAGCAGACGATCCATCCAAAGCTGGGAAAATTCCTGCAAAATTATAAATGCCATCTGGGAAGTTATCTCGTAAAAGTTCCCAATCCGCAATCACTGACTTTCCCGCACCAGGACTGGTTGTTTATCGATAATGACAATAAAGATTTTTTTTCTGCCACTATCTGGGTTTCGCTGGAAGACATCGAAATAGAACACGGCTCATTAGGGTTTATCAAAGGAAGCCATCTTTTCCTGAATAATATTATCGGCTCGCCTTCCCCCGAGATCAAAACGGCTACCATGGGCCACGAAGGATTGATCCTGTCTTATATTGCATTTCCCAAGGTAAAAGCCGGCGATGCTATTATTTTCAATAACAAAACGGTTCATGCCGCATTCCCGAATACAACTGCATTGCAACGAATCGCCGTTGGCGTTGGCATTACACCGGAACCGGCTGTTTTATATCATTACTATCTAAAACCGGGTACCACCGATAAGATCTATAAATTAAAGGTCTCACCTGAATTTTTTGAACATTACGGGAACGACACGCTCCGGAAATGTTACCTGGAAGGAAAAATGCCGGATCATACAGAAATAGAAACAGAACTCGATTTTCATCCTACCTTATACTCTGCTGCTGAATTTGAGCAATTGATGATCGAACATGGCAACCAGAAAAACGGCATGCCATTCGCCGATCTTTTTGCAAGCTACCAGAGCGGCGGGCTGTTAAGCAAAACTAAAACGGTTTTAAAATATGCCCTGAGCAAAGTATTCAGCTGATGAAAAAATTGTTTATCAGGGAAGAGCACCAGCAGTCTTTTGAAGAAAAAGGCTATATCGTACTTCCGGTTAGCGACGATGCGATCATCTCGAAGCTCAAAGAGCTGTTCGAACAAACCGACTCACAGGCCAGCGGCCATAAATTATACGTCAGCTCCCGCGACAACAACCTGGAGACCAATCAACGCATCAATGAATCCATCCGGTCGCTCACAGAGCCTTTCATCCAAAAATATTTTAAAGACTATACTTTGTACGGCGGAACCTTTGTAGCCAAACGTAGCAACAGCGCCGATGAATTTAATTTTCATCAGGATTATACCATGGTGGATGAACGCGAGCACTCTACCTTGTTTGCCTGGATACCACTACAGGACACCGTTCCGGAAAACGGCGCTATATTTCTCATCGAAAAAAGTCATCGTTTTTTCACGGATCAGTTCATCTCCGGATCCTATCTCAATCACCAGGTCACCAAAAATGATATTCCCGAAAAATATGTGACGACCGTCCCTTTAAAAAAAGGCGAGGTATTATTTTGTTCAGATAAAGTTTTTCATGGCTCCTATCCCAACAGATCTGACAAAATACGGATCGCGACCATCATTCGATTAACCGACAAAGATGCGCCCCTGATCTATTTTCACAAACAAGACAATCACACCGTCGCATTATATCAACCCAACCCGACAGATTACCTGGTTCATTTCAGAGAATTAGCCAGCGGTTCAGTGCCTCCGCATTGGAAGGCCATCGAAACAAGGCCGTACCAACATAAAAAAGTTGGAAAATCAGAATTGATCGATGCCCTTACCGGTAAAACGAACATTTGGCAAAAAATACGCCGTATATTTACTGCCTGAAAAGCAAATTGATAATTCATGTTCTTTTTCTCTAAGAATAAGGCCGGGAAGAAAGATCCGGAGCATTCGAAAAATGTAGGCAATTTCTATAACCAGCATCACGATGCCTTTATAAAGGTCTATGGCGAAGTGATCCAGGCTTTCCGTACCAACAATCTCGACAATATCTTAAATTACCAGATCCAGAGTATTGGTTTAAAAAGTGATCAGCAAGTCCTGGACGCTGGATGCGGTGTTTGTGGTCCGGCAAGATATTTTGCTAAACATGCAGGTTGTCATATTGATGCATTAACCGTTTCGGAGGTTCAGCAGAAGGCCTCTCAAAAACATATCGCAGATGAAAATTTACAGGATAAAATAACTGTACACCTACAGGACTATCATGAAGCGGATAAATTATTTCCAAAAGATCATTTTGATATTGCTTATTTTCTTGAATCCTTCGGACATTCCAGAGATAAGGAAAAATTATTGAAGTCTATCTGGAAGGTTTTAAAACCCGGTGGCGAAGTATACATCAAAGATCTTTTCCGGAGGGTTTCAGATAATTGGCTGGTGCAGCGCAAGATCGACAGCGAAATAAAAAAGATCAATGAAGCGTACTATTACGACGTGGCCGACCTGAATGAATTTGTCGATATGGTCAGGAAGATCGGCTATGTCATTGTTTTTATTAAAACGATCGATATTCCTTTGGAAGATTTTGAAAACCTGTCCATCTCTAATGAGTTCCAGGAATTAACCGGCATCGCCAAGATCGACAACTGGGAGAAATACATTTTCCCGATCGATTTTTTCGAGGTCAAGCTCTACAAACCGGAATACGATATCCAAAAAGGCATGCACCGGTATTTCCTGCAGAACATCTTCCAGGTACAAATGAATCACCTCAACAAGAACGATCTATAGTGTTCCGGCAGATCTATGATACCATACAATCCAGGCTGGTCAGTACGCTGCTGCACAAATTCAGCCTGTTGTTTACATCCATTTATATTGTCATATTTTTTTCACAGGCAGAAAAAAACAAAGTATTTCTCGCTATCTGGCTTTCGCTGATCCTATCCTTTGGAATTGCAGGATTAGGATACCTTATCAACGATCTACACGATATGGAGCAGGATCTGCAATCGGGAAAATCTAACTTTTTTCATCAAAAAGGGAAAGTAAAGAACATCGTATTATTTATACTATTTGTTTTGTGTGCTGCTTTGCCCTGGCTATTGCTTCCTTTTGATATTGTGACGCTGACTGGCATAACGCTGGAATTTGTATTGTTTGGATTATATGCAGCTCCTCCATTCCGGCTGAAAGAAAGAGGCATTTTAGGTGTCATCACCGACGCTTTGTATGCACACGTCATTCCACTGGTTTTAGCGGGCTATACATTTTCCAAGATCGTTCCGGGCATGTCGGTATTGACTTACCATACTTTATTATTTGTGGGATGGTTATTGCTGATGGGCTGCCGGAACATCCTCAATCATCAGCTGGAAGATTTTGAAAATGATATTTTATCCGGCACTAAAACAGTTGCTACGCAAATTGGCATAAAAAATCTAAATACCATTATCCATTTGCTGATCATTCCTGCAGAAGGGTTTTTATTCGTTTTCTTTCTCGCTACGCTTCCTTTTCCCAACGAATTAATAGTGCTGGCATACGGATTGTACATCCTGCTTTATTTTATTCGCAGAAAGAAAGAAAAATTTTATAAGCTATTTTTTGACCCTAATAGCATCCCGGATAAAAAAGCCTTGTCTTCCTTTATCAACAACAACCTGCTGAATGAATTTTACGAATTGCATTATCCATTGGTATTGTTGATTTACTTTTCTTATTACCAGCATTATTTTGTCATTCTGCTACTTTTGCATCTGTTCATCTTCTCACCCATGTATATTTCCTTTTACATACGCAGGAAATAAAAAATCCCTCCGCCAGCCGGCGGAAGGATCTCATATCAAATTTTAAATCAATTAATGAAATTGTTCTGCTTCTGTGCTGCCTGCCAATGCAGTTGTGGAAGATTGTCCTTGCTGAACAACGTTCTGAACCGCATCAAAATAACCTGTTCCAACAAAGGCCTGGTGTTTGATCGCTTTAAAGCCATCTTTTTCCATAGCGAATTCTTTTTGTTGCATTTCAGAGAAACCTGCCATACCGCGTGCGATATAGTTTTTGCTCAATTCAAACATAGAAGAATTCAGCGCGTGGAAACCGGCCAGCGTAATGAACTGGAATTTGTAACCCATTGCAGCTAAGTCTTCACGGAACGTCAGCATCGCTTTCTCATCCATATATTTTGCCCAGTTGAAAGATGGAGAGCAATTGTATGCCAACATTTTTCCTGGATGAACTGCATGAACACCTTGTGCAAATTCTTTCGCTAAGCCCAAATCCGGATTTCCTGTTTCCATCCATATCAGGTCAGCATATGGTGCATAAGAACAAGCTCTGTCGATACCGGCTTCGATACCATTTTTCAAATGGAAGAAACCTTCGTTCGTGCGTTTACTGTCTATAATGAATTTATGGTCTCTCTCATCAATATCAGAAGTAATTAAATTAGCCGCTTCAGCATCGGTACGAGCGATCAACACCGTTGGTGTGCCCATAGAATCTGCCGCTAAGCGAGCTGCCACTAATTTATTAATAGCCTCTTGTGTAGGCACTAACACTTTACCGCCTAAGTGGCCACATTTTTTTGCAGATGCCAACTGGTCTTCATAGTGAACACCGGCAGCTCCAGCTTCGATCATACCTTTCATCAATTCAAAAGCATTCAAGTTGCCACCAAAACCAGCTTCTGCATCAGCAACGATCGGAACAAACCAATCTACATCACCATCCTGGTTCAGCCATTGAATTTGATCGCGACGTGCAAATGCATTGTTGATACGTTTAACAACAGCAGGAACCGAATTCGCAGGATACAAAGATTGATCCGGGTACATTTCCATGCCCAGGTTTGCATCAGCTGCTACCTGCCAGCCCGACAAATAAATTGCCGGCATACCCGCTTGTACTTCCTGTACCGCCTGGTTACCTGTCAGAGCGCCCAAACCTGTTGTCCAGGAACGCGTTTGCAAATTCTTCCAAAGTTTGTTAGCGCCGTTCTTTGCGTAAGTATATTCTACTTCCACAGAACCACTGATGCTAACTGCTTCTTCTGCCGTATAAGGCCTCGTGATGCCTTTCCAGCGTGGATTCTCCGCCCAGTCTTTTTTCAGTGCGTCGATTCGTTCTTGTCTTGTTGCCATTTTATTGAGTTATTGTATTGATGAATGATGAGAAATTATTTTTTAGTCGATGTATTTATAAGCTTCCAGTGTCAGAAATTCTGCGAGTGTATCACTCAGGCTCATTTTTTCAAAAATATCTGATGCCTGTTCAAATTTTCTCGATGCATATTTTTCACCCAGCTGCGTTTTATACGTTTTGTTGTATTCCGCTACGATGTCTTTTACCAGCTCCGGTGTGATCTTCGTTCCGTCATCCAGTTTTGCAGCCGGGTGATGTACCCATTGCCAAACCTGTGTGCGTGAAATTTCTGCCGTGGCCGCATCTTCCATCAAATTATGGATCGGCACACAACCATTGCCACGCAACCATGCTTCGATATACTGAATGCCTACGTCGATATTATTGCGCAAGCCGTTCATGGTGATCGTTCCCACCGGAACCTGTAACAGGTCTGCCGCAGTAACATTTACGTCTTCGCGTTTTACATGTATCTGGTTCGGTGTTGGCATGTATTTGTTGAATTCTTCCATCGCAATAGCCACCAATGCCGGGTGTGCTACCCAGGTACCATCATGTCCCGCTTTGGCTTCACGTTCTTTATCCGCGCGAACTTTCGCCAATGCCGCTTCGTTCGCTTCCGGATCATCTTTGATCGGAATTTGTGCAGCCATACCGCCCATCGCAAAAGCTTCGCGTTTATGACAGGTCTTGATCACCAGTTCTGAATACGATTTCATGAAATGAACGGTCATCGTTACCTGTGCGCGATCCGGCACGAGGAACTGGCTGTTCTTCACTAAGCGTTTGATAAAAGAAAATATATAATCCCAGCGACCGCAGTTCAAACCTGCAGAGTGGTCTTTCAGTTCGTATAAAATTTCATGCAATTGAAATGTTGCCATGATTGTTTCGATCAGCACGGTCGCTTTCACCGTACCATTCGGAACATTCAGTAATTTTTGCGCTTCCACAAAAATATCATTCCACAAACGCGCTTCGAGGTAATGCTCCATTTTTGGCAGGTAGTAATAAACACCGCTGCCGTTTTTCATACGCTCTTGTGCGTTATGATAAAAATATAATGCAAAATCCCAGATCGAGCCGCTCATCGCTTCGCCATCTACGGTCACATGTTTTTCTTCGAGATGCCAGCCGCGCGGACGAACAAACAGCGTTGCTGTTTCAGCATTCAGCTTGTATTCTTTTCCCGCTTCGTTAACGAAAGAGATCTGTTTGCGAACAGCGTCTTTTAAATTGATCTGTCCTAAAATATTGTTTTCCCAGGTTGGAGAATTGGAATCTTCAAAATCGGCCATGAAAACTTTCGCACCGGAGTTGAGGGCATTGATGATCATCTTACGGTCAACCGGCCCCGTAATTTCTACGCGGCGATCGTTCATATCCGCCGGCCAGGGTGCCACTGTCCAGTCACTTTCGCGGATGTCTTTGGTTTCAGGAAAAAAGTCAGGCAATTGCCCTGCATCCAGCGATTTCTGACGCTCTACACGGGCCTGCAAACGCTCTTTGCGGGTTGCATTGAATTTCCGTTGTAAATGTGCGACAAATTCGAGCGCTTCAGGGGTCAGGATAGCAGCGAACTCAGGTGAAAATGCACCTTTAATTTCCATTCCCTTTGGCGTTTGGTATTGTGACATGGGAGGCTCTTTTAAGATGCGCTAAAATACGCAATCCACAAGAGAAATTGGGGCTAAAGATGTTAAGGGAAGTTTAAAATAAGGTCAAGCGATAAAATGCATGCATTGAAATTTTATCCTGCATTTTCCTGTATGATTTCCAGGAATTTATTTCGTTCGAGATATCTTGCCCCCAGGCTCTCCAAAAGGCGGGTATGTACCTGGCAATCCACGATGACAAAACCTTCTTTTTGCAATTTCTGTACGAATGTAATAAAGCCATATTTGCTGGCATTATTGGCCGTATGAAACATCGATTCACCGAAAAAGCATTTACCTAAGACAACCCCGTATAAACCTCCAACCAGCTCATCTTTATCCCATACTTCAACAGAGTGTGCATAGCCTTTTTTATGCAGATCGATATACGCCTGTTTCATATCTCCCGTGATCCAGGTTCCATCCTGTCCTTTTCTTTCAGCAACAGCGCATTTTTTTATAACTTCGGAAAATGCTTTATTGTAGGTAACCTCAAAAACATTTTTGCGCAGCAACTGCCGCATGGAAGTGGAGATCTTTAATTCTTCCGGGAACAGGATAAAACGCGGGTCTGGCGACCACCAGAGAACCGGCTCACCCTGGCTATACCATGGAAAAATGCCCGAGCGATAGGCCAGTAATAATCTTTCTGCAGACAGATCGCCCCCAATGGCTACTACGCCTTCTTCCGCACCCTCCGCTGGTGGAAATATCAATTCTTTGGTTAGCCAATAGACAGGCAATGGAAAATTATTTCAGTAAAAATACAGATTAATCTTTTAAGCGGTTTTTTCTACCGCTGCAGAAATGCCCCGGTCGTGCAAAGCATCTTTCATCGGCAGCAATTCTTCTTCACCGCCATGCTTTACAGCATACTTGCCTTTAAAGTGAATATAGATAGCACATTGCTCTGCCTGTTCGAAGTTATGCCTGCAGATCTCTATCAGGGACTGAATGACCCACTCAAATGTATTGACATCATCATTAAAGACCACCAGGTGAAAACCACCATCGGTTTCAATGCTGAAATCTTCCATTACATCAATATCTTCTTTGACGTGTGTATACATGCTAAATTCAGTCGACGGCATCAGGTTGGATTTTCGTATGCAATGTTACGAAAAAAAGAGATTTTTTCCGGCAGATTCCGGAATAAAAATGAAAAATTGTAGCCTTCTATCCCTATAAAATAACCATAGCGGGTAGCTCAGGTGGTTAGAGTGCAGGATTCATAACCCCTTATTCTTCAAATCCTTAATATGTTTCAACGTAACAATTAAGAACTAAGCGTATTTTTTGTAATTTATCCCACCAGAATGCAGGTGGTAAAATTTTAAAGGGCGCCTTCATAATTTCACAAAAAAAAGACCGCTTATGCGGTCTCCTGTTCATTTCTAAAAGAATTGTGTTTTGTTACCTTCCGGAACAAATTAAAGCTTAGTGGCTTTGCCTAAAATATAATAATCTTCAAATAGAGATAACTCTTGTCTGTAAGTCCATGTGCTGGAATCAACCACATGAATTACGGTACTATCTTCCGCTATCTCAATAGTACTGGATGTTACAGTTCCGTGAGAACTATCCTCACCATGGGGGAATCCAAGTAAAGTAACTTTATTCGCAGCGGTTTTATAGACCGTAAAATTATAATTGTAATAGTCAGTTTTAACACCGAAATAATAGGAAGTATCTACAGCATTCCAGGTGCCTACAAATGAGTCGGCAGGGTCAGTCACAACGTTTATTGTATCCTTCTTGCAGGAGTAGATAGAGATTATACAAATAGTAATCAGAATAACAGATAATATTTTTTTCATATTAATTATTTTTTTGAAGATAAGATGTTTCTATCAGTATCTCTACTTATTTTTTTATATCCAACTTTTCTACCCGAATTTGCATAGATAAGTGTAAAATACTAAATTTGCGCTCTCTTAATCAAATGGCGGGGTAGCTCAGGTGGTTAGAGCGCAGGATTCATAACCCTGAGGTCCGGGGTTCAATTCCCCGCTCCGCTACAAGAAGGTTCAGTTTACTGAGCCTTTTTTTATTTTTGATATATGTCTTTTACCGTTTACATATTGTTTTCCAAGCCTTATGACAAGATCTATATTGGATATACTTCAAATATTGAACAAAGACTATTGTCTCATAATGTTCTTGCTAAAAAGGGATGGACAATAAAATTTCGTCCATGGCAATTAGTTTATACAGAAGAATTTCAATCTAAAAGTGAAGCTCTAAAATGGGAAAAGGAACTCAAATCTTTTCAGGGTCGGGAATTTATTCGCAACACCATTCTAAAGAAGTAGGCAGGATTCATATCCGCTAGTTGGCGGACCGGGGTTTCCGCCGAAGGGCGGACAGGCAATTCCCCGCTCCGCTACAAGAAGGTTCAGTTTACTGAGCCTTTTTTTATTTTTGATATATGTCTTTTACCGTTTACATATTGTTTTCCAAGCCTTATGACAAGATCTATATTGGATATACTTCAAATATTGAACAAAGACTATTGTCTCATAATGTTCTTGCTAAAAAGGGATGGACAATAAAATTTCGTCCATGGCAATTAGTTTATACAGAAGAATTTCAATCTAAAAGTGAAGCTCTAAAATGGGAAAAGGAACTCAAATCTTTTCAGGGTCGGGAATTTATTCGCAACACCATTCTAAAGAAGTAGGCAGGATTCATATCCGCTAGTTGGCGGACCGGGGTTTCCGCCGAAGGGCGGACAGGCAATTCCCCGCTCCGCTACAAGAAGGTTCAGTTTGCTGAGCCTTTTTTTATTTTTTGATATATGGCTTTTAAAATTTATAGGCTTTTGTATTTCTTTCCGCCCTTATAAAAAACAAGGATCCCGCCAATAGGCGGGATCCATATTTTTTCTTGAAGCTAATTCTTACTTAGCAACAGAATCAGCTACTGCGTTAGCAGCACTGTCAACTGTAGCAGCAGCTTCATCAACTACAGCAGCAGCTGAATCAACTACTTCTGAAGCATCAGTTGGTTCTTCAGTCTTTTGTTTGCAAGCCTGTACACCTACGAAAAGTGTAGCAGCAGCAAATAATACAAATACTTTTTTCATCTTAAATTGGTTTAATTGAGGCAAAAGTAAGGCATTATACCTACAAGACAGCCTATCAATTGTTAAAATTTTTCAACACTTTATAAACAAAAAGCCCTCTCGTTGATAAACAAGAGGGCCTTATTCTTTTCCAGTGCTAATTACTTAGCAGCAGCAGAATCAGCAGTAACAGCAATGCTGTCTACAACAGCAACTGAATCAACAGGAGCTTCTGTAGTTACTTCTTCTGTAGCTGTTTCTTCAGCAGCTTCTTTTTGCTTACAAGCTTGTACACCTACGAAAAGTGTAGCAGCAGCGAACAATACGAATAATTTTTTCATGATAAATTGGTTTAAAATTTAGCGACAAAAATACGGATATGGATTTTATCAAATATTAAACTAAGATTATGAGAAAATAAACAATCATTAAACTATTCTTCCCATTTCATCGAGCGCTCCACCGCTTTATACCATCCACGCAATAGCTTGTCGCGTTTCTCTGCCTTCATTTTCGGCTCAAACCAGGTACTTGACTTACGGTTTTGAATAATCCCTTCCCGGGTGTAGAACCCGGATTGCAATCCCGCCAGGCAGGCAGCCCCCAAAGCTGTGGTTTCAATTACTTTAGGCCTTTCTACCGGCACATTGATGATATCCGACTGGAATTGCATCAGCAAATTATTAGCACAGGCGCCGCCGTCTACTTTCAGGCTTTTCAGCTGGATATCCGCGTCCTTTTGCATAGCAATCAATATATCCGAGGTTTGATAGGCCAGCGATTCGAGTGTAGCCCGGATAATGTGTGACTTCTCGGTTCCCCTTGTCAAACCAAATATGCCTCCACGCGCATACATATCCCAGTAGGGCGCTCCCAAGCCGGCAAACGCAGGTACCACATATACGCCTCCGGTATCTTCCACTTTCATGGCATAATATTCCGAATCAGGTGCAGAATCGATCAGCTTCAGCCCATCGCGTAACCACTGTATGGCCGCACCGGCAATAAAGACACTTCCTTCCAGCGCATACTCGATCTTGCCCTCAATACCCCAGGCTATGGTCGTTAATAACCCCGATTTGGATACTACGGGCTTACTGCCGGTATTCATCAGCATAAAACAACCGGTACCGTATGTATTTTTGGCCATACCCGGTTCGAAGCACGCCTGTCCGAATAGTGCGCTCTGCTGATCGCCGGCTACCCCGCAGATCGGAATTTCGACATTAAAAAATATCTCCGGGCTGGTCGTGCCATAATCTGCTGCCGAAGGCAAGACCCCGGGTAACATTTTTTCAGGGATATCCAGCTCATGCAAAAGCAAAGCATCCCATTTCAGTTCCTTGATGTTATAGATCAGTGTTCGCGAAGCATTGCTGTAATCCGTAGCATGGACTTTGCCGCCCGTCAGCTTCCAGATGAGCCAGGTGTCTATCGTTCCAAACAACAATTTCCCTTCCTGTGCTTTTTGTTTTACCCCATCAATATTTTTAAGTATCCAGTTTGCTTTGGTGCCCGAAAAATAAGCGTCAATAACCAATCCAGTGTTCTCCCGGATATAAGATTCCAGTCCTTTTGCTTTCAGCTCATCACAAAAAGCAGCCGTACGCCTATCCTGCCATACGATGGCATTATATACAGGCTTACCGGTTTCCTTATCCCAGATAACGGTTGTCTCCCGTTGATTGGTAATGCCAATAGCGATGATATTTTTTGGCTGAATATTGGCCTTTGCGACGACTTCGCGCGCAACATCGATCTGGGTTTGCCAGATCTCTTCCGGGTTATGTTCCACCCAACCGGGTTGGGGAAATATCTGTGTGAATTCTTTTTGAGATACCGCTACGATGTTCGAATCCTTATCAAAAAGTATGGCACGGGAGCTGGTCGTGCCTTGGTCTAAAGCTAAAATAAACTGGCTCATGCACGGCTAAGATACAGAAATGTAATATATTAAGGGATCAGCATAAAATATCAGGCAAAAAACCCTCACAACTTGATGAATATCAATAGATTTTTAGAGATGATGATAAAAATCAATAAAACGGTTTTTAATAGAATTTTAAAATTGTTTTGTAGTAGAGAATGCTACATTTGTAACAACCTTTAAACGGTAGTAATTATGCCAAACTTATTGTTTAGAAACAGACCTCAAACCACTTTTACGGATATCAAAAAAATCACCAAGGAGGACGCTTTTCAATTCCTGGTGAACTATCTGAAGCAATACAATTGTTTTATCGCGAAAGATCTTGAAAATCTCGACCGCTATTTCCAGGTCAAGGTCATTAAGAAAAATGATTTCTTTTTCCGGGAAGGCGATGTCGTACAGGAGATCGGTTTTATCATTCATGGTGCGATCAAACAATACCGCATTCACCAGGGCAATTATCACGTAGTATACTTGCTGACTGAAGCAAATATTTCATCGGGTAACATCAGTTGGTTTTACCGCAAGCCATCTGATCAGAATGCTCTCTGTATCGAAGACACTTATTTGCTGACCATCAGTCACGAAGGCATACAAAAGATAGTTGCCGAACGTCCCGTTTTTGTGAAATTCTTTGCCGATCTCACAGCAGAAGTTTGTATGTTTTATGAAGCGCGCATGACCACTTTCCAGATGATGGATGCATTACTGCGTTATCAGCATCTTTTAAAACATTACCCGGATCTTTTCACGCGATTCAGCCTGCAGGATATCGCCAACTATATCGGCATCAAACCTGAAACACTGAGCCGTATCCGCAGCTCGACGTTTAAAAAGGCTAGTTAATCTTTACCTGTTTTCCTAAAAAATGGGGTTTTGTATGTAGGACATACAGATCAAAAAAAAGCTTGACCCGGGCCAATGCTTCCCGGACAGTATTGTATTTACTCGCAGATACCGCAACAGCTTTTGCATTAAACCCAACTGCTTTCAAACCATAACGATCTGCAATAAAAAGCGCACGTTCATTATGAAACTCCTGTGAAATAATAGTGACCGATGATTGTCCGAAAACTTTTTTACACCGGATCACGGAATCATGTGTGCGGAATCCTGCAAAATCGCAATAGATAACAGAGTCTGGTATACCCGAAGCTAACAGGGAATCCTGGAAATCCTGCGGCTCATTATAGCCAAACCAGCCATTATCACCGCTGATGAGTATTCTTGAGATCTTATGTGCTTTCCATAATTTGATCGTCGCATTCAAACGGTGCAGCCAAAACGGATTAATGGTTTTATTGTCGGATATATATTTACAGGTACCCAGGAGTAAACCCACCCGGTTGTAGGGAATTTGTTGGGTGGACGAATAAGTCCTGTCTTCGGCGTTTTTGTGAACTTTATAATTGCAGAAAAAGATCAGGAACGATCCCGTAATTATCAATGGCAACCAGCAGCGCAACCACCATTTCTTCGAAAGGATACGCAGCATAGCTACAATTTATAAAAATATTTTAGCTGCATGTGCAAGGGCAAAGAGGCGTAATTGAAAAAGTTGCCTTTATATTCCACTTTATTTTTTTCGAGCAACCGGACGAGATTGAAGCCTGTTGCCTCGAGGTAATATACCGCATCCGGCGGGTTGTAAAATTCGGGAGCCGTGTCAAATGAAAAGCCCTCGAATGCGGCATTCCCATGATACATCGGGTCTGTTTCCAATAAGGTGGAATCCACCGGGAATTTGGAAAAGTTTAACCGGGTCGTTGCTTCCATGAATTGGGCCGTGCCTTCCATCTTTTCCCAGAAATCTTCCGGTATATTGATCTGTGTTTTGTATTTTTTGTTGTATTCCTGGTACCGCTTGTTTCTCAGCCGTAGAAATTCTTTAAAATAACCTTTCTCTTCTTCCAGTGAAGTGGCGGCAATGGCTTTGAGCAAATTATCATTTTCACGCATCAGCGTATCGTGATAAGATTGGTTCGTCCGGAAAATGCCCTGCAGCGTATCGCGTGTCAGAATAGTTTTTTGTTTCAAAAGGCTGAGTACATAATTAAAGACCGCATCGTGGCGCAATTGGTACTGATGGTAATATTCATGCAATACGCTAACAGTCCAATCTTCCGTGGTTTTGACATTCTGACTATAACCGGCAATGGCCTCCGTGGAAGTGCAAAACAAAGTAGGTTTTTTATAGTCGATGCGATTCTTTCTCGAATCGTCATAATCAAACTGCGTTTCCATTACGTATACTGCTGAATCAAACGGATTTTCCAGTCGGAGCATTTTCGTATTGTTTGGGTTGACGATGACGTCATATTTGCCTTCGATCTTATCGATTGATGCTTGATCGGCATTAAACAGGTAAGATGATTTATGCGTAAAATACACGACCGCTCCTACACTGGAGTCATTCGCAAAATCCGGCCAGAAAAGATCCCCGGCAAATTTTCGCATGTTGTTGAGATATTGAATGCGGTTCGCGATGAGCACTTCTTCTGCAGACGGGAAAACAATGCCGAAACTGTCTTTCGAGAAAATAAAGAGCAGGATCGCAACAGCTATTTTATTCAGTTTCATCATACTTAAAAAAGATATGCGCCTTCGGCTTCTTCTTTCCGGAATTGCACAATAATATGTTCATTAAAAGTACTTGCTATCGGGAATCCGACTATATCCGCTTTTACAGGAAAAACTTTGTGCATGCGTTCGACCAGAACGGCGATAAATAATTTTTTTGGTTGAGCGGCAATTAAAGGCTTCATAGCGTAAAATAAAGTCCGGCCTGTATTTCCAACATCGTCTACCACGATCACCACTTTACCATCCAGCGCAATATTCGTGCCTAAACGAATTTCCTCAGCCAGCGGTTCCTTTTTATTGATATATAAAGACGTAACGTGGACTTTTTTGTTCGAATTTTCCTGGATGACCGAGGCTATTTTTTTTGCTAAGGTAAATCCACCCGCTTCAACTCCCACAACCACCAGTTCCTTGTCGCCATAAGTCAGCTCCATAGCCTGGAAAGCCATGCGCTCTAATTTTAAACGTATTTTTTCGCGGTCTAATATTTTATTGGCCGTTGCAGGTATTTGCATGTTACTATTTTATAACTATTGAATAATGAACAATTTAATCAAATATTTAAACAAAGCCATAAAAATAAACATATAACTATGTATTTTCGTAAGGCATACCAAAATTCACACAATGAAGTTGCTCAGTATCGTACAGATCATTTTATTCCTTTCAGTTTCCGGCTTCACCTTCTTCTTCGCGTTTCGTAAATTTAAAGAGATTTATGACAATATCATGCTCGGTAAACCGGAGAAGATCGATAGCTCTTTTGGTTTCCGGATGCAGAAAATGCTGTTGGTCGCTTTTGGCCAGAAAAAAATGTTCCGGCTCACATTCGCCGCCATGCTTCACCTCGTTATTTATGTTTCATTCGTCATTACCCAGATTGAACTGATCGAAATACTGATCGATGGAGCGACCGGTCATCACCGCATTATTTTTCATGCGATCGAAAACAGCCCGGCATTAGAATTGATCTACCGCGGCATCGTTAGCTTTATCGAAATTTTATCGCTCCTGACCTTATTTGTGACGATCGTTTTCATTTTACGCCGCACAATATTTTTGCTGCCCCGTTTCGACAAACCGGAATTAAAAGGCTGGCCTATGCGCGATGCATTACAGATCCTCGCCTTCGAAATTATCCTCATCACCTGCATCTTTACGATGAACAGCGCTGACCGTGCACTGCAGCTACGTAGCGCCGAACATTATATCAATACGCACGGCTTTGCCCTGAGCAATAGCATCGGTTACGCATTGAGCTCTTTGCCAAATTCTATTTTGATCTTCCTGGAACGCTTAGGCTGGTGGGGGCATTTAGCTATGGTTTACGGTTTTATCCTGTACCTGCCTTATTCCAAGCACCTGCATATTTTATTTGCATTTCCGAACACCTATTTTACGCGCCCCGAGCCAAAAGGCGAAATACAAAATATGCCGGCCATAGAGAACGAAGTCAAGTCCATGCTTGATCCGTCGTTCCAGGTTCCTGCAATGGAAGGCGAAGTCAAATTCGGTGCAAAAGATGTGTACGACCTGAGCTGGAAAAGCCTGCTGGATGCTTATACCTGTACGGAATGCGGACGCTGCACGGCTGCTTGCCCGGCCAATATCACCGGTAAAAAATTATCGCCTAGAAAGATCATGATGGATACGCGCGACCGCATGGAGGACATCACGAAAAATAAAAAAGAGCATGGCCCTGATTTCACCGACAATAAAAATTTATTAGGCGATTATATTACCAAAGAAGAATTGCTGGCCTGTACATCGTGCAATGCCTGCGTGGAAGAATGTCCCGTAAATATTTCGCCTTTATATATCATTTTAGAATTGCGCCGCAATTTGATCATGGACGCTGCGGATTCCCCGGCAGAATGGAATACCATTTTCGCCAATATGGAAAATAACCAGGCGGTCTGGCAATTTTCACCGGATGACCGGTTGAAATGGGCAGACGAGTTGAATTAATTGATAGTAATTTTTTTGAGAAAAATAATTCATTGAAATGCAATACAAAGTTCCAGTAATGGCTGAGCTGGCCGCAGAAGGCAAAAATCCGGAGATTATTTTCTGGGTGGGATGTGCCGGAAGCTTTGACCAGCGTGCGCAGCGCGTGACCCAATCGTTTGTCAAAATTCTGAACCAGCTCAATATCAGCTTTGCTGTTTTAGGCCCGGAAGAAGCCTGTACCGGCGACCCGGCAAGACGTGCGGGCAACGAATTTATTTTCCAGATGATGGCGCAGCAGAATATCGCCACGCTGAATAATTACAATGTCAAAAAAATTGTAACGACCTGTCCGCATTGTTTCAATATTATCAAAAATGAATATCCTGAATTAGGTGGCAATTACGAAGTATTGCATCACTCGAAATTTTTACAGCAGCTCATCAACGAAGGAAAACTGAAAGTACAGGGCGGATCATTTAAAGGCCGTCGTATTACCTATCACGATTCCTGCTACCTCGGAAGAGCGAATGATATCTATGATGCACCGAGAGCTGTGATCGAAGCACTGGATGCCGACCTGGTGGAAGTCAACAAGTGCCGTTCGAATGGCTTGTGTTGCGGCGCAGGCGGTGCACAGATGTTTAAAGAAGATGAACCGGGCAATAAACGCATTAACGTGGAACGCACCGAACAACTATTGGAAGTTATTCCGAATGTGATCGCGGTGAATTGCCCGTTCTGTAATACCATGATCACGGATGGCGTTAAAAATGAGAATAAGCAGGACGAAGTTAAAGTGCTTGATCTCGCTGAACTTATTGCGCAGGCAAACGGTTATTAAAATATGCTTATCTCATACGACAGATTACCCGATGACGCATTGGTATTTATTTACCAGGCTGATACAAATGTTCCATTTGATACTTGCGAAGCGATCAATCATAAGATAAACACTTTTATCGAAGGCTGGACCTCCCATCAAATCCCGGTGAATGGTTTTGGCAAAGTGTATTACAATCGCTTTCTTATTTTTTTTGCCGATGAGACCGGGCACAGTGTAAGCGGATGTTCCAAAGATAAGGTCACGCAATTTATCCGCGAGATCGGGGAACAATATCACATCGACTTTTTTAACCGCATGCACGTAGCTTATAAAGATGATACAGATCAAGTTTTGATTGTTTCGTTAAAAGAGTTAAGCAGCCACTTGGATGCGGGAAAAATAAAACCCGAAACGATCGTTTTTAACAATCTTGTAGCTACAAAAATGGACTGGGAAAAATTCTGGAAACAACCCTTATCTTCCTCACCATTTTCGCGTTACATCATACAAAAAGCTGATTAATTCTGTATATTAGTACAAACTTTTTACATGAAGCGCGGAAAGTGGGCTGTCTTCAGTTCCTTATTTGTCATATTGTTATTTGCCAATTGCGCCGGAACGTATAAGTCGTTCAAAATGGCTACTATTCCTTTTAAAGAGCCTGTTTCAACAGATAATAAGATCGCTTACAGTACCCGGCAGGGTGTGATGTTCAATACGCATAATTACCGTTATGCAAAACGCGAAAAAAAGGAAGACTATTCCCTCATGGCCATCAAACTGGTCAATAAAACAGACCTGCCCATCAACTTAGCGGATCTGAATTATTCCTGCGGAGGATCTACTGCTGTTACGCCGATCAGCATGGATGTCTATATTGATAAGACCAAACAAAAAGCAGGATTATATTGGCTGTTTAGTGCCGGCGTCGTACCCAATCCATTTTGTAAAGGCTGTCTGAAATATGTTATTCCCTGGGGAATTATTCCCGCCGCTACCAATTTTGGTATTGCATTCCGGGCGAATAAAAAAATGAAGAAAGAAATACACACCTACGACCTCACTAATAAAGTATTACAACCAAACGACAGCATCATGGGTATCTTGCCTTTTAAAGGCATCAACAACTGCGGGGAGATCTACATCACACTTAAATATTAAACGCTTTTTTCATGGCGACGAAGCGTTTTTTTTCTGCTGACCATGCTACCATTAGCCCGGAAGAAGCTTATCATGCAATTAAAGTTTTACGATGTAAAGCCGGAGAAGTAGTAGAATTGATCAACGGGGCAGGACAACTATACAATGCATTGATCAGTTATATTTCAAAAGATTATATCCAGCTTTCCGAAATCGAACTGATCAAAGAACAAGCTGAAAACCCGAACAGATTATCTGTTGCGATCTGCCCGACAAAAAATCCCGCGCGGTTTGAATGGTTCCTGGAAAAAGCAACAGAGATTGGTGTCAATCAAATATTTCCCATCATTACTGATCGAACGGAAAAGACTTCTATCAAACTGGAAAGGCTCTCCACTATTATTTTATCTGCTGTCAAACAAAGCAAACAATTATTTTTACCCAGGCTTCATCCGGTCCAAACATTTTCAAATTTTCAAATCAACTCATTTTCAAATCCTTTCATCGCACATTGCGAAAATAAAAACGAACCTTTTTTAGGAAAGGCCTATACCAAAAATACAGACGCCATTATTTTCATCGGACCCGAAGGCGACTTTACACCGGAGGAAATTCAGGCATCTCTTAACAATAATTATCAGCCCGTTTCTCTTGGAAACAGTATCTTACGGGTAGAAACGGCAGGTGTTGCAGCCTGTACCATTGTGAATGGAATTAATTATGAAAAGTAAAAAGTCAAAAGGAAAAAGCCAAAAATTTAGCTTGTTATTAAAAATGAGTCTATTGCTTTTTTGTGTGAGCTTTTCTCTTTTATCTTTTTCTCAAAATAAATCGACGGCAAAAATTGGTTTGCTCAAATACAAAGGCGGCGGCGATTGGTATGCGAATCCTACTTCCCTGCCCAACCTCGCCAAATTCTGCAACCAGAATATCGGCACGAATATGAATCCGAACATCGACGAAGTGGAACCGGGCAGCGCGGAATTATTTAATTATGCCATGGTGCACATCACCGGCCACGGCAATATTATTTTCACCGACCAGGAATCTCAAAACCTGCGCAATTATTTAATTGCCGGAGGATTTTTAGAGATCTCCGATAATTATGGCCTGGATCCCTTCATCCGCAAAGCGATGAAACAGGTTTTTCCGGAACTGGATTTTATCGAGATTCCATATGCACACCCCATCTATCACCAGAAATACAATTTCCCCAATGGTTTACCTAAAGTACACGAACACGAAGGGAAAGCCGCGCAGGGATTTGGTTTGTTCTGGAACGGGAAATTAGTTTGCTTCTACGATTTTGAATGTGATCTCGGTGATGGCTGGGAAGATCAGTCGGTGCACAAAGACCCGGAAGAAACACGGCAGAAAGCACTGAAGATGGGCGCCAATATTGTGCAGTTTGCTTTTACACAATAGAACATAAAATAAAAAAGTGGGATTCGCCCACTGCTCCATATAATTTCTGATCTTTTCTTAGAATCTCTCCAATCCACTAAAGAAGAAATCGCCTTCAATCTTCGCGTTATCATCCGAGTCAGAACCGTGAACAGCATTCTCGCCGATGGACTTTGCGAATTTTTTGCGTATCGTACCTTCTTCGGCTTGTGCCGGGTTGGTCGCACCGATCAGCTTGCGGAAAGCTTCAACGGCATTGTCTTTTTCCAAAATGGCGGCAACGATCGGGCCACGGCTCATAAATTCCACCAGCTCGCCATAGAATGGGCGCTCTTTGTGAACGGCATAAAACTGGCCTGCCTGGTCCGGACTCAATTGGGTATATTTCAGAGCCACCACTTTAAAGCCAGCCTCTGTCATCATCGCCAGTATAGAGCCAATATTGTTTGCTTCTACCGCATCGGGCTTGATCATCGTAAACGTCCTGTTGGTTGCCATTTCAGTAAATTTTGTGCAAAAATAGGCGGGAAATATTAATTCCCGATTGCCGTTTAATGAGTTGACGATTACTTAATACTTTATTTATTTTGAGTTTTTCATAACTTGCAGGGCCATGAACGGAAAAATCGACGAATTAAAGGGGCTGTTGGCAGCTCCTAAGAATATAGTTATCACTACCCACCAAAAGCCGGATGGCGATGCCATGGGCTCTTCCCTTGCACTCTTCAATTATTTAAACCTGAAAAACCATAATGTCCGGGTCATTACCCCTACCGAATATCCTGATTATTTCGAGTGGATGCCCGGGGAGTCAGAGGTCTGGAATTATCTTGAAAACCCCAATATCGCCAATATTGCGATCGGGGAAGCCGACCTGGTTTTCTGCCTCGATTTTAACGATCTTGCCCGTATTGAACCGCTCGACGCGCATATCCTGAAGTCGAATGCTAAGATCATCCTGATCGATCATCACCTGCACCCCAAAGATTTCCACCAGTTTTCCTTACACGATACCAAGGCCTCTTCCACCTGCGAGCTCATCTATCGCTTTTTGCAGATCATCGACCCCGAATATGTTCCTTCTATAGAAGTGGCCACTTGTATTTACACCGGCATCCTGACCGATACCGCCAGCTTTTCCAATGGCGCGACCAATAAAAATGCGCTGAACATCGTTGCCAGCCTTCTGGATTGCGGACTGGATATGATGGCAGTACAGGAAAACCTGAATCAGAACGACCGCGAGGAACGCCTGCGCTTTATCGGCAATGCGCTGAACCGCAAAATGGTGATCCGTGAAGATATTGGACTTGGATATATAACAGTCACGCGCAAAGATGCCTACTACTATAACCTGCAAACCGGTGATACGGAAGGGCTGGTCAATTTTCCATTGAGCATAAAAAAGGTAAAAGTTTCCGTGTTATTGAAACAGGAAGGCAGGCTGATAAAAATTTCGATGCGCAGCAAAGGCGATTTTTCTGTAGAAAGAATATGCCGCGAATATTTTGAAGGCGGCGGACACCGTAATGCATCGGGTGGAAAATCACACTTAGGCCTGGATGAAACTATTGAAAAACTGGTCGGTATTTTTGAGCGGGAAAAAATTGCGTAAGCATGACTCGTTTGTCCGTCAATATTAATAAGATCGCGCTCATACGCAATTCACGCGGCAGTAACTATCCTGACCTGATAGAAGTAGCAAAAGATTGCGAACGATTTGGCGCGCAGGGCATCACCGTGCATCCCCGCCCCGATGAACGCCATGTAAAATTTTCAGATCTCGATCCTTTAAAAGATATCACCGCAACTGAATTTAATATCGAAGGATATCCCGATGATCATTTTATGCAGGAAGTGATCCGCGTAAAGCCGCATCAGTGCACCTTAGTTCCGGATGAGCCCGGACAACTCACTTCCGATCATGGTTGGGATACGGTTAAAAGATCTGAGTTTTTGAGTGAAAGAATTAAAGCGTTGAAGAGTCACAATATTCGTGTTTCCTTATTTATAGATCCCATAGAAAATTTAATTGAAGGCGCAGCAAAAGTTGGCGCCAACCGCATTGAATATTATACCGGGCCTTATGCCAAAGATTTTTTAAAAGATCCGGCAAAGGCTATTGAAAAAATAAAACATACTGCTCCATTAGCAACACAGCTCGGTTTAGGCATCAATGCCGGCCACGATCTGAATTTGGATAACCTGAAATATTTAAAACAGCAAATTCCCAACTTAGCCGAAGTTTCTATCGGTCATGCTATTGTTTGCGATGCACTGTATTACGGACTGGAAAATACCATACGCATGTATTTGCATGAATTGCAATAGGATGAAAAAATTTTTCGCCATACTATTGTTCATCCAACCCTTTCTACTACAAGCACAGGAAAATAATTACAAAGACGAAATACTGAATCGTCGCTTACTGGGGTTTACTATACAGCAAGCGATTCCTTTTTATAAGCTTCCCGAAGGAAGTTTCTATAAAGCAACAGGTATTACCGCCAACTTCCATCAGCCATTTTTTAAGTCTAAGAAAAAAGTGAACCTGGGTATTGATATCACACCGCAGTTCTGGATATCGTATGCACACAGGATTTCGATTGAAGCCGGATTGAATGCTTCGATCAATCTGAATTTTCAAATTAAAAGATCATCGCTGCTTTCTTTTCATGCCGGAAGCGGTTTTCATTATTTCGGCATGCGTACAACCAGGCAAGCCCGCGGATTCCTCTTTGCCGACAATTTTTTCGCATCGTACAAACACAGCATACAATTTAAAAACGGGAAGTTGTATAATATCGGTGTGATGGCGGGGTTTCGGCATATGTCAAATTTACATCTCCAGGAGCCCAACACCGGCATTGACAATATTATGATCGGAATTTGCTTCGACCGGATTTTTTAAAATTATTTTGCAGCCTGCAAACTATCCACCAGTTGCTGCACCTGGTCGGGGCGCAAGCGATACACGCGGAGCATGCTGTCAAACTGGGCTTGAGAAAGCCTTTGTTCTATGCCGTTTTGATCGCGGATCGACCAGCCCGAAAATCTTTCCGGATCGGCAAATTTTTCCGGATTAACAACGCCTTCAGCAAAGAAATAATACAGGATGACGAGCAGGATGAGAAACAGTGCAATGCCTCCAAAAAAGATCTGTTTATCTTTCTTGCTCATCACTTCTTCCTGTCGTACAAAATAGGGATTCACTTTCGGCATCGCGTATTGCGTGGGCGGCGGCGCGAAAAAATACGCATCGTACCATTTGCGCTTTACGCCATCCGATAAAACGCCATATGCTTCCTGTATCTCGACAAACTTTTCGGCATATACATGATTTCCAAAATTTTTATCGGGATGATAGATCAGCACCAACCTACGATAGGCTTTTTTGATATCGGCTAAACTTGCATACCGATCAACCTGCAGGGTATGGTAATAATTTTTCATGAAAGAAAGCAAAAATGTCCGGTCAATAATTTAACGGTTATTGATCGCGAATGTTTTATGTAAGTTAAAACAATTTCGGAAAACGTTTCGGATTCACCTCGTACATCATTTTATTGATGGCGCAGAACACATCTTCCGCGTTGGGCTTGGAAAAATAGTCGCCATCTGTACCAAAAGCCGCGCGGTGTTCTTTGGCTGCGATGGTCACCGGCTCGCAATCGAGATAACGGAACAGGTTTTGTTTTTCTACGGCTTGTTGCAGCATATACGCCGTTCCTCCGCCCGGAAAATCTTCATCGAGAAAAACAACGCGGTTGGTTTTGCGCACCGATTCGCCGATGATACCGTGAATATCAAAAGGCAATAAAGTTTGTACGTCTATCAGTTCTACATATATACCAAAATCGCGCAGCTTAGCAACAGCATCCTGAGCAATGCGCACACAGGAACCATATGTAACTAAGGTGACATGCGCACCTTCGCGCAAAACTTCCGGAACACCAAGCGGCACCGTAAATTCTCCGGGATTTAATGGCATTTTTTCTTTCAAACGGTAGCCGTTCAGACATTCGATAACTAAAGCCGGCTCATCGCCACGCAACAATAAATTATAAAAACCCGAGGCCTGGGTCATATTTCTCGGCACACAAACATGAATGCCACGCAAGGCTCCCAGCACCATTTGCAATGGAGATCCCGTATGCCAGATGCCTTCTAATCTATGGCCACGCGTGCGAATGATCAGCGGCGCTTTTTGTCCGCCTTTTGTCCGGTACGATAAACACGCGAGATCGTCCGACAACGGTTGCAATCCGTATAATAAATAATCGAGATATTGAATTTCCGCAATTGGACGTAAGCCGCGCATAGCTAAACCAATTCCCTCTCCCATGATGGTCGCTTCGCGGATACCCGTATCGTAAATTCTTTCCGGGCCATATTTGAGTTGCAAACCCGCAAAAGCCTGGTTCACGTCGCCGATCTTTCCGACATCTTCACCAAATGCTACTATTTTCGGATCGCGCGCGAGATTCGCATCAAAACAGGCATTCAACACCTGGTAGCCGCTCACTACTTTAGCTTTGTCTTCGTATTGTGCCGGGTTGTGTTGAATTTTCATCGGGGAAAAAGAAGATCCCGTATACTGATAGGAACTGTAACGCTCATCATTCACCCGCCATTCCGTTTGCCGCCATGCCATTAAACGCTGTATAGCCGGTGTATTTTCGTCTTTTGTGATCAATAATATTTCTGCTATGGCTTCAAAAATTTCTTTACGCATCGGGTCGATCGTATGCTGCAATTTGGAAGAAACATCTAAAATATCTTCTTTGTGTTGAGATGCATTAGCAATCTCTTCAATAATTCCAACGACCTCTTTTAATTCTTCCAGGATCGGTCCATGAAAGCTCGTCCAGGCGTTTTTCTTTTCCTGTAGTGCCGATTGTTTGGATTCCGCTTCGATCTTATCCAGTTCCTCAGGCCTTGCAATTTTGGAATTAATGATCCATTCGCGGAATTTTAAATTGCAATCGTGATCTTTTTCCCATTGTAAACGCTCCGCACTTTTATAACGCTCATGCGAACCACTGGTTGAATGTCCTTGTGGCTGCGTCACTTCTTCCACGTGTACCAGGGCGGGAATATGCGTCTTGCGGGTGCGGTCTGCGGCAATTTTATAGGTTGAAATTAATTTCGCATAATCCCAGGCTTTTACTTTGTAAATATCAAAGCCATGTTTGTTTTCTTCGCGCTGAAAACCTTTCAACACTTCCGAAATATTTCCCTTGGTCGTTTGCAATTCTCTCGGCACAGAAATTCCATAACCGTCATCCCAAACCGATATGATCAGCGGTACCTGTAAAACTCCCGCGGCATTTACGGCTTCCCAGAAAATTCCTTCGGATGTCGACGCATCGCCGATCATCGCGAAACAAATTTCATTGCCGCGATTGCTAAAACCATTTTCACCGATCTGTTCGTGCAGCTCGCGGTATTTTCTCGATGCCATGGCTAAACCCAGTGCACGTGTCATCTGCGATGCGGTTGGTGAATTATCGGCTGCTGTATTTTTTTGATTTTTTAATGCCTTCCAGTTTCCGTCGGCATACAAGCTACGCGTAGCAAAGTGGTTATTCATTTGGCGCCCGCCCGAATGCGGATCTTCTTCCAGAGAAGGGTTGGCATATAATTGCGCAAATAATTGTTCGACGGTAACGAGACCCGACGCCAGCATAAATGTCTGGTCGCGGTAATAACCGGCGCGAAAATCGCCATTCTGAAAAACTTTGGCCAACGCCACCTGCGGCAATTCCTTGCCATCGCCGAAAATTCCGAATTTAGCCTTACCTGTCAACACTTCTTTTCTGCCCAACAAGCTTGCCTCGCGGCTAATACAGCAAATGCGGAAGTCATTCAATACATCTCTTTTAAATTCCTCGAAAGAAACAGTTGTATTGACATTAGCGGTTAACAGCGTCTTATTAGCGGTTGTCGTCATTTCCTGTACCCGAAATTACTGGTATTTAACAAAATTTAGAGGTAAAAGGTCGGGTTCTTATACACAATTACGTACCTATGCAATGTTAAAAAGAGGAAAAACCCTTATTTTTGGAACGCCTTTTGAAATTTTAATGATCTAATTTTCCCAATTATGAAAAATGTTATTGTTCTGCTACTCGCCTGTTTTACTTTGAGCACCATGCAGGCACAGGAAACAAAAACTGCTAAATTAAAATTTGCTGAAACCACCTACGATTTTGGCAACAAGCCCCAGGGAAAACCCGTGACCACCGAATTTGAATTCAGCAATAATGGCAATGACCCGCTGGTACTGGAAACGGTAAAAGCATCCTGCGGCTGTACAACTCCGGAGTGGACCAAAGAGCCGGTCATGCCTGGCAAAAAAGGAACGATCAAAGTGCAATACAATATGGCCCGTGAAGGCGCTTTCAATAAAACCATTACGGTAACTACAAAAGACGCGGAAACGACGATCCTGACCATCACCGGTAATGCCATAGCACAGAAAGAAGGGGTAGATGAAAATACGCCAACACTGATCAGCGCACCGGGACAATAACGAAAGTAATTTATACACATATAACTCCATGTCCGAACGGCGTGGAGTTTTTTATTATTTTTGTTACCACGCTATGCCGAAGATCTCTCAAAAAGGGTTGAATATGCCCGCATCGCCTATCCGCAAATTAGCACGTTATGCTGAAGCGGCAAAAAAACGCGGTGTGCACATTTATCATTTGAATATCGGCCAGCCGGATATTGAAACGCCAAAACAATTCTGGGATGTGGTCCACAATCTCGACCGGAAAGTTTTGGAATACAGCCCGTCGAATGGTTTTGAAGAAGTGCGAAAAAAATATGCGGCATATTATCAAAACCGATGCGGCATAAAAAATATTGAGCCGGAAGATATTTTAGTAACGACCGGCGCTTCGGAAGCTTTGATGTTTACGTTGTTTTCGATCTTGGATCCGGAGGATGAAATTATTATTCCCGAACCGTTGTATGCCAACTATATCGGTTTTTCTAAAAGCGGGAGTATCAATGTCCGGCCAATTACCACTTCTTTCGAAAACAGCTTTGCGTTACCGTCTATAGATGCATTTGAAAAGGTCATTAACGAAAAAACCAAAGCGATCTTAATTTGTAACCCGAATAACCCAACCGGTTATACTTATACACAAGCGGAATTAGACCGTTTGAAAGAGATCATACAAAAACACGACCTGTTTTTAATTGCCGATGAAGTGTACCGCAATTTTGTGTACACTGATTTTCCGCATATCAGCATGTTTAATTCACCGGAAGTGGAACAACAGGTGATCATGATCGATTCAGTATCGAAAGCGTTCAGCGCCTGCGGTGCACGAATTGGCGTTGTAGCGAGTAAGAATCATGACGTGCTGGAAACGGTCTTGAAATTTGCACAGCAGCGTTTGAGTCCGCCGACGATAGAACAGCTGGGCGTGATCGGTTTATTTGATGTGGAAGAAGATTATTTTAAAAAAGTAAATGCGGAATATCGCAAACGCAGAGATACGATCGTCAATGCACTAAATGCGATCGATGGCGTGGAATGCCATACTCCCGGCGGAGCGTTTTATTGCATCATACAATTACCGGTGGAAGACACGGAAGATTTCTGCCGCTGGATGCTGAGTGATTTTAATTATGAAAACGCAACCGTGATGCTGGCTCCGGCAACCGGTTTTTATTCTACACCCGGCATGGGTAAAAACGAAGCGCGTATTGCTTATGTATTGAATTCTGACGACCTGCTGAAAGCTGCCAAATGCCTGGAAGAAGGATTGAAAGTATATAGCGGAACGGTGAAAGTCGAAAGTGTTACAGCCGGCCCATAGTTATGTGTTAAATCAAATTAGCCGTCAGGATATCATCCAATTCAACTTGTATCGCTAGCCTAAGCATGTTTTCCGTATCGGAATCATTTTGATATTTTCTGAAATCATGCATTCTTGCGGTAGGAATAAAATAATACGTATTGGGGCTTAATTCCGTAAAGCTGGTGATGACCCCCGAACCTTGTTTTCCGTCTTTAAACGTAAAAAAGCAGCGGCGATCGTTATATTCAGTTGTGTAAGTAGTTGCTACCATAATTTATATTATCAAGATACGCACTTTTCTGCAGAGCATCGGGATCATTTGTCAACACCACATTGTTTACGGGCTCATTTATCCGTATCTTTACGGAACTTTAACATTACTGTTATTGTTTTCAAAAGAAGTTCATTGACTTATGGGGCTGCCGGGAATTGACGGCAGGATAGCAGATAGGTAAGCATGCCGGGCATTGTGCAATTTGGCCCGTTAAACCTAACGCATAAACTTTTTTTATATGGCGAATCTAATTACGCCTTGGCTGCCTAATACAGGTTATTTCGCAAGCCTTTGTTCCTGGAATAAGTCTTCCTGATACTTTTCCTCCGAGCATAATCAAATCGGGATAGTCACGCTTTTGCTCTGGTAGCGTGATGAAATATAAGAGCTAAGACGGATGTTGGTTTGCAGTAACGCCTGCTTCCGTTCGAAAATCAAGTTACCGCTACGCATGTAGAAAGCTTATAGGCGTTTTGGCCGGACGTGAGTTCAACTCTCACCAGCTCCACTTAATCCTTCCATTCCGGGAGGATTTTTTATTTATGCTGGATAATAATTTTTTGCTGGCCTTGTTTATCTCCGGATGAGATCTTCAGCAAATAAACGCCGTTCGGAAAATGTTGTGTATCGAGATGAATGTATTCCGTGTTGTAAAAATCTGCGGTATATTCCTGTTGCCCCAAGATATTGAACAGCGCTGCATGAATAATTTTATTTTTTTCTCCTAACACGATAACCATACTTGCATCCGAAGGATTCGGATAACAATCAAAATTTAATTTAGGTAGCGCTGTATATTTTATGCCGACCGGCTGAAACGGCGGAGGATCCAAACTGTAAAATTGCAAGCCGCCCGTAAGATTACCGAGTATCAATTCCTGTTTGCCATCATTCGACAGATCTCCAAAAACCGGCGTAGTGCGGTAACCGGGCGTGCGCAGGCGGAAAGTATCAGGAATGCCAAATGTCGTAGCAAGTTTATCTTCCACATCTTTATACCACAACAAACCAAATACATAATTTCCGAGCACGAGGTCGGGCTTGTTGTTATTATCCAGGTCAATGAATGTAGGTGCCGTATAACCCAGCGAAGTAGACGGCGCTACAATTTTAATTTTTCCCAATGAATCGGTGACATGTTGAAATTGCAAGGGCGAATTGGAAAATCCTTTGTAATAATTCAGATTGCCATTGCGCTCGCCGATGATAAGATCATTTTTATTATCGTTATTAATATCCATAATAGCGGGCATGGCATTGGCGCCAACCGTAAACGTATTACCCGTATCATTTTTCATAAAGCTCTTATACACCAGCACCGGCACCTGATTCACCCCTGCCGTATTTTCCCACCAGACCATTTTTCCGTCATTCAAACCCGCCACGATATCTGTATCGCCATCATTATCCAGGTCGCCGGCGGCAGGCGCTACTTCTTTCAGCAGCAGCGAGTCCACTTTTAAGTAATTATCATTTTCCAGCGTGAAATACGGGTAATTAGCGGTTCCGGTGTTTTTATACAACCGCAATTTATACAGCGGCGTGGAAATGCCATCTTTATAACCATTGTGGCCGATGATGATATCTTTCAACCCGTCATTATTAAAATCAAACAAACACGGATGCGAGCCCTCTCCCGCATCGATCATGTCTTTGAGCAAAAAATCTTTTTGCTGCAACTGCAGACGTATGGAATCGGCAGACAAATTTTTATAATACCAGATGGAATTAATATTCGCTCCGGCTACAGCATCATACGACGAAGAAACCAGGTCGATCTTATTGTCATTATCTATATCCAAAAAATACGGAACAGGAAAATAATTGATGCGCAACGGAACATCATAAGACGGGAACGACGTATCCTGTTGTAAAAAACTCGCATAAGCTACCGTTCCTTCATTGCGCAGGTAATTAAAGTTATTCAGTGAAACATCACCGAGCAGTGCATCCTGCTTTCCATCTCCGTTGATATCATATACTTCCAATGTAGAACCAACGTGCATGGTCTTTTGCGGTTCCGATAAACGTGGAAATTTCAGGTTACAAGTATCGCGTAGGAAAAGCAGCGGCGAGATCCCGTCTTCAAAAATATTGCCCCAGCAATTATCGCCGATCTTAAAATACAGGCTATCGCAGGTCAATAACAATTCTTTTTGCTGGTTCTCATAATAGATAATGCGATTTCCAGAAACATTGAACGTCAGCACATCCAGGTCGCCATCGCTGTTCATATCCACCAGCGCCGGCTTATCGACATTGATATTGTACACATTCACATCGCCGGTAAATCCCTGGAAATAAAAACCTTTTTGCTGTAGTACAAACGTAAGCTTATTTCCGGCATACACACCTTTGTAGACCGTGATGGAACCATCGCCGCTATATGTAAAAAAATCTTCGATGTTATCGCAGTTATAATCCTTCAGAATAAACCAGCCTTCGATCGACGGGAAATGATAATCGGTCGTATCCAGAACATAGGCAATAGAATTCACCAAACCGGGATTGCGTAAAACCCAGAAACGATCGTTGGTTTTATCGTAGATGACGAGATCCTTTTTGTTATCGTGATCCATATCGGCTTTACCAAACAACGTACTGTTGAGCCCGCCCAACCAGGGATAACTGAGTTGCCGTGCACCATCGAACACCTGTATATAATCGACTCTTTTGAAATCGGGAGCAGTGGCATGCGCCTGTAGCAACAACAGCCAATACAATAAAATATGAAAAAGTTTTTTCACAGCCTTTATTAAAACGGGTACCCGATAGCAATGTTCAAGCCGGTAAACTGCGGCAACAAATGTTGCTTGCGTATCTCTTTTTTGCTCAGACCCATGTTTTGATAGTCTGAACGGGTTTGTTTTCGATTATCGATGATATCCGTGATCCATCGCTCGCCTGCATTATAACCCGGATCATATAAAACCAATCCCACATCGAAGCGCACTACAAAAAAATTCAAGTCGAGGCGAATTCCTGCACCCATATCCCAGGCTATTTCCCTGGTGAAGCGGTTAAATTTAAATTCCGCTTTTTCTTTTGTCGGATCTTTTTTGATCAGCCAGATATTTCCCGCATCAGTAAACAAAGCTCCTTTAAACATCTTGTAAATGCCAAAACGATATTCCGCGTTCAATTCAAATTTCAGGTCGCCAGTCTGGTCGATCACGTTCTTACCCAATGCATGAAAGTTATAACCTCCGGGGCCGATCTGCCGGAAAACCCATGCACGCAGGGAGTTTGGCCCGCCTGAATAAAATTGTTTGATATAAGGCAGTACGGCAGTATTGTTATACGATGAATTCCCGTATGGGATCCCGATACCGGCAAAGAAACGAAAGCCCAGCGCCTGTCCCCGTTTAAAATTGAAAAAGTATTTGGGCTCCAATTCAAACCGGATATATTGCGCAAAAGGAATTTTAGAAAGCGTGTGCGGCTTGGGCTCATTCTTCTGTGTAGCCGCGGTTATGGCAGACAAAACCGTTCCTGTAATAGCCATGTTAGCCCGGAAAAAGAAAAAGTTTTTGAACTTGCCCACATTCAGGTTTTGGTTGGTATACGAGAATGTATAATCCTGTCCTAAGATAAATTGCTGTTCAAAGCTTCGTGCAAACCGCGGGTTATTATCGAGGCTATCCTGGAAAACATCCGTGATCTTGGATGGCTTTACAAATGTCAGGCTCAACGGTGAAAAGATATGTTTGAAACGGTCGTTCGACCACTCATAACCATAATTGATGCTCACCGTGTGAATGGTGTAATACTGTATGCGTTTTTGAAAGTTATAGCTTGCGGCGAGGAAGGTTGTCGGTTTATATTTTTCATAGGATTCGCAGCGCTTTTTACCCAACGTAGGAAACAAACGTGCAAAGTTAAGCTTGATCTCTGCGCTTAAATTCACGGAATTAACGACACTCTGTTTGTCGAGCGTATTTTGCGTACGGCCCACCTGGAACAAAACGCCCGAGCTCAACCCGAAAAATAATTTCGTCGCGCTTTTAAAAACATTACGGTTGGTGTAATTCGCATTTAAAAAGAAACCGAGGTTGCTGGATGTGTTGGTATTGACCTCCATCTCTGTTCCGATCGTATTGCGCCGCACCGGAGAACATTTGATATTCGTGATGAGTCCCATATCTTCAGGCGAGAAGGAGAACGGTGTATGTTCAATATTGACAAACTTAAAAACACCCAGGCTATTCAGGTTACTTAAGGTCTTTAGCTCTGCATCTTTACTGTACATATCACCCGGCTTGATATTCAATGTCCGTGAAATGATGCGCGGGTGTACGGAATTTTTTAATACCCTGTAATTGACATTACAGATGGTGTCTGTGACAAAATCTTTTTTGGTCAGCAGGGCATTTCTATCTTTATCATCATAAATGATCTGGTAATTCACTTCGAGGAACTGGTATTTTTTATGCAATGATGAATCTACTTCATTTTTTACGACGAGATACGCGTCGATCAGCCTGTCTCCTACCGTACTGTCGATCTTCAGGTAAATAAAATCGGGGCTGAAAGTATAATAACCTTCGTTCTGTACATAATTCGATAAGCGGGTACGCTCTTTTTTTACCAGGTCGATATCAAAAAAATCGCCTTCAACCATGTAGGCGTCTTTTGGGTTTTTTGAAACGATCTTGGCGATAAGGGTATCCTCTGCCTGTATCGTGATTTTCCGGTATTTATAGCGGTCACCCGTCGTGACGTGATAAGTTACGCTCGTCTTTTTGCTTTTTGTTTTATAGGATGCCGTTACCGAATTATAAAAATAGCCGCGGTAGAACAAATAATTTTTCATACGTGTGATCGATGGCTCGATCGCAGATGAATCAAATAATACGGGTGGCTCCCCGGCAAAATCTCCCAGGAAGCTTTTGGCCAGTTTCTTTTTTTCTTTATTGGATAATGGCTTTACATCGGGAACCCCGGCTTTAACCAATGAATCGCGAACGAGTAACTTGTGGCGCTTTTTGTAAGAGACCGTGTAAATCCCCACTTTGAGGCGGGCAATACTGAGAAATTTTTTATTGGGTTGCTGGGTATAAATAACCTGCTTCGCGAGATCGGATTTTAGCTCTGCTTTATCATCCACGGATTTGCCGGTCAATTTCAGATCGATGCCATTGCCGACCAGCATGGATTCATTAGATTGCAATACGTGTTTAGGGGCGCTGCAGGAAGAAAGAACAAAAATCAGCAGAATATACGTTATTTTTACAATCCTCTTAAGACCGATACAACTATGCTGAGTATTGCCAAAATAAAATATCTCCATTCGCTCAAAGTTAAGAAATACCGCAAAAAATACTCCGAATTTATTGCGGAAGGCCGGAAAGTTATTAAAGAATTGACAGATGAGGGTTTAAAGCTGAAAGAATTGTACATTTTGGAGAGTGTTGTGGGCAACTGGGATGTAGAATTGTTCAAACAGGCTACGATCATCAACGAGGCTGAATTAAAGAAAATATCCGGCCTTACCAATCCTTCGGAAGGCCTGGCGGTTTTTGCTATCCCCAACCAGGATATTCAACAGGTATCAAGAGGCGAATGGGCTTTATTATTGGATGATATACAGGATCCGGGTAATATGGGCACTATCATCCGCACAGCCGATTGGTTTGGCATAAAAACCATTATTTGTTCTGAAGGATGTGTGGATGCATACAATCCAAAGGTCGTGCAGGCCAGCATGGCATCTGTGGGGCGCGTAAAGATCGCTGAAACAGATCTTATGAAATTTTTGGATACACATAAAGATATTCCGTTATATGGAGCTGTGCTGGACGGAAAAAATTACCTGGAACAGGACTTTTCAAAAAAGGGATTTATCCTGATCGGCAACGAAGGACATGGCATTAACCCGGAGATCTCCAGATTTATTCAATATCCGGTTACTATTCCGAAAAAAGGAAAAGCCGAATCTTTAAATGCAGGAATTGCTGCGGCGCTGATCTGTGCGAAAGCTTGCTTATAGTTATTTGGGAGTAACAGGCTGTTTGTATTGGGGCGATTCTTTCTTGCCTACATTCGGAACATCGCCGTCCAATCTTTTCTCGTAAGCAATCATGTCCACATGATGCCATTTGCCTTTTTTCCATTCAAAGCCTTCATATGTTCCGTCAGGTAAATACTGCGGATAAAATCCTTCCATCGCTTCAGATGGGGGCTCGACGTGATCATAGACTATTTTATTTTCTGCCGGATCGAAGCGCAATGTCGCCCAGGCTTTATCACTGAATTCTAAATAAAAACGTTTCTGTATCCCTTTCTTCGGCACCTCGAAGATCGGCGCACCAAAACGGGGTGATCCTTTTTTATCAAAAAATAAAACATCCACTATTTTTTTGTTGCTTGCAGATGTATTCCCGTCCGATCCCAGCAAGGTATACATAGTTTGTTTACCCGACTTGACCGGTATGACCGTATAATACAAGGCACCTATCCAATTCTGGTTGTCGACTGTTTTTTCTTCCGGTTTATCCGTAAAATCGGAATAATCGATCAACGGAAATAATTTCAGTGTATCCGACTTCACCTGTATCGCACCATAGTATTTGTAGATCTTTTCATCGCTGACGGTGAACCAGGTAAAAATGCGAAAACTGTGATCCGGCGGTTCGATCACCTGCATCGGCAACAGTGAATCAAATTTATATTGATACGAATTTTTAACTTTTAGCGCCGTTTTCATACAACGAATAATGCGATAACTCGCCACCACGCGGTTTTCTGCAGTCGGGCTGTTGATCATGGAATCGCCAAAAACGCGAATGGAATCTTCCATCGCTTTAATGACTTTCATATCCTGCTCAGCGATCTGGGCATGGCTTAGTAAAAAGATAAAATGCAAACAAAAAATGCTTAAAAATTTCGACATAATCCGGATTTTCTCTTACCCTATCAAATACAATACCCAATTAAACGTTTACCGTAGAAATATTCGTATGTGAATTTCTTCAAAAAACCCGGATAAATTGGAATAATTGTTGCTAAGAATAGATAAATTAATGTTTATTTAGAACCATGAAGTGTTTTTCACTCCTATTTTCAATCTTCTTCACTGTTTTGTCCAACGCCCAAACCGTCCAATGGGCAACTAAACTGATCGAATTCTCATCGGAATACACACAGGATATTCCACTCTATTCTACGCGTTATAAGGCCACCCAGGCTTTGGGTGTACCCAATACAATGGTTTATGGAATTTCCGAACTGGCCTGGGCGCCGGGAAAATCACAGGCTGGAAAAGAATCGATCACTGTAGGTTTTGCTCAGGCACAATATGTACAACAGGTCATTATTGGTGAAACGTATAATCCCGGTTCGGTCAAAGAAATTATTTTATACGATGAAAAAGGCAACAACCATACAGTTTATGAAAATAAAAATACGCACATCACCAATAATTACGGCGAAGTATTGATCTCCTATAAGATCCAGCCCACAATTTATAAAGCCAATCGACTGAAATTAATTTTAAATACCGATAACGTCGGTGGCATGCAGCAGATCGATTGTATCGGCATCAGCACAAATACGGCTCCGGTAAAACTAACGATCAATGAATTGCAATATTCTGAACCGATCGGCATGGAAGAAAACCTGGGACCGAATGTCAATTCTGAATATTTTGATCATTTGCCGATGATCTCGCCCGATGGCTCGGTATTATTTTTCGCGCGGAAATATGCAGAAGGCAATACGGGTAAAGAACAAAAAGACGATATCTATTATTCGTACCAGTTCCAGGGTGGAAAATTTTCGCCAGCTGAAAATATCGGTCCTCCTTTAAATAACGAACTGCACAACTTCGTTTGTTATATCAGTTCGGATAATAAGACCTTATACCTGGCTAATAAATACAAAGGGAGTACCGCATATGTCTCTGTTTCCAAAAAACAAAGCAATGGTACATGGGGCAAACCCTCTTCGCTGAATATTCCCAACATGTACAACAACAACGAATATGTGCATTATCATTTAAGCCTCGATGAAAAAACATTGCTGATGTCTGTGCAACGCGACGATTCGTACGGCGATCTCGATATTTATGTGTCTTTTAAATACGGCGACGGTGGCTGGAGTGCGCCAAAAAATTTAGGTCCAATTATCAATACGGTCGGGGCAGAAGGTAGTGTGTTTTTAGCTGCTGATGGCAAAACGCTGTACTTTTCTTCTACCGGACACCAGGGCTATGGGAATTATGATGTATTCATGACTAAACGCCTCGACAACACCTGGACAAAATGGAGCAAACCGCTGAACTTAGGGCCAAAGATCAATTCGCCGCAAATGGATATTTATTATACTATTCCCGCCGCCGGTGATTATGCCTATTTTTCCAGCGGGCGATCTTATTTCGGGTTGAATGACCTTTTCCGGATCAAATTGCCAAAAGAAGCGAGGCCGGAACCGGTCAATCTTCCCAATTCCGTGTCAAGTGTAACAATAAAAAATACCAATCAACCGAATTATACGCAACCCGTAAACAAACCTGTGACGAATACAATGCCAGTTCAAAACAAACCGGCAAATACAAATACAACAACTAAACCTGCCACCAATTCCACAACGGATGATCTACAAAAAAAATTAGACGAGCTGAAACAACAGCAGAAACAGGTTAACCAGCCCAATCAACCAGCAACGACAACAGCAAACACTTCTACGCAACCTAAAACAACGTATAAAACGGAATATGTAGATCCCAAACCCTTGAAGACACCGGAAACCACCAAACCGGATTATTCTTCCAAAGCATTTGAGAATATTCCCAAAGTGGAAAATAATGACCCGGCGAAAAAAACATTCGACAACTTAAATGCACAGAAAAATAATCCCGAACCGGAGCCCATCTATTCTACGCCGGATAACGCACCGAAAAATTTCGAGCAAGTTTATACGCCCGCATCTACTGTAAATGAACCGGTTCAGCAACCTGCATTAAAAACGCAAACTTCTTCTGGTGATCCGCTGCAGGATAAGCTCGATGCACTGAAAAAACAGCAGCAGGAGATGAAAAACAATCCGAATAAAACGGCAACCAATTCAAACAATCCCACCTATTCGGAATATTCGCAACCTAAACAATATCCTAATCCCACAACGAACAATCAACAACCGGTTACACCGAACAGTAATATCCAGGTGGAATATAACCAACCCGATAATTATTACCAGCCGGAAGGAACAAAATTGCCAGCAACTAATCCTTATGATAAACCGGCTTTAAAAGAGAAACAGACCGACCAATTCGTGCAGACCAATTCAGAGATGGAAGACAAGATCAATGCGCTGAAACAACAACAGCAGCAACAAAAATTTAACGGCGAAGCACCTAAAGCCAGCAAAATAAAAGTGGACACGACAAATCCCGCTATTAAATATGTTCCGCCGGCAACAACCAACGCACAGCCCGTTACTGCTTCTACCAATGCTGATATTGAGAAGTATGAGAAAAAATTAAAAGAGATACAGGATAAAATGGCGACGATCGGATCACAGGAACCTCCTAAAAAAACAGAGGCGATCGTTATCCCTGAAAAACCTGTGGAATCTTCAAAGACAGAATTACCTCCAACAACTTATTCCGATCCGGATGAGATAGCCAAACAACAAGCCAAGCTGGATGCTTTACAGCAGCAACAAAAAGAAACAAACGACAATTTAAACAATTCGATATCCTCTTTGAATGATTCCAAAAATGACCTGGAAAACGATATCACCGATCTGACCAATCAGCGTGATAAGATCAATGCCGATAAAAATAAATTATCGACGGAGAACGCACAGCTCGCTGCAGAAAAAGCCAAGCTGGAGACCGATAAGAAAAAAATGGATTCGCTGCTGGCGCAAATGCAGGCCGAACGTAACAAAATGGCCGTCGAAACGCAAAAAATGGAAAATGAAAAAGAAAAGCTCGATGCGTTGAAAAAACAACAGGAGAAAGAAATTTATGCATTGAAAAGCTCGATCGATTCATTAAAAAAAGTGCAATCGCAGGCAGCTGATGAATTGTCAAAAATTCCACGTTATGATCTTTTTGATGTTCCGATAGAAGTGGGCGCTGTTGCGGTGATGAGCAATATTTATTTTGTAGCGGATGCGGCTTTTATCCAGCAACAATCCTATCCTGAGCTGGATAAGCTGGTCGATTTTATGAAACAGCATAATACGCTGAAAGTAGAAGTTGGCGGACATACGAATGGCCTGTGCGATGATATCTTTTGTAATAAATTATCCAACGACCGCGCTAAATCCGTCATGGATTATCTCGTCAGCAAGGGCATCGACAAGAAAAAGCTGAGCTACAAAGGTTATGGCAAACAATATCTCATTTCCAAACCCGGTGATGCGCTCAACCAGCGCGTGGAAATAAAGATATTGAGCGTTCAATAAGTGCCGGATTTTTCCTAATTTTCGACATGCCTTTGGAAACCTTTGAATCGATCTTCACCCAATTTCCTGCCAATACCGCGCAACAATGGAAAGACAAGATCTTATCCGATCTGAAGGGCGGTGAATTTGAAAAGCTGATCACTTCAAATGCAGATGGAATTCAAATTCTTCCTTTTTATACCAAAGAAAATGCGGACAAATACCGGTTAGCTATTCCTTCTAAAAAAAATAAAGGATGGCTGGTGACCGAACGAATTAAAGTGAACGACGCAAAAGAAGCCAATGCCAAATCACTACATGCGTTACAAAATGGTGCAATGGCCATTGTTTTCGACATGCAACAAAAAAATGTTTCGAAAGAAGATACCACTTCATTACTGAAAGATATTTTACTGGATATCGCGCCTGTTTATTTTGGGAATTACGCAGAAGCAAATAAAATGGATCTGGAAACTGCAGCACCGGGCAGTTGTATTGCAACAGTTATCGTTCCGCAACTCGAAAGTAAATCGGACGAATTAACTTATGCCCTAGCTAAAGGAATAGGACAGCCCGGAGAAACCATCCGCATACAATTTTCCATCGGGAATAATTTCTTTTTGGAAATTGCCAAGCTGCGCACTTTCCGCTGGTTATGGAAACAAGTGAACGATATTCATTCCACAAAAAAAGAAGCATTATTATTTTGCGAAACAGGTTTTCAAAACCGATCTGATGATGATGAAAACAATAATATTTTACGCAACACCACCGAGGCGATGAGTGCCATCATTGGTGGATGTGATGCATTGATCGTCAATCCGCACAACAACGACGAATCTTCCGGTTTTGGCAAACGCATTGCCCGGAATGTTCAGAACATCTTGTTGTTCGAATCAGATTTTGGAATATTGGAAGATAGCGGCAAAGGGGCTTATTTTATCGAATACCTGACGTGGTCTTTATCAAACAAAGTTTGGGAAAAACTAAACGCTTCTTAAAAATCCATTATTTCACTTTTACGTTTCAATTTCTCTGAACAATTCAGTATCATTGAGTATTAAATTCATCCATGTCCCAACAATTTGATTACGATTATGTGATCGTCGGCAGCGGCTTCGGCGGTTCCGTTTCGGCATTGCGCTTATCCGAAAAAGGATATAAAGTGCTCGTTATCGAAAAAGGAAAATGGTTTGGCCCGGATGATTTTCCAAAGACCAACTGGAACCTGCGACGATGGATGTGGATGCCACGCCTGGGCTTACAGGGATTATTTAAATTGACCTTTTACCGTCATGTTGCCGTATTGAGCGGCGTTGGCGTCGGCGGAGGATCATTGGTGTATGCGAATACATTGCCTGTTCCTAAATCGGAATTTTATAATACCGGCCACTGGGCAGGATTAGATGATTGGGAAAATGAATTAAAACCTTTTTACAGTTTAGCGAAAAAAATGCTGGGCACGGAAAAACATCCGTATGTGCGCCGGGCAGATCGCGTGATGAAAGAGCTGGCGGAACGCATCGGGAAACCTGATGCATACGATCAAACCGATGTAGCTGTTTATTTCGGCCAACAAGGCGTCACCGTTCCCGATCCGTATTTTGACGGCAAAGGCCCTGATCGCACCGGCTGTATACAATGCGGCGGATGCATGCTCGGATGCCGTTATAATTCCAAAAATACACTCGACAAAAATTATTTATACCTCGCACAAAAACTCGGTTGTGAAATTAAAGCGGAATCGGAAGTATATGATGTAGTTCCGTTAAACGAAGACGGCAGTGCAGGTTATGAAGTAAAATTCAAAGATGCCTTGTCTAATTTTTTTCCAAAGAAAGGAAGTGTAAAAACGCGCGGTGTGGTTTTTGCCGGTGGCGTTTTAGGCACGATGGGATTATTGCTGAAAATGAAAGAAACTTCTTTCCAGCACAGTGGGATCCGAAGCTTGGAATTCACGTGACTTGAAGTCGCGGCC